>Ga0308169_10001537_pt1 | contig 26618 bp, 47 predicted proteins | sample PhyBR1_2_FD_202139 | JGI IMG/M metagenome (GOLD analysis project Ga0308169, IMG submission 202139) | Phyllosphere microbial communities from UC Gill Tract Community Farm, Albany, California, United States - DLSLSB.R1 | ecosystem: Host-associated > Plants > Phyllosphere > Unclassified | place...
GCGAAGTATGAGAGAGGGATCTGTCGCGAAAAGATGTCAAGCGATTACGGAGCAACGCCATGTTGGCAGGTTGAATGAGTGTGATGAGGTCGCTCGCGGTTTGGAATCAGCATTCTGCTCATCACTGGCCTCCGCTCTTCATAAACGAGTGTATATTGGTTGTTAACCTTGTCAGTCACCCACACCGGAATGTCATGGTGCCATATCTGTAGAAGCTCAGTTCGACTGGGGGCGACAGGCGACATCTGTATATTTATGTACATGAGTGTGCGGCGGCATCTTGACGTCTTGTCTTTATGATAATGCATGCTGTTCATTCCTTTTTATTGTTGCTGCGATACATTGAAAGAAATTAAGCGGTGTTCCGGAGGCGGGAAACGAACTATGACCGACGCGCGAGCACCAGGACCGTTCGCGACGGGGTGTACACCTGTCGTTAGCGTTCGTGGTCGTACGACACGTCGGCACGTAGTGAGCGAGCGTAAGAAGTAAAGGCACCCACCTGCAGCCAATTCTTTCTGTTGTTCCACTCCAACCCGGTTGTAAAGTATTTCCCATTCAGGTCGACTCGCTCGTGGCCTCCGAAACGTTTCTCATCGCTAGAGAGCACCACACCGTACTCGCCCGGAACATCCACGCCGACTCGGTAGTCGGTAAAAGATTGCGTAGGGTTGACTGTGATAATGAGCGCATTGAGCATGCCCTGTACGCCGCGACGTACAGTTGAAGATGAAAAGCAGACCGGCCCGCTCGAAAACAATAACCTTGTCCCCCTCGTGCTTGAGTGATACGTACGCCTACGGGTTAGGTAGGCTGCTGCTCGAGCCTGGTCCTGTATTCACGCACCTGAGGAGCCTTGAGCCATTGGTACTTGTCCTCCAGCCAGTTCATTGCGACGTCAAAGTCGTTCAGGTAATGGTATCGCAGAAGCGGGTCGTCGACCAAGTTGAACTGACGTCGAGCGTGGGCAAATGAGTTACCGTTTCCCTCTCGAGGGAAGTCCATCCATCTGGATATCAGCAACAGAGCTTTCAGGATAGTAGGTGAAATGTACTCGGGGTGACCAAATTCGTTACCCTCGAAGTTGAGGTACGCTTCGCCGCCGAGTGAGTGAACCAGCAGTCTTCACATCAGCAAGCTTTTGCTGCGAGGTAGGGTACCGTACCGGATCATCTTGTGTAGAGCTAGGCCACGGTCGATGATGGGTGTCATGGGTGAGAGATCCGACATGAAATCGTCTGTACTTCAGTCATCGATAACAAGTCGGTGATAATGCTTACACATCTCTTTGTCCATGAGCCAGAATGCCAACGTCTTATCACCGACCAGGGCCTGATCGTGTGACTCCGCGTACGCGACGCTTCTCTCCTGGTGTCGTCGGTTTGTAAGAGTATGAACGATGTTGCCCATTTCCCACTCGTCGTCAGATTTCTCCTTGAGCAACTTTATCCACATGTCAGGAATCGCCATTGACAGCCGGTAGTCAAAGCCCACGCCTCCCTCAGCGACGGGTCGACACAAGGTTGGCATTCCAGACACATCCTCGGCGATGGTGACGACATTGGGGTACAGCTCGTGTAGCATCTGGTTCGCCTAGGGTTCAGCTCGGACGCCATCGAGTGCCACTCACCAGCATCAGGTACACCATTGCTTCCAAGTCGACTGAATCACCAAAGTACTCATGATAGCCCCCTGCGGTTGAGCATCCGAAGGGCCATAATCGACCGGTCACTTACCAGAAAAGCCCGTACCGATGCCATGGTGCGTGTACATCATACTGGTAACGCCGTCGAAGCGGAAGCCATCGAACATGTACACGTCCATGTAGTATCGGAGGTTTGACAAGAGGAACCGTAAGACTTCATGATTGCCGTAGTTGAATAGCCTCGAGTCCCAAAGCTCATGTCGACCTTTGCCACCTTCGTGGAAGTAGAGGTGGTCTGTCCCGTCGAACATGTTGATTCTGATTGTCAATATCACTGTCATCTCGATTCAAGCTACCCACCCGTCCAAGATATTCTTGCAGGCATGCGAATGGACGACATCGAGGAGAACGGTCAGTCCCATCTCGTGAGCCTTGTCAATGAGGGACTTGAGCTCTTCGGGGGTGCCTAATGCAGTCAGCGAGCTGGTCAAGATTATCGTTATCTTTCTCACCGTATCTGGAAGAGACAGCGAAGAAGTTGGTAACTTGGTAGCCAAATGCTGTCCTGATCAGCTTACAAAGGGGACGACACACCGGTCTCGCTTACAGGCGTAGTACGCATGTTCCATAATTGCCATCCTAGCTGTCAGAGAGCAGGCAGCCGGGTGGATGCAGTCAAACTCACATCTGGATACAGTTGTATCCCAACTTCTTGATTCGAGGAAGGACGTCTTGCTCGAACTCTTTGTAGGTCGTCACCCGCATGTTCGGGCTTGAAATACCGACTGTCCGTGAGCGTTGGATATTGAGGCCATACATCGGTGGAGCATACCGTGCGCTTCATAGATCTTGAGGCCTTCAACGCCCCGCTTGGAGTGGCCGTTCTTGAACTGGTAAGTCTCGGCAGGAGGGGGATTCCAGAAGCGGCCGTCGTAAATGGGTGAGATGCTCAGGTCCTGCGTCACCCGGGAGATCCATGTCGGGATACGATCGATGGTTTCGCCGGAGGGAAGCGTCATGGAGATCTTGACCATGGAGTCATGAGGGATTGGGCAAACGCCATCCGAAGTTGGCGGGACATAGCATTCCCACACACCGAAGGGAGACTTGGTCATGGGATTCGCGGTGTGCGACCATTGGTCTGAGGTTGAGCACCCGGTGATCAGGTGAAGTTGAAGGGGTCGTGCTCACTAAAGTCCCCGATCAAGCGGGCCTCGACGGCATTGGGGGCCCATTCTCGGTACCTGACACCTCCGTTTGCATCAACTTGGAAGCCCATTGACTTGTAACCCTCGGAGAAGCGAGCGAGACCGCCTTCATGCTGCTCGATAGCGTTGAGCTGCTTCTGATATGCGGCATAGCGCTTCTTGATCGCTGGTGAGAAGGGCTCCAACCTGTAAAGGAGCTGGTAAGCAATGGTGCTGGTGGAGCCGGGGACAGGAGAAGGCTCACCAAGGGTCGGTTTGTATGACCCCGGTTCCTGATGGTCAGTAGCGTTCGCGGGGGGGAGGGAAAGGTCGTTGGGTCGTTTGGGACGTTGGTCTATGACCGTCTACTGACCATCTGCTGGGAGTGACTGTTGTTGTTGTTGCTGCTGCATGGTGATGGATCAGATGGGTAAGAAGAAGAGAATTGTGGTGGGGCGGGTTCAAGGGATCAAAGTACCATGTGAATGAATGGGAAGGGGTGGGGCCTCGTCGTTGGCGTCCAAGCGGCTTCTTGCGGTCCTGAACTCATCGAATGACGACGGGATGGGGGGTGTCCCGTGTGGAGTCCCGCTAAAATAGAGTTTAGCTGTGGGCTCTCGTTTCCCACCGTCTTTTTATTCGAGTGTCCCACTTTGGGTGGCGAGTGGTGAGGACAGAGGTATGTTTGGATCCGTTTGCGCTCGACTTTTCTTCAATGCTGAGCGTTGTTTCGCCGCCGACACCGCCCTCCTCATGGTCAACTATTACGACGAGCTCGAAATCGAAGATTTCGCATGGGATCCTGCTGCGCGGGTCTTCCATTACCCTTGTCCATGCGGTGACCGCTTCGAGATCTCAAAGGCACAGCTCCGAGACGGAGAGGAAATCGCGACATGTCCTTCGTGCAGCCTCATTGTCAGAGTCATTTATGACTATGTGAGCCTTGAATCGTGTCCGCGTTCCCGTCGCACAAACTCCCTAAGTCTCAATGCTCACGTCATAGCTCGACTGGGAGGATTATGCCACTACGGATGAGGAGGATGACAACGAAGACGAAGAGCACGCCTCGTTTGACGGCGGCGACGATCAGGTGGTCACCTCGGCACTCACTGTGATCACAGACGGGGCCGAGAAGAACGTGTCGGGAGAGCTCGGCAAGGAGGAGCGCGATGAGAAAGGCGATCACCAATCCCCAGAGGTGGCGGTTCCGGCATCCAAGGGTACAGAGGAGAAGCGGCGGTCAGGCCAAGCCGACGACAGGTTGGAGGATAAGTTGGGAGAGCTCAAGCTCAATGAGCAGTAGCACGACCCGTATCCACAGCAGCATACCGCGCAAACAAAACAAACATTTGTATAGTACAGTATAGTCACGAACACGCCTACTCATGACATTGCCATCATTTCACGCTCGAAGCGCGCCCACTCCTCTTCGCTGCTTTCGCTATCACCCTCCATTCCCAATTCATCTTCAGGCTCCGTCGAAGGCCTTTGCCGCCGGGGCGTGGCCTCTTTGCGCCGTGTACGACTACGAGCCGACTTAGCGGGGGTACGCTGCGGCGAAGACAGACTGCTGTCTTGGGACATGCTTGACATGTCAGTGTCGCTGTTGGCAGCCAAGGCTTTGCGTGCCCGTTTTGCAGCCTTCTCAGCCTCTTTCGCAACGCTTTCTCGGCGCGCATAACAACCTCGAATGAGCTCGCCCCAGACATTCGGCCTGTGACAGCCGGGACAAGACACTGTCGTGGGCAGGAGGATGGCCGGATCGGCGCGATTTTGTGCTAGGCAGGCGAGATGACTTGTAGAAGTGCAGTCGGTGTCGGCCACGCACAGGGCGTAGCTAAGCTGGTCCTGCATGTCAGCCTAGGATCTCTCACTGTCAACGACGGGACCCACGCGTTTGTCAATATCTGTTTGACAGATATCGCATTGATATGGCTCGTCATCGCAGGACAGCTGCTGCCATTTACCCCATACTCTCTCTGATGTGCGAAACTCTGTGTCATTGATGTCAATCGGTCCATCGATCGTTGTAACGCCAGGAGTATCCGGTGTCCGGAGGCCAGTCTGGCCAGACACGCCTCCAAGGTCCAGGATGGTCGTGACGTCGGGAGGAACGGGCTGTAACGGGAACGGACAGGGATTTCGTTTGTTTCCCAGTTCAAGCGTGGTTCGCTCGCGATGTCGATCGAATATGCTCTGTGCTTGGTCGTTATAGAATCGTAAATGCAGGGGGAGCCGTGAGAAGGGTGGGACACTGATCAACATCCGGGCGACTCTGTCGTCAATATTCTCGGTCAAAAGGCTACGTACAATATTTTTGTCTCCATCGAGCCTTTGGGTCTCATGTTCTTCAGTATCGGAGTTTCGTCAGGATCCTGAAGACGCAGATGCCTGGTGATGTCGTGCTTCTGCCAAGCCCACTCGAACTGTCGTCAGAGCAGCTTGGGACGAGGGCACGAGTAGCTCACCTGGAGAGCCGTCAATTTGCTTGGGAAGCTGTCAATGAGCTTGCGGTGTACGCGGATTCTCGGGCTGACCCGTATACCATCATTTGCATCTCCTGTCGTGAGTTTCTGGGTGCGCTTCGATGAATTGTCGTCTCACCCAGGGACCATGTCGCAAAGTCTTCTTTGCCCCCTGTGTGAGATCGCGATTGTGTTGCCTGAGTCGCTTAGGCGGATTGGGCGTGGACCCGATCTTCGATTAGGTTCAGCGTCCTCAACCTCAAACACTCACGTAGGTCAGATTGGAGTTGGGTGTTGCTCTTGACCTCAACAAATAGCAGGCGTAAAGAGGAGGAAAGGCATGGTTTCCGTCGAGAATCGTTGAGGTCGTCTTCTTGGCAGTCGTTTGCATGGTAGGCTGATGATGCGGTCGACCGCCGGAGGCGTACCGTCAGGTACAGTCTCGGCGAGTGCTTGATAGGTTCTAGAAGCGATAGGGGTGTACAGGCGGCCATCGAAGACTTGATATGGACGACGACAACAACAACAACAACGAGCACGGCAGATCGAAACGGTCGTCGCCGACTGCCGAACAGCCGCTCTCATCTGTTATCCACGGCATCCGTCTGCGTCCTGGTGTATAGTTCATATGCATTTGTATGAGAGGTCTATACAAAGGACCCTGGTGAGAATCTAATTTTGTGTTGTACTCCATTATCCGCTGCACGTCAGTCATGCGTCGACGACGACCCAAAGCAACCCACCTCATGATAGATATCATTCGGAATTCGTGACCCCCACCCGGGTCCGCCGTTTCCTCTAATAGCTGGCAAGATATGGCATGTGATCCCGGTTCAAGATCTGTCCGGATGGTGTCAAAGCGGCCAATGTTGCTGCGAGTTAGCTGATGATGCAAGTCTCGTCGCGATACACACGCATTGCCGTTATCCCAGTACCCCTCGATTTTGACCGACTCCGACCTGTCCTCATCCGCCCAGCATTCGATAGTACCCAAGCCGAACGTCTTGCTCTTCAAGGAATACATCTTGACAACTCCCAGCACCGTTTCGAGCTGGAAAGTGACCTTGGCTCCCGGCGTCCTGGTCATCAGATAAGGCTTGTCCTGATAATCAGGATGGACCCAATGCTCCCATCCGTCGTTTGCCGATGGCGTCAGGTTGAACGCCGGGTCCTTGCTTCGGGTCGACATGCACATCGGGTGGAATGGGAGAGTGGCGTGACTCAGATCAGGGTCCCATCCTTGCAGCAGCCGCAGCCGGGGGATCCGTCCGTACTCGAGCGGATTCATCCACATCCCCGGCATGAGTTGACCAATCATCTCGTCCTTTTCGGGATCCTGGCGCCACGCCCGGGCTTGTTGGGGCCAGCCATCTTCGTAAGACGACACCAGTGCGTCTTGTAGAGCGGCAATTTCGGTGTCGTTGGCGTTTATCTCTTCTGACGCCACGGTATTGGCTTGTTGAACATATGCCGGTACGCCGTCACTATCGGATGTATCGTCCTCGTCCTCAGCTTGGACCTCGAACGCTGGCTCAGAGATCATAGTGCAAGCCGTATCACGGATAAAGCTAGCGACGAGCATTGCAAGGTCTCGGTGACCGCGAGAGTTGATGTGGCGTTTATCTGGGTTGCCCCACCAGCTAATCGTCAGACCCGAGTCGTCCGAGGGGGCTCACAAGGCTCACTCTTTCGCAAAGTAATGCCGTAGAAGCTGGGGGTACCGCTCGAGATGAGCGGCCATGACGTGACGTTGGCTGCGGGTCAGCGCGAAACACCGGGAAACGTGACCTCCAGTACAAACCTGATTACCGGCACATCGTAGTACTGAGCCACGGGTAGGTGCATCCTTCCACCTCCTCCGCCCATTCCCCCGCTGTCGAAAGCCGCGGCCTCGACGAGGATCACAGCAGGCTTGTGTGGTAGATCGAGCAGTCCGCGAAGAAGGTTCTCCATGTTCTCCACATGCTCCGGTATACCTTGATCGTTGACGCCGAGCTCGACCAGGATCAGGTCAGAGTCGCGTGGGATGTGGAGGGGGAAGCAGAACGAAAAGTAGTCTGATCCGGTCGCAGGGGCGGCCCCATTCACGTGCGAGATGGGGATATCATCGCCGACAAAGTCCTGCATCCATGCGCCGAAGCGGTAAAACCAGGCTTCGTTGCTGTACACGGCGTGACCTTGGGTTACTGAGAATTAGCAGGAGAGCGAGGTGTGCAGCCTTGAGCCTACCGCTTCCTCCGATCGCCGAGATCGTAAACTTCTCGCCCCGTAATATTTTGTGCAGCAACCTGCGGACTCTGTTTTGCGATCCTGTGGGTGAGTGAGTGGGAAACAAGCTTCCGACGCACCTTCGTACCCTCGGCTCAAGCGCAGGTTGGTTCTACCGTACTCAAGCTCAAATGGGTCGTCTGCGGCACACAAATTGACTAGCGCGTCGAACCGACGTCTGACAGCCTCGTCCTTGTGCACAAGCGGCACATTTTTGACGTCGGAAGCCGGCGGCCATGATAGATAAGCCGGGTGGTTCCGTGCACCGGCGTGAAGGACTGCTATTACCACAAGCAGCGACAGTGCTCCAAGCAGTATGCCAGACCGCCGAGAGATGGTGGGGAAGGGCATGCCAGATTGTGAGAGATGGGGTTGAGAGGGGAGAAGGTAAAGTTGAACGCGCGAACGAAGCGGTTAGCGAAAAGTAGGGACAGAGTGAAGGCGACTGCGGATGACGACTAGCATCGCATTGTGAAAACGAGCAGGACGCTAGCGGGATTGAACGGTCGAGAACATGTGCGGGGCTACGTGATCAGTCGAGAGTCTTTGACAAAGCGAGCGAAGGTCGATGGACCGGTGTGTTATCTTTGGCTTGGGGTGACCCGAAGAGTGGAGTCGAATCGAAGTGAGCGATTGCCTCTGGGCCTTTGGCCTGTTCTGGTTTTCGCCTTTTGTTTCCCCTTTGGGGTTTGTTGCCGTAAAAAGCTACTGCTTAATTGTCCAGCCCGGCGCCCACTGGAATCGTTCGCTCGTTATCTTATTATGACTAGTTTCTTGCATCACTTTGTCATTTCGGTGTCGGAAAGCTATTCGGACTTCTTCGTCGTATGATTCTCCAGTCCTCCCCTTCCTATTGACCCATCATGACCATCAAAGAACCCTCTTGCTGACAGGACATTCTGTGACCGGCATGTGTTGCGACCCGTCAGCCGCCAATTTCCAGGGTCATGAACGGCCTGTTGCCCGCGCGCGTGTCGCGCCTGAAACCGGGGGGGGGGGGGAACGGTGCCTGAATGCGAACCTGTTGGGCAATTACGCTTCCGAAGGCAAGGCATGCAATGATTGACATCGGATGGCACTCAGACTCTGAAGCAGAAACCCTGCTCTGGGTCAGCTGAGGTGTTCCAGTGGAAAAGGTTGCTACGCAGGCGATTCGACCAAACCCCACCGGTCATCGAGCGCAGTCATATGAATGAGCTAAGCCCGCTGCTCGCCCGAACCCAATTTGTCGTTCGGGGTTATGGTGAGGCCGTGCTGCTACTCGTCCCTGCCCCATTTCCCATCCTGTTCCAAAGGATTATGTATTCTTCACAAACACCGCCCGCATTCCACTCAACAAGCTGGCGTACATATATCGATCCCGGAATCTCGCCGTCCACGACATGCGGTAACCGATGGTACATGTCAGCCGGAATCGACTACAAATACGACGACAGGAAAGCCGCAGTGCATGTGAAGCACCATCCACTAGCATAAATCCGGGTTGGCCGAGTCATGTCCGACAGCCATCTGTCGTTCGATTCCAGTTTTGATCAGCATGGCTCGTCTCAATCACGGCAAGAGAGTAGTAATGGCTGGGAGTCGTTGGCGAGCAGGTCGAGGTTTGACCTCCCCGGCAATGGATCCTACTTTGTTGACAACGAAAGATCGTAGTGAGTGGAAATTAGTATGTTACGTTATCAGCCGACCTGCAGCAATAATACCTCTTGGACCTATCGTTTCCCCGCAGATCAAGAGGAAGTCATTGTGAGTGACTGCACACATTGGCCTGACGCTGAATTGTGGCAGAGGCAAGATCGACAGCATTGGCTTGTACGTGGCGGGACTCGCGATGGCTCCCTAACATTAGCTACAAATCAGTTTGCCGGGGCTGTACCGCGGCCCCGTCGAAGACGTGCTGAGTCGGGCTGGAGATCGAGCGCGAATTTTGGATCTTGGCTGCGGAACAGTGAGTTACGGCAACGGCAGTCCTTAGTTCGCTGACCACACAGGGCATCTGGTAAGCATCGTTCACAAGCAATTGTCCCCCCTGGCTGATTTCCGTTCAGGTTGGCGGAAATGGCTGAGCGATGGCGTCGAGCGGAATGTGTCGGGCTCGACATCATGCCGCTGCAACACGATCATCAGCTACCCAATTGCACCTACCTGTACATCGACGTTAGCACCGGAATGGATGCTTTCGCCGACGGGTCCTTCGACCTTATACATCTTCGCCAGATGCTGTACTGTGTGCGTCCATCTCTTTCACTCTTCTTCTGGGTCGAGCGCGGTCATACGAAGCTGGTATGCTGACTGTGGCAATGAATGTCATTCCACAGGCCAGGCTTTGTTGGCGGCGACATCGACGACAGTCTCGCCTCCTCCCGCCTCCGCTGACACCAGTTCACCGATTGTATCCCTATCCTTCAGCATTGCCGACGGCTTCTGCGACCTGGAGGTTTACTGTTGATTCACGAGATGCAGTACGAATTCTATTCAGCATGGGAGGGTTGGAATCCAAGTCAGTTGGCGCCAGCGGGAGACTACGTGAGTCCACCATCCTTGCCCCGTTGATTATACTCATCATCAGTACGCTCAGCTCTTGAAGCGCGCTTTCGCGCATCGCAAAGTGGAGTGGGTCTCGAAGCTCATTTCATCAGTTGACCTGCAGCGTCGACGTGTTTTTGCGGGTTGAGGACATGCTAGTCCAGGTCGGTTTTCGCAGGGAGGACATCGATTCATTTGTGCATTACCGTTGTCCGTGCCCCGACGATCTAGAAACAGGTGCGCAGCACTTGGAGTGATATTTGCTCGGCGCTGATCCGGTTCTTGCGATGCTGACAAATAGAAAGGGGTCAAAATGAAGCGGCCCATGCAGTGGCTTTAGTCAAGGCGACAAGGCTCATGGTGCTGGAAGCTGGCGAGATCACCGAGGATCAGTATGCCGAGTTGACGCGTCGCTGTGAAGGCGAGGTGTATGGGCAATCCCGAGGCCCCGCTGGACCACGAGGTGGTCAGGGCTTGCTTTCGCCGTGGGGGTATTGGTGGGTGACAAGGTAGTATGGAGCACGTTTGTGCAATTGTATATATTTAACGTTTGACCGGTAACGATGCAATGCATATACGTCGTGTCGTCTAAGCCGTGATACGGACTTGCTTTTTCGCCGCCCACGGAGCTCCTCCTTGCTGACCAGTCGGTTTTGAGCTGTTGGCCTGACCAGCAGCAGCGCCTTGCGGCTTTGGCTTGGACGGCAGGGGAGCGGTTCGGATAGTGTTGAAGACTCGTTGAGCGTGCTCGGCGTTCCTGCTTGTCAGCGAGACAAGATAATTGCGTTGAGTGACGCATACCTAATGAAGAACCCGGCAAATCTGCGGTGCGAAGTAGTCTCCTCGACGTGAACCATGGACTGATGTCAGCACTTTTGCTTGCCAGCATTTCTCTTGCGCCAAGCGGAGACACTCACGCCATCAATCGTAAAGTCGAGGTTGTTCGTGACGATCCTCTCGCCGTCCAGCAGCGAAGACTCGCCCTGTCCCCTGGCATATGTTCGGCTCGCCGCCTTCAGAACCATCAATTGCTCCAACACCTCTTCCTCCTTGTCACCATCGCTCTCCTCCTCCAGGAATGCGGCAAGCTTGGCAGCATCGATGGAGGTGTACAGCTTGAGGAGGTTGCGCGAAGCGTTGACACCCTTGACGGCTCGTACATCGGTCAGGAAGAGCTCGAGGTGGCGCAGCGTGGGGTCCTGAGGTGGGTTTGCGGCGTACTGCTCCAAAAGCTCAGCATCCTCGTACGGCGGCGGGTTGACCGAGAGATATTTGGGACAAGCGCCCAGGAAAAGCTCCTTGAACGTCTCGACGGCCTCGTCCCCTCCACGTTGCAAAATCGCGAGCTGGTCCCCGTAGTGTTCCTTGACTATCGACATGATGCTTTCGTCCGATGGTCCCGGTGACAGCGTCGTGCAAATAGCCATCAGAGCGTACATTCGCTCGCATTGTTTCGTGATCTGCCATCAGTCACAATCGATTTTGGCAGTATATTGATACGGACCGAGCCATATTGATAGCTTCTCGTGTGGTACTGCTTCATGCGAACGAAGAAGATGAGGACCGAGACGAAAGTTTTTATGGCATCCGGCCACCTGCCAAGAGCCATGTAGGCGCATCCGACATGGTAGTAGGTAGTGACGTGACAAGCGGTGATTCGAGCCATGAATGCGCCGCTGCCAAGCTCGACGTGCTCCATCGTTTGCAAGGCCACTGGTTTCAGCGAGTTCCACCACCTGTCACCCACGTGTTGGGTCGCCGAGCAGGACGTGAACTCGAAGCAAGCAGATGAGCGAAAAGTAACCGAGATTTCGGTACAGCGGCTTTGATCCGTACTCTCCTGCAATCTCGCTGTGATAAGCGATGAGCCTTGACGGTGGAGCAACCACTCACGCAATCTCCTCAGCGCTCTTTCCCTCCTTCTCGGCTTTCAGCTGCTCGTTGATCTGTGACTTTTGGACCAACGAATACAAGACGTTGAGAACCGAATAGCAGCTCCAGATCTGTTGTGCCTCGGCGAGCATCTCCATCTCCTCCTCCGACTTGTTCTTGGGATTCGCGCGCCATTGAGCGAACGATTGGAACTGGTAGACGAACTCGTCGAGCATGTCCCAAAGCCACTGGATAGGGAGGTCGAGGGGGACCGGTCCTTCCGAGTTGAGCAAGTAGTTGAAGAGTTCACAGATGTTCTCGTAGGATTGGAATCGGTCATCGACTGTCGGTTGCAGCTTGGCGTAGACGTGTCGGAAGTAGAGCTGTCATGAGCGCTAGACCGAGGTTGAAGGCGAACCACCTACCTCTCGGTACAAGGTCAAGAACACCTGGTCTGCTGGTCAGCGACGCCTGGTTGACGCGACTCACCGTTCTGGACCAAAGGGCTGATGATCTCGGCCTCGGGCCATTCGTTCTGAGAGTAGTGCGCCTGACATCAGCTCTGCTCTGCATGTCGATATCCCACTCACGTTGGTGAGCTTGTTCCAGCCCTGCTCGTACATGTTGGTGATAGTGGGCAGGTCGTTTTCGAGAATGGCTTGGTGGAAGAGGATCAAGAACTTGGGGTCAGCATTTGTGCACGCTCCATGATTGCTGCGGGCGCACTTTCTTGACATCCTCGGGGACAAGCTCGAGACCCTGCTCGATCTCTGCTTCCTGGGCAGCGGCGATCTGCTGAGCATAGGCGTGTTGCTCGAGCTCCTGCAGTCTGCGGTACTCCTCCTCGTGGTCCTGGTAGGCGGGAACAGCAAGGGAGGAAAGGAGCTCGTCCTCCTCCGGCTCGTAAAATGCGGTAGGGTCGGCCATTGTGTTTTGTGATACAGCGAGCGAGATGTATAAATATCGTCTCTGTCAATGTGAGCAAAGCAGAGTTGAACAAAAGTCCCAGCGAACAAAGAGGATTCACAGAGCGCCACATTCGCACTTTTCCCGCATAAATCCGGGACATCTGTCACTCGCCACCACACAGGTGGAGGTGGTCCATCCCATCCACGGTAGAGTATACACCACTGACTGCGAGCCTTGGTCTATCTGCACCACGACCTCGCACTCGCCCAACAAGCCATGACAGCGATTCCCTCAAAGGTCTTTTTTAGAGCCACCATGGCACAAAGTCGCGTTCCGCTCTACCGACTTGGACCAACACACGCGCTGTCCTCAAATCTCACCCGTCATCGCGATTTTCGCTCATCCGGTGTCGGCTGTAGTCACTGGTCGCAGCCGTGCCGACGGCTTTACGAGCACGATGCTCAGCATAAACCAACGATGGCTCCACATTCTCCAGCGGAGCAGATCGGCGATGCGGCCAGTATCAACCAGATCGATTTCATGGAAGACACAGAGGAGGAGAACGACATCGATTGGGATGGTTTCCACATTGAATCCGTCGCTGACAGCCCCGTCATGGTGAGTCTGCCCGCCTGTTCGAGGCTGATGGCAGGCAGACGCCTCCAAAGAGGCTCAACGTCGACCAAAGCTACCGACGTCCATGAAAAAGCTCAACAGGGCTCTGGGCCGCAAGCGCGTCATTGAATTGCCGGACCATGACCTGATCGAGACCTTTGTTCGTGGTAGGTCGTACTTGTCAATTGCGAGGGATTATCTACTGATCAACAAGGTCGCGGGCCGGGAGGTCAAGCCATCAACAAGACGAATTCGTCGGTGTCTTTGGTACACATCCCTACCGGTATCCGCATACAGTCCCAGCCGACGCGATCACGAGAGCAGAATCGGATCGCAGCTCGCCATATCCTAAGCGAAAAACTAGACGAACTGCGCGCCAAGGGGATCTGGCCTGTCACGGCAGCCAAAGATGACCAGAATGCGACCCCTGCGTCGGACGCCTCCGATGCAGTCCTGACGGACAAGCAACGGCGTCGAGCGGATACGAAGCAGCAAGAGAAGGATCTAGCCGAGGCGTATACGAAAAGCGAGCTGCGGGCTGCTAAGGAACGTGCTCGTAAGCTGAACAGGGCGAAAAAGCACAAGAAGAAGAAGCGGAAGATGGACGAGGGTTCCGTTGCGGACGGAGACGGGGAGTGCGGGTCTATGTAATTGACACTTCTTCGTATGTTCGTGCATGTCATTACTTGTATCGATGAGCCTACTCCAGGGTCGTTTCCAGGTTGATTTGCTTGCCAAACTTGGCGTATCTGGCGTCAGCTGTGCGAGCACTCGTCAATCCGCCCAAACCTACAATAACACCTTGAGCTCTTTCATGCCCTTCTCGCACTCTTCGGATCGCGCTTGCAATCCGCCAATCTCCATGTTATACCTCTTCATATCGGCTCGTAGTTGTTTCTTGGCTGCCGCTAATTTGAGGTAGAAGAAGGCTTCGCCCATTTTGTACAGAACGGGCACATCATCATCGGCAAGCTCCAATTCGGTCTCGAGGTCGTCGTAGTAGTCTTTTTCCTCCTGTCATGAGCCAAGGGGCCGGGTCGCAGATTGATGTGAGGCTCACTTGTTTGGCTTTGAGCTGATCCTGGAGGTCTGAAAGACGATTGTTGAGCTTTGAAAAGGTGTTTATACGTTGCTGATCCTCTGCAGGTGAGTAAGAGGCGGTTTGCAACATGAGATGTAATTCACCCCAAGCGACCTCGATGCCGTCTGCGTCCTCGTCTTCAGGTGGGAGCTTGGTGTGAGCAGTCTGCGGATGCTTGGCTAGAGAGATTCCAAGGCTCACCAAACTCATGTTGGGATGCGGATGATTGAATGCGATAGACCCTCGTTGGAGGAGAAGTCCCAATGGGAGGTGGAGGGGGCGATGGGCCAATGATCGCCACGTGAGATTGATCCCGTTACTTTTTGGGTCGCGTCGGCGCGAGGTGGGTGATCCGAGGGGAGGGGTAACCGACGAGGCCTGATGGATGGGTTATATATACTGCACGCACCCACTCGGCCCACAACAAACATTCGACGCCAACACACAAGAGAAAGACTGTTCATCAACATCCTTGTTGCTCGTTCATGTCTCGTATCCCATTGCCAGCACAAGGACTGCATCATTACAACTCCAACTCCAACAGCAACGCCAACAACAACACCAACAATAACAATAACAACAACAACAACAACAACAACGGGATCAACACCCACTCTTCACCCCGACCCTCGTCACCTCTTGTGAACCAACAATCTCCCAACATGTCTGCCAGCCCAGCGACAGACACGAGGAAGAAGCAAAGCAAACGAGACGAGGTAAGTTGACTGTCCGAACACTCCTCCCATACGCAACCGTACCTCTTAAACCATCATTCCCGGGGCCATGCACCGCATCGTTGGGCGGCGTGGCTGAACGTGATGTTGTGATCCGTTTGGCGTGATCCACGAGCCCTCCCTCCATTCCGCACCTTATTCCCCGACTTGATCCGCCTTCTCCTCGCCTCCTTTCGTCTCAACGCTGCCCCCCTTCCGTCCTTCAATACCGTCTTGTCTCGCACGATCCCGTCTTTTTTTCCCGCTCATTCCATTATGTCCAACGCTCAGACCACTGCTTTTCCCCCCAACACTTCTGATCCTCTTCTCTCCTCCATGACGACACAAAAACCCCTCGATACTCCTCCTTCATCTGTCCGCACAACCTCTTCCGAAACGCTTCCCACACCCCCACTGCCCGACATGCCCACGGTACCTGCGCCACCTGTACCGCAAACCCAACCGCCGATGCTTCACCGTACTTCATCTACCGGCAAACGTGGATCCGTCCAATTCCCCTCGCTGCCTTCTGCCCCGGCCATTCCGACCCCACCCGTCGACGACGTACCCCAACGGCCTCGATACCACTCGTCTGTATCGCGCTCCGCCACTGCCACCCTCTCTCGATCCGAATCTTCCTCAAACTTTGCGGGGAAACTAAAGTCTCTGCGCAAGAAAATCGAGAATGAGCTGTCTAGGAAGCGGACGGGAGGACCGGCTCCGCAGGGCGGCAGCAACAGCAGCAAGAGGCCGTCCAAGAAGGCACAAAAGGGAACAGTAGCCGGTCTGCGACCTAGTCCAGCTCTCACTGTCCCCGAGAGCATGAGCGTTGCAGATGCCAGTCAGCTCTGCGCGGCTAAAAGGACCGATTGTGTCCTCGTCGTCGACGACGAGGAGGGTCTCAGTGGAATCTTCACCGCCAAAGACCTTGCGTTCAGGGTCAGTCCCTCCTTTCGCCACAGACCTCTGGCTGATGTCAGGTTACTGCTGAAGGTCTCGACCCTCGAACCACCCTTGTGTCGCAGATCATGACCAAGAACCCGATGGTGACTCGTGACACGACCGGCGCAACGGAAGCGCTGCAACTCATGGTCTCCCGAGGATTCCGTCACCTGGTAGGCTGGGAATCAAGCGGCGCGGGCTGACTTCAGCCTGTCTGCAACGAGGACGGCGACGTTGTCGGTCTGCTTGACATAACCAAAGTCTTCCACGAAGCGCTTGCAAAGGTCGAGCGAGGGTCTTCGGCTACGACTCAACTGCACGCCGCTCTCGCCGGTGTCCAGTCGGAGCTGGGTCCCGGTCTTGCCGCTAACCCCCAAGCCGCCGCCATGCTCGCATATGTTGACGCCTTGCGAGACCGCATGGCTCTTCCCGACTTAACTTCGGTTATGGACGCCCGGGCCAACCCGCCTACCGTGACTCCTCGAACTTCAGTACGCGAGGCGGCCAAGCTCATGAAGGAGCGCCGAACGACCGCTGTTTGCGTCATGGAGGCCAACGCCGGTACTTCTGCCATCAGCGGACAATCGGGAAGCGGGGCGATTCCCAAGATCGCCGGTATCTTCACCTCGAAGGATATCGTTCTTCGAGTCATCGCCGCTGGGCTCGACGCTTCGCGTTGCAGTGTGGTCCGAGTCATGACCCCTCACCCGGACACCGCTCCACCCACCATGATTGTCCAGGATGCCCTCAAGAAGATGCACAGTGCGTTTTGTTGTTTGCACCTAAGCTTACGCCCAGATGGCCATTATCTCAACCTGCCCGTTGTTGAAGAAGATGGCCGACTCATTGGCATCGTCGACGTGCTCAAGCTAACGTATGCGACTCTTGAGCAGGCAAGTCGAGCCGTCAATCGCTACTGGCTTCAGCTGACGTCCAGATCGAATCCATGAGCGAGGATCAGAACAACAGCGGAGGCCCGATGTGGGGCAAGTTCTTCGACGCACTCAATCACACTGGTGGTGACGACGACTCGACGTCGGTCGTGTCCGCATCGGACCGCCCAGATACGCCATCGAGGCCGTCACATGCTCGAGGATTGTCCAGCATGACGTCTCCCATCTCTGAGGTTATGCCGAATGACTCGGCCAGCGTGGCTGACGGCGACCAATCCGAGGTGGGCCGCGGGGGTGCCTCCTCTGTGGCTGCGCCCGCTTTGCCGGTCGACGATGGCACGTACATCTTCAAATTCCGAACACCTTCTGGCCGGACGCACCGATTCCAGGCTCGACACGACTCGTTCGAATTGCTTCGGGACATTGTCGCGGGCAAGCTGGCGACCGACCCCTTCTTCCACCCCGACGCCAAGACCGACGGCGAGCAGGTGCACCTGCCGGACCCGAACACCTTCTCGCTCAGTTACACCGATGACGACGGTGATCTCGTTACCATCACGGCTGACGGCGACGTCTCGGACGCCGTCAGGATTGCTCGAGGTCAGAAATCAGACCGCGTCGTCCTGCTCGTGGACGGCGGCAAGGTGTGGGAAGAAGCGGCGCGGGACCTGGGCGGCGAGCAAGCGGTTCAGCAATTGAAAGCTGTTGAGCACGAAGTCAAGGGTGTCGAGGATGAGGAAGAGAAGATGAAGGAAGATTCGGCGGACCCGGCGAAGGAAGCGACGTGGGGGAAGAAGGGTGCTGTGCACTCGAACTCGACCCCTGTTGTTGGACCTCAACCCGAACTCGTCGCTGGTATCCCCAAAGATTTGGTGCTGCCGGCCGCGATTGGATTCCTCGGCGTGGTGATCATCGGGGTCTTCTTTGCTAGTAGGAAGTAGGGGGTTACAGCCGGTGCGAGGAGGCGACATTTGACGATAATCTTCACTCATGATACCACGTTCACGCCAGAATGTATTGTACGTTGACACGCTCGTCGGATTACCCGTCTGCATTGCGCAATTCTGGCGGTACATAACGGAGGCCCAGAAAGTGAAATATCTCGCGCTCGGTCTCGAGATTGATCTCTTCGCCAGTGTTTACGACTTGTAAGCCAGCTCGAAACTTGATGCCCCTGAGTCGTCAGCTGATTATTTGGGAGGTCGTCTTTACCGGTTCTCTGCGTATCTCCTGCGAAATCAGCGGGGCGGTTTCAGCCTCGGCCAGACGCACCGAAGATCCCGCTCAAACATCATGGAGCCTGACCAGCTGAGCACGGCCGCTGCGTAACGCTCCTTTGGCGCGCTGATCAGGTCCACTCGTCTATGCTTGCGACCCGGGCCAGGTAGCTTGAAGACGACAAATGCCTTGTCTAGATTATCAAAGTTGTTTGGCGAAGCCTTGATGGGCGCTGAGCGTTCTCGATGCGTGACGTCTACTGGGTCAGCGAGTGGTGTGGGAGTGCCGAAGATCAGCCGCTCACGCAGCACATGAGTGATGATCCCTAGTTTCGACAAGCGGAGGTACAAGTCGCGTAGGAGGCCTATGTCTTCGTCGACATTTGGAGGACAGAACACAACGTCGACGTCGCTCGACATTGGCTTCCCGCGGCGATATCTATGGTCAGCGGGTTTAACCTGTGGGCGCCTTACCCTCCGCAGATCGTGTGCTGACAGCCGTCGATAAAGGCGCCCAGATGCTCCATCACGCAAGCTGCGATCTCCTCAACCTCTTCTCTCGGGATCCTACAGGTGAGTTGGGCCCCCCATTCCGGGAACACGTACTTGGCATCGAGGTCGTCCTTGATTTTGATCCACTCCTCGACGATGTCGACGTGCAGCATCCCGCCTTCTTTCCGCCGCCTCTCCTTGACCTTCAGCCGAACCTCTTCCGACTCTTCCGCTATGCTGGCATAATGCTGCCTGACGTCCTCGAGGGTTCGGCAGTGGTGTCGGTCGTACAGGTCCTTTGCGGTGTGATGACCGATGGTGTAGACTGAGGAGAACGTCCGTAGAGCTTGGTACCTAGCCGAGCGGAGGATTCTCTCAGACTCTTCTATCCGCCCAGTCTTGAGAAACTCGTCGATCTGCGCTCAACAAGCGGAATCACGCATTGGAGGCAACGACGCTCACCCTCTGGGCGACCTTCTCGCCGAGATCCTGCAACTTCCGTGCTTCTTGACCAGACTTGAGACGCCGTGGAGTTGCTGGCTGTGAGCGTCTTCTCGGGGCATCACAGGATGCGAGTTGCTCACATTTGAGCATCTAATGTCAGCTGTCATGTCCCAGCTTTTCCGGAACATCGACTCACGCTCATGCTCCGTCGATAGCTCAAGACGTTGGAGTTTTTCTGCTGATTCTCTTCAAATTCCCGCTCGTCATAGATCGGTCTGATGGCATCCACCTGTGTGTCAACTGGGCCCTCTTCTGCCGCACGTTACTGAGCGCACTATATCCTGATTGACACAGACCAAGGGGCAAGGCCGCTGCACTGCATACCGCGGGATATCCTGAAATCTTGTGTCGGGACTCAAGGGAGACATGTCCGGTAGCTCAAAGTCCAGTCCGCTATCTTGGCTCCCGGCATCTGTACTACTGTTCCCGATACGCCGTCGCTTGTTAGCCGGGGCGTAATCGTCTCGATCTGCAGAGCGTTTACGAGCTGGCTTGAAGCGAAGAAATGCGGTTCTGTCCGGCAGGGCGGGCGTCCGCTCCTCTGTTGCCGCATCCACAGCTCTTCGAAAGGCTTCGTGGACATATTCGATGTCCAGAATGGGTTTGCTCGTCTACTATCAGTTTGAGAGCATGAGGCCTTGTCCCCGCAAGGGGCGGAACCGGTGCTCACTGCCATGTCTTTCCCGACGGCCTTTTCGATCCTCGGCCTTCCTTGCAAAGCAGTCAAGATGAAACGAGCTTCGCATGCTCGTACGCACTTTCCACCGAGATCCCTGATGATTTCGTACAGATGATCCAGCTCCCCGTCCAGCTTCCCCGGTATCACGTGGAAGGTCATCTGAGCGAATAACTGGTACAGCTCGTGCACTGGACGGTGGTGATGCAGCAGCCGAGACGATGTCGACGACTGGGCGATAGATGTTAGAGATGGCCTTTGGGGCCGTTCCCCCATGATGTGAGTTGAATCGCGAGGGAGATCGAGCTGGAGGGCACTGATGGAAGCTCCATGTCAGCGACTTTTGCTGAGAGATGCCGGTGTTGACAGCATGAAGCCGCGTTTACGGATTTACCGGAATCGTGCCTGTGTCGTCATTTGATCAACACCATGGGCAGACATATGCTCAGCTATCCCAGATCTGCAGCGAACTCCATCCCACGCATAGGAGATGCATACCATAACCAGGCATACTCGAGTGGCATCCCAGCCGTACGCTGCATACAAGGCACAGCACCTGACCTCATCTCCAAGTCCGCGCCTTCCCAACCTCACCTATCCACCCTCCATCCACGCGCACGCCATCCCAGTTGCCGGCCTGTTCATCACGGCCGCCTCTGTTTGGGCACCGATCCCATCACTGCACTTCCAGATCTCTTGTGACTGATAGGCGTCTTGCTCGGGGACGAAGGGAAGTCACTTGTCCTATCGAACATTGCCCTCGCCTTGTTCACCTTGCTCGAATCTGCCCATCAGCATCGATTGATTTCGGCTTAAAGCCGCCGTTATACTCACCCATCAAGATGTCAATATCATGCTCAATCGTGATTCGTCTACCCTTTCGACCTGACGTGTTGTCGAACTGACTCGTATGCATAGGCAGCGGTGTAGGCGTCGTCGGCAGAGCCAAGTTGAAAGCGGTAAACGTAGACGGGAACGGCTTCTTGGGCGTTGTGCCGAGTTGTCCGGACAAAGGCGACTCGGCATTCGGCACAGACTTGGTCTTGCTGTGTCCACGAGGTGATGCGCGGGTCTTGGGAGAAGAGTCGGGGTTCATCGTCAGCGCTCGAACGATCTCGCGCTGTTGCTCGAGTTCCTGCTTGTCAATTCTCGATCATCCAAGATTGCACGATACTCACCCTAGCCCAGAACTTGATCTTCTCCTTCTGATCGTCAATGATCACCTTCTGCGCCTCAACAATTTTCTCCAGGCGGTCAATTTCTTCCTTCTCCGCGGTCATCAACTTGGCTGCCGGCGAGTTCGAGTCGTGCCCAGTCGAAGCGCTCGTTAGCGCCTGCGCGCGAAGTGAGTGAATAACGGCGTTTGACGGTATCGTCGGAGCCGACGCCGAGACGGTGTGTCGACTTCGGATGGAAGCCGTGGATCCGGAAGTGGGAAGCGACATCTTGAGCTCGGCTAGCTCCTTGGCGAGAAAAGTGGCGTTCTCGGACGAAGCTCGAGCTTTCTTCTCGGCAGCTTTGAGCTCGTTTTGAGCATTGGTCAGAGCCTGCCGCATCGCGGTGTTGTCAATGTCGAGTTGGGACAAGGCCGCTGAACGCTTGGCGAGGTCGGTCTTGGCATCGTCGCCAGCCGCTTCGGCCGCTTGTCGTGCTGTAATCTCGGCCTGCAGTGTCTCGAGGGTTCCCGACAGCTTCGTCTGACTCTCGGCGACTGATTTTCTGAGACGTTCGAGCTGCTGAGCCAGGTCCCTTTCGCGAGTCTCGACGAGCCCCTTAGCTTCGAGCACGGCAGCCTCTCGTCTCTCCAATTCGGCGGATCGAGTTCGCTCAGCTTCCAGCTCCTCGACAGCTGTGTCGGCTCGACTTCGCTCGATAGCGATCGCCTTTTCGGATGCCGCTTGGAGGGCTACGACTTGTTGTCGGATCGTTTGCTCACGCGAGGAGATCGACTCGTGCTGCTCCAGCAATCGAGTAGTCGCATCTTCCGCCTGCACAGCTCGAGCCATTTGCGAGTCGATCTCATTACGAGCGGATTCCGCATGCCGCCTTGCCTCCTCCATGGCCCGATCCAACGCAGCTTTGAGCGATGCCACCTCGTCTCGTAGAGTTTGAGCCTGCGAATCGCCGTCGCTGAATGCTGCGCGAAGACTTCCCTCGCGACGTTCCGCTTCGCGCAATTGCGTCGAAAGGTCTGCGATACGAGCTTCGGTCGTCTCCACGTGAACTCGCTCTCGCTCAACCGCGGAACGTACGTCGTCCTTGAGACGCTCCACCTCCTTGGTCAACTCCTCTTCCCTGAGGTCGGCGGACGCTCGTGCCGAAACAAAGGCTGTCTCTTGCGAGGCGGCTTCTGCGATGATGTGTTTTTGCGCCTCGATCTCTTTGAGCAACGAGGCGACGCTAGATCGCTCTTCGTCGAGTTGAGCCTTGGCATTTATCCGCTCCCGCTCAAGCTGCCGAACGAGATCACACTCTCGGGTTGACACATCATTCTGCTCCGCACGTGCGGTCGCCAGTGCCGCTTCCAGCTCGCCCGTGCTCGTTTGCATTCGTTCGACCCGGCGCGCGAGCTCCTCGGTCCTCGCCTTCTCGGCGTCCAGGGTTGCCTGAAGTTCGGTGGCTTGTCGTTTCGATGCGTCTTCCTCCTCTTCGCGAGCCTTCCGCATGTTGGCTATTTCTGCCTTCAGGGCGGCAATCGCGTTCGATTCGCTGGACATGGCGGCTTTCTGGAAGTGGTCGAGGTCGTCCCTCGCTTCCTGGCGGCTGCGTTCCATGGCGTCCCGCTCTTCGGTAAGTCGAGCGTGATCCGAGACCAGCTTGGCGTGCTCGGCTGTTCCGGTGTCCAGGCGAAGCTTGAGACCGGCCATCTCGGCCTCGAGCGCTTGAGAACGACCTGTCATTTGCTCCGCTCGCTGAGCACTCTCATCTCGCTGTTTGCCGAGGTCGCCCAGTTCGCGCTTGAGTTGTTCAGCGAGGTCGACGGCGTCAAGCTTCTCCCGGTCGATGGCAGCGACAGCTTTTGCGTGCGCCGCTTCCATGTCTGACAACCGTTTCTGAGCGATGTTATTCTCCTCGTTCGCCAGCTGTGCTTCTGCAGTCCTTTGGTCCAGCTCCCTCTTCAACTCGTCGTACCGGTCCTGATCTTCGATAGCGAGATCCTCTCGTGACTTGCGGAGATCCAATATGGTCTCCTCGAGCTTGTCTATGCTGGCAGATTTTTCGTTGATCGTCTTCACAAGCTCCGATCGAGTCGACTCGAGCTGTATCTGGGCGTCTCGCAGCCTACTTTCGAAATCGGTATCGGTAGCTATACGCTCTTCGATCATCGTCTGGCGCTCCGTAATCAGGCGATCAAGTTCCCCGCGGAGTGCTTGGACCTCGGCTTCTTTCGCGGCTGTGAGTCGAGCCATTTGTGCAAGCGCTTCCGATAGCTGCTGGTTGACGAGTCTCAATTCATCCTCTTTGGCTGTCAGGCGGCGACGCAGGGAAGTTACGATGTCGTCGCCAAAAGTCTGCACCTTAGCGAGCGCTGGTGCATGGCGGGTCCGCGTACTTACCGAAGCGCTCTCAGTCACCTCGATGAGCTTTGCAATGGCCGGCATCTCCGCTTCCTCGGTGACTCGCAGCATGTTGCTGACAGCTCTTCTGTCTCCCATCCCCTTCTTTGGTGTGCCCATGCCGACCGAGCTGATATCGCTGATGCGTCGGCGCTTCATCTTGGGCGACATTGGCAGTCCAGACATAGAACGAGGGACCACTTCAGACGTAAGAATTTCGCCGTTGAGCTTGGCGAGCTGCTCCTGAAGCTTGGCTTTGCGTTCCTCCATGGCGGTGACGGACTCGGCAAGCTTGCATAAGCTGGTGTTAACCACGTGCTGCTCACCTGGGAGATATGCTCGGAGGATTCTTGGGCCGAAATGCTCCCGGACGAGCTGTGTTGCATGCCATCGAGGCGACGACGAAGGTCCTGGATCTCGAGATCTTTGGCTCGAATGAGAGCTTTGTCGTTGGAGAGAAGCTGCCCTCAGCATCGCGCTTAGAGCTCGCTTCTGCACTCACAACATTCTTCTTGGCCTGCGTCTCGACCTGCGAACAGCGGCCAGCGAACTTGAGCGTTTCCAACGTCTCGGCGCAATTGGCTTCCTCGGCTGACAGTGTGCAAATGACGCAAATATTCGAGTCTCCGCCTAGCGCGTTCTCGAGCAAATGAGTGAGCTTGGAGTTTCGGTAGGGCACATGGGTGCTGCGAGTCAGTCCCAGGTGAAACATCGTCGCCGACCCACCGATTTTTCTCGGTCAATTTGTTGATGACCTCTCGCAGTGCCAGAAGGCTATAATGAGCTCGTACCGGTGGAGCGCGCTGCAGGACTCGCCTCTTATTAATGTGTTTGCCTTCACTGCGCCTTTCCAGATCTGATACAGCCTTTTCTGATCCGGCGAGATCCTGTGGGTCAATGTGGGGTTCCATGCACACCACCTACGATCAGATTGAGCCTGGACAGTCGGATGTCGTCTTCGGCACCACCGTCCCGAGGGCGAGATTCGATCACGATTGTGAAAACGGAGTGGGACCGGGAAGATTGTTCATTCTGCCGTCAGCTGACTCTGATTACACGACGTCGCTACTCACCCAGTCTGTCGCCCCAATCCTTCTCATATTGTTGCCGTGTGCCAGCAGGTTGACCACATCTTGCGGTGTCGAGACTACCTTCTCCACGAGCGGTTCAACGTAGACCTTGCCCTAGGGATGAGCAGTGTCGAGCTTCATCCGAGGCCACTCACGTTTCCAGTATGTATGACCGGTTGGTCCTGAGGTTTCAGAGGTCCCTTCTTGTCGGTGAGCAAGTCGCGTAATGTTTCGTTGTAGATCTCGATGTAAGACACTCGGAGGAGATACGCCCTGTCCGCCTCCTGCTTATCAACGCGACTCCCCGACCAATACTATCCGACCCACCTCGTTGATAGCGTCGAACACTCCGTCGACCGCACACGGTATTATACCCAGCTGGGAGGGGATGCCGCTCTGATTTAAGCGTCTGTACGATACGCTCGGTGTCTTGACTCACCATGGTGAACGACTTTCCACTGCCAGTCTGACCGTATCTACCGTTAAGTTCAGCTCCACGGGATCCCCTCGACTCACGCGAAGATGGTGCTGTTGAATCCATTCATCGCTTTCCTAACAAGAGGAGCAACTTTCGCTTCGTAAAGCTCGGGCGTGGTCGACGGATGTTGGAGGAGATGATCTGCGCATAAGCTCTCGCACCGACAGAGAGCTTTGCGCACCGAAAGTGTACGTGTATTCGTCCTCTCGTCCAGCTTTCCCTCCCCGCTTGACCACATTGGGATGCGAATCGGACAATGTCAAAGATGTGGGCGTTATCTCGTAGGCTGTGTCGGCAAAGGCAGATGTTGTAGGTTTCACTCTGCTTATCAGCTATCATGTAGCCGTCGTATTTAGAACCAGACTGACCTGACGCAAACGATCACCTTATCATTCTTCGATCCGGATTTCGCTTTCTCCGGTGATGCCGGCCGAGCGGATGAGCCGGCGCTAGACGACATTCTGAGCTTGGAAGATGACGCAGGAAGAGGTGGAACAGGTGGGACGCTGAGGTCCAGCCCTTCCATAGACTTGGATGGGCGGACTTTAGCGACCGCGTTGAGACGATCCTGGAGCGTCACCCGCTTGGTGCCGGCTTGAGGTCGACCGACGGACATGGTGTTGATTGCTTGTACTACTTTGCGCTTGGGTGTAGCTTGTCCTCGGGGCGGTGGAAGGGTTGCGAGTTTGACTGCGGTGGAACGTTGAAAAGGCTCGGTATTCGTCTCGTCGTCCGAGTCACCGCCGCAGGACGACGTAGCCGAAGAAGAGACGTCTCCTCGATGGATGCGTAGCTGGGAGCGAGAGTGTCTGATTGATCTCACAGGAGATGGCAGGCGTGGCGATTCAGGTATGGGCGGAGGCAGCCCGACGACGGTAGAGAGTGAGGGGGACGAGCGGTGCCGAGTTAGAGTGCGATTCGTGTTGGGGGCAGGTGAAGTTGGCGACATTAGGCCGTGTTGTCGGCGCTGATAGCGGAGGTGAGGATGAAGGTGAGCATGTTGATCAGAATAGGGCTTGGAAGGTAAGTATAGGTGGTGTGGTTGAGTGAGAATCTACATCTCGGCTCTTTGCTCATTCTGACGTCTGGTTGTTGACACTTCTTGACTGGGTGGCAAAATCAATCGCGCAGCCGATGACCAGCCGCAGGCCGCAACAGGTCCTGCTTTCCAGAACCACTCATGCATCCTTGTCCCAGTCTCTGTGTGACCTCTGCTCCGTACACCGGATACGTCTCAGTGACTGCTCAGGTCCTGTGCATGTATCTCGTATGAGTAGCACAAAGTCTCGAGCTCAAGCATACTGGGTGGGGGGAAATGCGCAGAAAAATGACCAAAGATTAATTCGGTGGCAAAAAAAAAAGCTGATGCGGGGCCCTCGTCTTCGGCCGATCTTCTGACTGTTTTCGCCCTCTGATTCACCCACCTCGCACGACTGATCTCTCAACTTTTTCCGCCTAGCACCCTTTGTCATAGCCAATCATCATGTCCGTCACAGTCACCTCGGAAC
>Ga0308169_10001538_pt1 | contig 26610 bp, 26 predicted proteins | sample PhyBR1_2_FD_202139 | JGI IMG/M metagenome (GOLD analysis project Ga0308169, IMG submission 202139) | Phyllosphere microbial communities from UC Gill Tract Community Farm, Albany, California, United States - DLSLSB.R1 | ecosystem: Host-associated > Plants > Phyllosphere > Unclassified | place...
GAACTCGCTGACGGCGTCGTTGGGGTCGGACAGACCGTTGGTGCGGAAGCCGGCCAGGTCGTAGTCACCGTTGTACAGCCGGTCGAACGCGGTGTTCGAGTCGAGCACCTCGGGCACGAAGTCGATGCCGATCTTGGTGTACGTGCTCTCCGCGATCGGGATGATCGGGTCGTCGTCCTTGGTGGTGATGTAGCTCAGCTTGAGCTTCTGGCCGTCCTTCTGACGGACGCCGTCCGAGCCTTTCTTCCAGCCGGCGTCGTCGAGCAGCTTCTCGGCCTTCTTCGGGTCGTACGCGTACTTCGTGACTCCTTCGGTGGTGAACGACCACTGCGTGGGAGCGGCGAACACGTCGGCCACCTGGCCGAGGCCCTTGTACTTGGCATCCACGATCTGCTGACGGTCCAGGCCGTAGTACAGGGCCTGGCGCACCTCGGTCGAAGCCAGTGCGGGCTTCTTGTTGTTGACCCAGATCGCGCCGATGTCGGGCACGACGCGAGCGCGGATGTTCGCGAAGCCGAGCCCCTGCAGCTGCTTCAGCACGGCGGGGTCACTGCCGAAGCCGCCGTGGTCGATGTCGCCGTTCTGGAAGTTCTGCAGCGCGCTGTCGCTGGAGACGACCTTGAAGATGACGCGCGGAACCTCGGGCTTGCCGCCGTAGTAGTGCTCATTGGCCTTGTAGCGGATCTCCTGGCCCTCGACGTACTCGTCGAGCGCGTACGGGCCTGCGCCGAGGGGCTTGCCGTACAGCGCCTTGAGGTAGTCGAGCTGCCCCTTCTGGTAGTCCTTGCCGTAGTACGCCTTGGAGATGACCTGACCGCCGAGGGTCTGCAGGGCCAGCGGGTTGGGCTTCTCGGTGGTGATCCGGATGGTCTGCGGGTCCTTCACCTCGATGCCCGACAGCGACGTGGCGGAGCCGTTCTTGTACTCGTCGGTGCCCTTGATCACGATGTCGCTGAAGTCGGTGCCACCGGCGTACTGCGGGTCGTTCAGCAGCGTGAGGGTGAAGGCGACGTCGTCTGCGGTGAGCGGCGAGCCGTCGCTGAAGGTCAGGCCCTTGCGCAGGTGGAACGTGTAGGTGAGGTCGTCGTCGGAGACCTCCCACTTGTCGGCCAGGTCGGCGACGGGCTTGCCCGCGTCATCGATGACGACGAGCGAGGCGAAGATGGGCTGCACGGCGTTGCCGTCCCAGCCGTTGTCGTAGAAGCCGGGGAGGAACACGCCCCCGGGCTTGCTGATGGTGGTGACGAAGGCGTCGGTGCGGGCGTTCGCCGCCGCCGGGCTCTTGCTCGGGTCGGTCGCCTTGTAGAACTCGTCCTTCATGGTGGCCAGGTCGACCTTCGCGTTTCCGGTGGTCGGCTCGGCCGTGGCGGCGCAGCCGCCCAGTGCGAGGATCCCCGCCACCAGCACCGCTGTGGCGGTGAGCGATCTCTTCGTCAGCGTCATGTGCTCTTCCTTCTCAAGCATCTTGTGAATGCGTCCCCCAGCGTCACGATTGCGTGCTCAGCGAGACTAACCCCGGCGGAGACCCGCCGGGGCCGTCCCGTGACGGGGTGTTACGAGTCCGAGTCCAGAAATCGGGTCGCGGGCGGATGCCGGCGATCAGCGTCCGCGCAGCAGATGCGCCTTGTCCGGATTGGCCTCGAACCAGTCGGCGACGTACCAGCAGACGGGGTTCACCTTCCGGTCGCCACGGGCCTCGATGTCGGCCACGGCGCCCGCCACGATCTCGGCCGCATAGCCGTTCCCACGGAATGTCGGGATCGTGAACGCACGGGTGAGCGCGATGGTGCGACCGTCGTCGCGGTAGTCGAGCACGCTCACGAGGGCGCCGTCTCTGGTGAGCGTGTAGCGAGCGGCATCCTGCTCGTTCTTCAGGTCGAATCCGGAGGCATGCGCGGGCTGAGTCACGCCACAACGTTACGCCGTGTGACGACGACCGGAATGACTCGTTTTGACACAGAGGGACACGATGAGAAATAATCGGCCCCATGACCACCAACGCAAGCCCTTTGTCCGCCCAGGAGGCGAACAGGACTGCCGGGATGATGATGCCCGGTCGCGTTGGCATGTGTTGCCGAATGTGTTGCTAAGGCGCAACAAGACAGATTGACCTGTTTTCGTCTCTCCATCTGAGAGGCAGGTCTCTGAGCGCCCACCCGACGCGCTCATTCCCACCGGCTCATACCGGTCATTTCGTGCAACGCACCCGGAGCCCGACAGCTCCCGCATCCTCCAAGGACCATCATCATGTCGAACACCGCCCTCCTCGAGCGTCCCGTCACCGCCCCCGTCCGCGTCATCTCCGCCGCCGACGCCGCCGCAGACCTCCCCTCGATCCGCTCGCCTCGCGGCTTCGCCCTCTACGTCGGCATCGACGAGATCAAGGCGGCCGCCTCCGGTGTGAGCCTGCCCGTGCTCGTCGACGCGCTGCGCCGCACGCTGGCCGAGCTCGCCCCGAACGCCGAGACCCACGCCACGGTCGCCCTCGCTCCGCAGTCCGCCGGCGGCCGCGACCTCGACGTCGTGCGTCTCGCCCTGCACGAGCCCGGAGCGATCGCCCGTGCCAACGCCGCCGTCGAGGAGGAGAAGGACGAGGAGGCCGGCGTCGTCGTCGACATCTCCCGCAAGCGCGTGCTGCTGGACGGCGAGTCCGCCGCCTTCACATACAAGGAGTTCGAGCTGCTGCAGTACCTGGTGCTGCGCGAGGGCCGCACGATCGAGCGCTCCGAGCTCGTCTCCGCCCTGTGGCAGGCGTCGACCGACGAGGATGCCCCCGGCGAGCGCACGATCGACGTGCACGTCCGCCGTCTGCGCGCCAAGCTCGGCCGTCACGAGGACATCGTCCGCACCGTCCGGGGCGTCGGCTACCGCTTCGACCGGCACGCCGACGTGAGCATCCGCTACGGCCACGGCACCCCCTCGCCCGACCGCTTCTGACCGACCGCAGCCACGGCGCGGCTGCGAGAACTGCAGCTGTCGCAGGCAGGCGATGTCAGGCGTCGCGCGTAGGGTTTCGGTATGACCCTGACGGATGCCGCGCCGACCGCGCACGCGGTCCCGCGCGAATCCGTCCATCGGCCTCGGCATCCGCTGGATCTGATGGCGACGGTGGGGATGCTGCAGCGCGGCCGCAACGACCCGACCATGGTCGTCGAGGGCGGGCGCATCTGGATGGCGTTCCGCACGGATGCCGGTGTCGCCACGCTCTGCCTCCGTGCGACGTCCGGCGGCGTGCACGCCACGGCCTGGGGTCCGGGCGCGGCCGAGGCACTCGATCGGGTACCTGCGCTGTGCGGTGCTGATGACGATCAGAGCGGATTCGACGTCTCCGGGCATCCGAGGCTCGCGGAGGTCGCGCGGCGCAATCCCGGCATCCGCCTGACCCGCACCGGCCGGGTCTTCGATGCGCTCACCTGCGCGATCATCGAGCAGAAGGTCACCGGCATGCAGGCTTTCGGCGCGTGGCGGCATCTGGTCAGCCGGAACGGCGAGCGCGCGCCCGGGCCGACGCCGCGGCCCATGTTCGCGGCACCGCACTCCGAGGTGTGGCGGGCGATCCCATCGTGGGAGTTTCATCGCGCAGGGCTCGAGCCGCCTCAGGCACGCACGATAGCCCGCGCGGCGATGCGCGGCCCGAGCATCGAGCGCGCCGTGCTCGCAGCATCCGACGGCGACGGACGTGAGCGCGTGCTGACCAGCCTGCCCGGCATCGGGCCGTGGACCTCGGCCGAGACCCGCATCCGCGCGCTCGGCGACCCCGACGCCGTGAGCGTCGGGGACTTCCATCTCGCGCACGAGGTCGGCTTCGCTCTGACCGGCAGCCGGACCGATGACGACGGGATGCTGGAGCTGCTGGCCCCGTGGGCGGGGCACCGGCAGCGCATCATCCGGCTGATCTTCGCCTCCGGCGTCCGCGAGCCTCGCCGTGGCGCACGCCTCGCTCCCGAGGATCATCGCAGCCGCTGAGTCGGCGGAGACTCGTCATCGGTGGTACACGGCGAACTTCCCGCCGGGCCCGTCGACGACGGTCACGGGGGTATGGAACACCGCGGTCAGCACCTCGTCGCGGATGATCTCCTCCGGGGTGCCGTGCACGGCGATCCGCCCGCTCTCCATCGCGACGATGTAGTCGCTGTACGCGGCCGCGAAGTTGATGTCATGCAGCACGACCACGATCGTGCGTCCGAGCCGATCTGCGGCTCGGCGCAGCTGGCGCATCATCTGCACGGAATGCTGTGCGTCGAGGTTGTTCAGCGGCTCGTCCAGCAGCAGATACTCGGTGTCCTGCGCGAGCACCATCGCGACGTAGGCGCGCTGTCGCTGCCCTCCGGAGAGCTGGTCGAGGAAGCGCTGCTCCAGGTCCGTGAGATTCAGGAAGTCGATCGCCTCAGAGATCTTGTCCTCGTCGCGCTGGGTGAGCCGGCCGCCGCTGTACGGGTAACGCCCGAACCCGACCAGCTGCCGCACCGTGAGCCTGGTGACGAAGTGGTTCTCCTGTCGCAGGATCGACACGGTCCTGGCGACCTGCTTCGACGGCATCCGGTGCACGTCCAGGCCGCCGACCTCCACAGTTCCCGAGTCCGGTGCCATGAGCCGGCCCATCATGGTGAGCACCGTCGACTTGCCCGCGCCGTTGGGTCCCACCAGGGCGATGATGCCGCCGGCGGGCAGATCGATCGAGATCGGGCCGATCTCGACGTCGCCGCTGTAGCGCTTGATGACGTTGGACAGACGGATCACAGGCGTCCCCTTCTCAGAACGACGATGAGGAAGACGAGCCCGCCGATGAGCTCGACGATGATGGTGACCGTGTCGACCATCGGCAGCACGTGCCTCAGCAGGAAGTAGGCGCCGCCGAGGATGACGAAGCCGAGCAGCCACGCCACCGGCAGGATGCGGCGATGGCTGTAGGTGTCGGTGACCGCGTAGGCCAGGGTGGCGACGAGGAAGCCGAGGAAGGTCATGGGCCCCACCAGGGACGTGCTCATCGCCATTAGCACGGTCACCAGAGTCAGCGTGAACATGACCTGCCTCTTGTGGCCCACCCCCAGGTTGGTGCTGATGTCGCGGCCGAGCGCCACGGCGTCGAGGCGTCTCGAGAGCAGCCAGATCCCGCCCGCAGCACCCGCGCACACCGGGATCACGAACCACAGGTACTCGGTGTTCGCGTTGCCGACGTTGCCGAACATACGGGCGCGCAGCACATCGAACTCGTTAGGATCCAGCATCCGCTGCATGAACGCCGACAGCGCCCCGAGGCCGGTGCCGATGATGATCCCCACCAGGAGCATGACATGAAGGTTGCCGAGCCGCCCAGAGAACAGCCAGGAGTAGAGCAGCACGGCGAAGACCACCATCCCCGCGGCCTGGATCACGAACTGCGCGAACCCGTCGATCTCGGCCAGGCCGCTGATGCCGAAGAAGAACACGACCGCCGTCTGGATGAGGATGTACAGCGACTCGAACCCCATGATCGACGGGGAGAGGATGCGATTGCCGGTGACGGTCTGGAAGGACACGGTCGCGAAGGACTGGCACAGCGTCACGAGCGCGATCACGATGAGGGATTCGGATCGCATCCGCGAGACCCGCCACCACCGCTCCGTGAACGGGATCTGACTGTTGCCCCAGGTCAGCACCAGCACGACCAGCGCGAGCGAGGCGACGATGAGGCCCGCGAGGATCAGCAGGTAGCGGCGGCGATGCACACGCCCGGAGAACGGGCCGACACGACGATCGGTCGAAGGAGCGGATGCTCCGAGAGGCGCCGCCGACATGGGAGCGGGCGTGAACGAGACGTCAGAGCGCAACGGTCCTCCTTGTGCGCAGCAGCAAGAGGATGAACACGACGGAGCCCACCGCCCCGAGGACCAGGGAGACCGGCACCTCGAAGGGCATGATCACCACGCGGCCGATCAGGTCGCAGATCGTGACGATCCAGATGCCGGTCAGGAACACCCAGGGGATGTTGGTGCGGAGATTGTCCCCGCGGATCATCGAGACGATGTTCGGCACGATCAGCCCCAGGAACGGAAGCGAACCGATCACGACGGTGACCACGCCCGTGATGATCGAGACGAGCCCGACCCCCAGCAGCACGACGCGTTCGTAGTTCAGTCCGGCGTTGGTGGCGACATCCTTGCCGAGCCCCGCGACCGTGAAGCGATCGGCGGCCAGCACCACGATGACCGCGACGACCGCCACGATCCACAACGGCTCGTAGCGGCCGGCCTCGATGCCGGTGAACCGGCCCGCGAACCAGGCGCCGAGCGTCTGCAGCAGATCGAACTCCAAGGCGATGAAGGTGGAGACCGCGCTCACGACCGCACCGAACATGATGCCGACGATGGGCACGATGAGGGACGAGCGCAGCGTGACCCGGCGCAGGAAGAGGAAGAAGATCAGGGTCCCCGCGAAGGCGAACACGATCGCGACGATCATGCGCAGCATGACTGAGGGCATGGGCAGCGCGATGTAGGTGATCAGCAGCCCGAGACCCGCCCACTCGGTCGTGCCGACGGTGGTGGGCTCGACGAACCGGTTCTGGGTCAGGAGCTGCATGATCAGTCCCGCCAGCGCCATGCTCGCTCCCGCGAGCAGCAGCGAGACCGTGCGCGGGACGCGGGTGATCCAGGCGAACTCGTGGCCGCGGCCCGCGGTGTCGGTGATGTCGGCGACGCCGGTGAACACGGAGAGGGTCAGCAGGCCCGCCGTCAGCACGATCGCGATCGTGAGCGGCAGGCTCCTGATCACCCACGACCGACGTCGGTCATCGCGGGTGGTTCTTCGGGAGGCGAGCGCGTCCACGTGCGTCACGCGCGGTGTCGTCGCGCCGGGCGAAGCCATGAAGGGGTCCTTTGTCATAGGGCACGTGCATGGCCGCGATCCGGTGGAACGCGGCCATGCATGGCTGTGGCCGCGTTACGCGGAGAACGCCTTCGTCAGGCCGTCGAGCACGGTGGTGTACGCGACGATGTCCTCGGTGAGGTAGAAGTCGTCGGGCATCACGTAGATGGCCTTGTTCTGCACCGCGGGGACGTTCGCGAGGGCGCTGGAGCTGTTGATGAGCTCGAGGGCCGGCGACGACTCGCTGTCCGCGAAGGCGGCCTCGCGGTCGAGCACGAGGAAGAAGTCGGCGTCGGACTGGGCGATGGCCTCGATCGAGATGTCATCGCCCTTGTCGTTCGTCGACCCGTCAGTCTGCAGTGCGGGAGTCAGACCCACCAGGTCGAAGAAGATGCTCGACCCTCGACCGTCCTTCGGGCTCGAGTAGCGGATCTCGTTGCCGCTGGTCACCAGGCCCATGACAGTCGTGTCCGGGTCGTATGCCTCCTTCGCCGCCGCGACGGCCGCGTGGAAGTCGTCGATCACCGCCTTCGCCTCGTCCTGCTTGCCGAACACCTCGCCCAGCAGCTCGACGCTGTCCACCAGGTACTGGTCGGTGCTGAGCTCGTCGTTGGTCATGTCGATGAAGGCGGCGTCGGGTGCGGCCTTCTTCATGTCCTCGGCGTGCCCGCCGTATCGGTAGCCGTTCACGATCAGGTCGGGGTCGGCCTCGACGACCTTCTCGAAGTCGGGCTCCGCGTGGGTGCCGAGATCGAGGATCGACTCATCCGCCTTGAGCGGGTTCTCGGGGCTCATCAGAGCGCGAGGCGCTGCGGACAGGTCGATGCCCCAGTCCGCCACGAGCCGGAAGAGACGGTTGTCCGTGACGACGACACTGTCCGCGCTCTCGATCGTGACCTCGTTCCCCGCCATGTCCGTCACAGTCACCGGATACTGGGCCTTGGCCGCCGCGGCAGGCTTCTCCTTGGCTTCCTGCCCCGTCGGCGCGCTGCTGCAGCCGGCGAGAGCGAGGAGTGCGGCGGCGCCGAGGGCGACGACCGAGGTGATTCTGGGCACGGACATGGAGAGTCTCCTGTTCTGCTTCTGAGAGGTGCGCGAAGGATGCGCGGACGCCGGAATTTAGGTAACCCTTACCCGACTCCAAATTAGGTTAGCCTTACTTTATGACCGAAGTGAAATCCGCCTTCACGATCGAACGCCGCGGCCTCGATCTGCGCTTCCGCGCCCTCGCCCTGACCGCCCGCGAGTGGCTCGCGCCGCATTACGTGCGCGTGCGCCTGAGCGGTCCGGAGCTCGAGGGCTTCGAGTCCCCCGGCGCCGACGACCACATGCGGCTGTTCTTTCCCGAGGGCCCCGTGCCGGCGGAGCAGCTGCGCGCGTCGCCCAGCCGTGAGTACACGCCGCTGGCCTGGGGCGATGACTGGCTCGACGTGGAGTTCGCCGTGCACGGCGACGAGGGCGTGGGCGCGCCGTGGGCGGCATCCGCTCCCCTCGGCTCGTTCGTGGGCGTCGGCGGTCCGCGCGGATCCGCCGTGATCACCGGCGCCCCGGGCTCCTGGCTGCTCGCCGGAGACGAGACGGCCATCCCCGCGATCCGCCGCTTCGCCGCGGCCATCCCCGCCGGCACTCCGGCGCGAATCGTCATCGAGGTCGCGACGGAGGCCGATCAGGTGGCAATCGATGCGCCGGTCGAGGTGGAGTGGCTGCACCGCGGCGACGCTCCAGCCGGCTCCGCGCTGATCACGTTCCTGGACGGGCTCGAGACGGCGGATGCCGTCGGCGAGGACCCGTTCTGCTTCATCGCCGCCGAGCAGTCGGTCGTGAAGCCCGGTCGCGCGCTGCTGACCCGCTGGGGTGTGGACCCGGCGCAGGCGATCGTGAAGGGCTACTGGAAGCGCGGCGAGGCCGAGTACCACGCACCGCACTGACGGACGCGTCGGCCAGGATGGTCGCATGGCTCTTCTGGATCACCTCGGCGTCTCCGTGCTCGACATCGAACAGGGCAGACGGCAGTTCCACCCGGTGCTGACGGCGCTCGGCTACACCCTCGGCATCGAGGCGCCGAACGGCATCTCGTGGGACAACGGCGACGAGACCGAGATCATCATCTTCCCCATCCGGGACGAAGCGGATGCCGCACCGCACCGCCACGGCGAGGCCGGATGGCAGCACCTCGCGTTCTCCGTCGCGTCCCGCGAGGAGGTCGACCGCCTGCACGCGATCGCGATGGACGCGGGGTGGACCGCGGTGCGCGAGCCGAAGCTCTACCCGCGGTTCAACGAGCGCTACTATGCGTCGTTCGTGGAGGACGCGAGCGGCGTCCGTCTGGAGTTCGTGCACAACCCGCCGCGGGACGCCGCAGCAGGGTGAGAACCCCTTGCCGATGTCGGTGGCCGGTCGCAGACTGATCTGCGTCGGGCGATCACGCTCGACGATCCGCCTCTCCGGAAGGTGAACCGATGGCTGTCCTGACCCCCTACCTCTCGTTCCGCGACAACGCGCGCGAGGCGATGACGTTCTATCAATCGGTGCTCGGCGGCAAGCTCGACCTGGTCGAGTTCTCGGACTTCGCCGACATGCCGCAGGATCCCGCCGACGCGGACAAGATCATGCACTCGTGGCTCGCCACCGAGGACGGCATGGTGCTCGCCGGCTCCGACACCCCCACCGGCATGGAGTACCAGCCGCCGCAGAACATCTCGATCTCGATCAGCAGCGATGACGAGCCGCGGATGCAGGCGATCTGGGACGGCCTGAGCGACGGCGGCACCGTGACGATACCGTTCGAGACCGCTCCGTGGGGCGGGCGCTTCGGCATGCTCATCGATCGCTTCGGCATGTCCTGGATGCTCTCCGTCGACGAGGCGCAGTAGCACTCAGTCCACGACGGCGGCGACGGCCTCGATCTCGACGAGCTGGTCGTCATAGCCGAGCACCGTCACCCCCAGGAGCGTGCTTGGGACGTCGTGCGCGGCGAACGCGTCGCGCACGACGTCCCAAGCCGTGACGAGATCGCGCTGTCGGTTCGATGCGACGAGCACCCGGGTGCTGATCACGTCATTCAGGTCTGCGCCGGCGGCGGCGAGCGCACCCTTCAGCGTCTCGATGCACTTCGCGGCCTGACCCGGATAGTCACCGACGGCCGCGGTCGACCCGTCGGCGTTCAGCGGACAGGCGCCGGCGAGGAAGATCAGGCGCGCCTCCTTCGGAGCGGTGGCGGCGTAGGCGTACTGGGCGGCGTCGGACAGGGCGGATGCCCGGATGAGGGTCACAGCGGTCATGGGATCAGTCTGCCGCGCCGCTGCATCGCGCGGATGTCGGCGGCATCCGGCACACTGTGGGGATGGCGACCTTCGATCACCTCGGCATCAGCGTCGATGACGTTCCCGCGGCATCCGCTCAGTTCAATCCGGTCTTCGAGGCCCTCGGATACACCCGCGCGTACGACGCGGAGGAGCACGCGTACTGGCGACGCACCGACGAGCCCGAGATCCTGCTCTACAAGTCGCGCGAGCCCGGCCAGCACGTGCACGGCCGGGTCGGCTGGCAGCACCTCGCGTTCGCCGTCGAGTCCCGCGAAGAGGTCGAGCGCGTCCACGCGATCGCCCTGGCCGCGGGCTGGACCGAGGTGAGGGCACCCAAGGAGTACCCGCGGTTCACCGACCGCTACTACGCGGCCTTCATCGAGGATGACAACGGCATCCGGCTCGAGATCATGCACAACCCGCCGCGCGACGCGGGCTGATCACCCTGCCGGGCCGCACCCCAGCTCCTTCGAGAACTCGCCCTTGACCTGCCGCGCGATCCTCCCCTATGGTTGCAAAGCTGCGCCGACCGGTGCAGCAGCCAGCCGAGGAGACGACGGATGACCGCCCTGCGCGCCCTTCCCACGGTCCTTGCCTTCGAGCAGAAGCGCAACGACCGCGACGAGTCGTACCCTCCGGCGCGCGCCGTGTGACAGCATCCGCTGCTCGCATGCCCCGCACCGTCAGGTCCGGGGCATTTTTCATGAATCCTCCGTGACCTGTGACCGGCACACATCACAGAAGGAAAGGAATCATGGAGAGGCTCTCCGCACGGCTGCTGTCGTGGGCGTCGCTGATCGACGAGAAGACGCTCGATCAGGCGCACACCACGGCGCGCATGCCGTTCATCCACCCGCACCTGGCGCTCATGCCGGATGCGCACCTCGGCAAGGGGGCGACGGTCGGCTCGGTCATCCCGACGCTCGGCGCGATCATCCCCGCCGCCGTCGGTGTCGACATCGGCTGCGGGATGATCGCCGTCCGCACGCAGTTCACGGCATCCGAGTTCGCCCAGCGCGACCTCGCGCCGCTGCGGGAGGCGATCGAGCGCGCCATCCCGCTCTCGGCAGGCCGGTACAACCGCAAGGTCGTCGCCACCGCCGAGCCGAGGATCGCGGAGCTGGAGGGCCTCGCCGAGAAGAACGGCTTCGACCCCGCGTCGTACGCCGGAAACTGGATGCTGCAGCTGGGCACGCTCGGCTCGGGCAACCACTTCATCGAGGTGTCGCTCGACGAGCTCGACCGGGTCTGGCTGTTCCTGCACTCCGGCTCCCGGGGCGTGGGCAACAAGATCGCCACGCACCACATCTCGGTCGCGCAGCGGCTGAACAGGCAGTGGTGGATCGACCTTCCCGACCCCGACCTGGCGTACCTGGTCGAGGGCACCCCCGAGTTCACCCGGTACATCCGGGAGCTGCGGTGGGCCCAGCACTTCGCCCTGCTGAACCGGGAGGAGATGATGGACCGGGTGATCCGGCAGGTCTCGGAGTTCGCCGGCACTGCGGTGGACGAGCAGGAGCGGATCAACTGCCATCACAACTTCACCGAGTCGGAGAAGCACTTCGGCAAGCAGGTGTGGGTGTCGCGGAAGGGCGCGATCCAGGCGGACGCAGGTCGGCCCGGGCTCATCCCCGGTTCGATGGGCACCGCCTCGTACGTGGTGGAGGGACTCGGCAACCCGCTGTCGCTGAACTCCTCACCGCACGGCGCAGGCCGGGAGTACTCCCGGTCGGCGGCGCGGCGCACCTTCACGCACGACCAGCTGCGGACGGCGATGGCGGGCATCGAGTTCCGTGACACGGACGCCTTCATCGACGAGATCCCGCAGGCGTACAAGCCGATCGACACCGTGATGGCGGACGCATCCGACCTCGTGGCGATCCGGCACACGCTGCGCCAGATCGTCAACGTGAAGGGCGACTGACCGGCATCCGCTCGCGCACTGCCGGGTACGGATGCACGACCCGGGAACGAACGCACGATGGATCACGCGATTCAGTCGTGCAGGTGTTCCCGGGTCGTGCAGGTGTTCCCGAGCGCGGTCAGACGACCGGGACGTCCTCCGCGACGCGATCGGTGAACGCCTGCTTCGGCACGAACGCCAGCAGCACGGCGGCGGCGAGCGCGGTCGCACCGCACACGATCCACACCGTCATGTACCCCGAGAAGGATCCCGCCGTGCCCTCCGCGCCGCCGGCGACCACGCCGTTCAGCAGCGCGATGCCGAACACGCACGACGCGATCGCCCCGCCCACGGTCTTCACCGAGTTCGTCAGGCCGGTCGCGACGCCCGTCTGGGTGGAGGGGGCAGCGGATGCCGCGGCGGCCGGCAGCGCAGCCACCAGCGCACCCGATCCGAGGCCCACGATCACCATGTTCGTGATCACCTGCAGATATGTGCCGTGGAACGGCAGGAACAGCAGGAAGCCGACGCCGACCAGCGCCGAGGCGCCCATCAGCGTGAGCCGCGGCGCGGTCAGGCGCGCGATCAGCGGGAACAGCAGTGCGCCGGTGATCATCGCGATCAGGTAGATGCCGATGATCAGCGAGGTCGCGAATCCTGTCGTGCCGAGGCCGTAGCCGTTCACCTCCGGGTCGGTGCGGGCGAAGGTCGACAGGGGTGCCTGTGCGCCGAGCACGCTCACGCCGAACAGCCCGGCGGTGAGGAACACCGGACCGAGCGCGGGCGAGCGGAACATGTGCACATCGATCACCGGATCGTCGTGACGCAGCTCCCAGCGCACGAACGGGATCACCAGCAGGATGCCGAGCATCACCACGCCCCACGACCAGAAGCTCGTCACGCCGCCCGGCAGCCGCAGCAGGCTGAGGCCTCCCGTGAAGGCGATGAGCGCCAGCGAGATGAGCACGATGCCGACGGTGTCCAGCCGTCCGCCGGTCAGCTCCGGCGATTCCTTCACCCCGAACAGGATGACGAAGAAGCAGACGATGATCAGCAGGGCGGGGATGAGCAGCACCACCCACAGCGGCAGGACGTCGATCAGCGCCCCGCCGGCGAGCGCACCGAGGATCGCACCGGTCTCCAGGGCCGCGACGAGCATGCCCGCCGCCCGTGCCGTGATCACCGAGCGGCCCTCCATCGACCGCGACCGCGACCAGATCAGCGCGATCTCCAACGGCAGCCACACCACGTAGAACCCCATCAGCGCCCAGCCGATCAGGAAGACGACGAAGGAGTCGGTGAACGGCAGCACCAGCGCTGCCGCCGCGGTGAGCGCGGTCGAGACCAGCAGCATCCGCTTGTGCCCGATCATGTCGCCGAGCTTCGCGAACGCCGGCACGACGAGCGCCGAGAGCATCAGCTGGGCGCCTTCGAGCCAGTTCACGTCCGCGTCGTGGATGCCGAGGTGCCGGGCGATGTCCGTGAGCATGGGCGTGTAGTACCCCTGCAGCACGCCGCTGGTGAACTCGACGAAGGCGAGGAAGCCGACCACGGCGGCGAGTGCGCCCAGGGTCGCGCGGGCGGATGCGGTGCGCGTCATCGCGCCTCCTGTTCGGGTTTCAGGGACGACCCTTCGACAGGCTCAGGGACCCGGGCAAGAGGCAGCAGGGACCGGTCGCAGGGCGGGTGAGATCACCCTAGCCGTTCGAGGAGCGCGCGATGGAACCGCTCACCGCGCTCCAGCGCGTCGATCTCGACGTACTCGTCCACCCCGTGGATGGCGGCTCGCTGCACGGATGACATCTCCAGCGGCGCGAATCGGTAGACGGCGGGCGCGAAGCGGTGGAAGTGCCGGGAGTCGGTCGCCGCCATCATCACGTACGGCGTCGCCGGGATGCTGGGATGCGACACCGCCAGCGCACCGGCGAGCAGCTCCCACGGGGCGCCATCGGTCGCGGACTCCGGGGAGGGGTCGCTGCCGTCGAGCACTTCGATCGACACCTTCGGATCGCGGATGCGGTCACGCACCCGCAGCACGGTGCCGTCCACGGTCTCGCCGAGAGCGAGGCGCAGGTTGATCGTGGCGGATGCCTGCGAGGGGATGACGTTCGCCGCGGTTCCGCCGGATTGCATGGTCGCGGCGACCGTGGTGCGCACCAGCGCCGCGGGTTCGCCGCCGAGGCGGGCGAACAGCTGCGCCGTGATCATCGGCATCCGGCTCAGCGCCCTCAGCCCGAAGCCGGCCGCACCCGGCGTGCGAGCGGCGAACTGCGCCAGCATCCGGCTGATCGCCTTCGGCGTGCGCGCGGGGAACATCGACGGGTCCAGGCGGTCGACGGCGCGGGCGATGCGGCGCACTGCGGTGAGCGTCGGCGGGGCGGAGGCGTGGCCGCCATCGCCGCGGGTGGAGAGCCGCAGCGTGACGACGCCCTTCTCCCCCACGCCGATCATGGCCGCGCCGCCCGCGACGAACGGGAGCGGTGAGTCGACCACCGCACCGCCCTCGTCGACGACGAGCCACGGCGTGATCCCGCGCTCGCGGAACGCGTCCGAGATCGCGAGCGCGGCTGTGCCGAAGCTCTCCTCGTTGCCGCCGAACGACAGATACACGTCCCGTGCCGGCGTGAAGCCGTCGGCCAGCAGGTTCTCGACAGCCTCGATCACGACGATCAGCGGGCCCTTGTCGTCCAGCGCACCGCGTCCGTACACGCGGCCGTCCGCGATGCGCCCTTCGAACGGCGGATGCGTCCACGGGTCGGACTCGTCCACCGGCACGACGTCGTAATGGGCCATCAGCACCACCGGATCGGATGCCGCGTTCCGGCCCTTCCAGTGGAACAGCAGTCCGAGGTCGGTGTGCTTCTCGAGTGCGAGGTGCTCGTGCACGAGCGGATACTGCTCGGCGATCAGCCGCTCGAAGGCCTGGAAGGGCTCGAGCCCGCGCTGCTCGAGCTCTGCCGAGACCGTGGGCAGCTGGATCATCCGGGACAGACGCTCGGCGATGCCGGGGCGGACGGTGCTCATCGGGCCAGCGTAGCTGCGTTGCATGCCGACCGCGCCCACCCCGAGCGTGAGGCGACGGATGGCCGAACACGCGCGTCAGCGCATCAGCACAGCCCGGCACGCGAGGTGCAGGGCCAGGCGCGCCTCGGGGTCGTTCATGTCGATGCCGAGCAGCTCCTGCACCCGCCGGATGCGGACGGCGACCGTGTTGCGGTGCAGGCCCAGCGCCGCCGCGGTCGCGGCGATTCCGGACTCGTGATCGAGGTAGGCGGCCAGCGTACTGAGCAGCTCGCCTCCTCCCTCACGCAGAGGCGCGAGCAGCGACTCGGCGGCCGGCACGAAGGTGTCGTTGCCCGTCCACGCCAGGAGCAGCTGCTCGAGCCCCAGGCTGTCGACGCGCACGAACCAGCCGGTCGCCGATCGTGCGGCCGCGATGCGGGCGGCATCCCCCGCCTCGTCGAGCGTCGTCGCCAGACCGGAGGGTCCCGGTTGCAGCGAGCCCACCCCGGTGGCCACGGGGAAGGCCTTCACCGCCCGGGTGTGCAGCTCGCGCAGCGCGGCGACAGCGCGCTCGACGCGCTCCGGCCCCGGCGGCTCGGCGAAGGTCAGCCATCCGCTGACCCCGCGCCCCGCGGTGGTGGCGTGCGCCTCCGCGTCGATGGCGCCGAGGCCGGCCCGCAGGGAGCGCAGCAGCGAGAACGCGTCCAGGCGGGCCCTCGCCGCCAGGTGGAAGCCCAGATGATGGCCCTGCGTGCGCCAGCCGCGTTCGAGCATCCGGCGATCGATGTCATCGTCCGACGCACCGTGCAGATCGGTGAAGTCGCGCAGCAGAGCGGACGAGACGGCCACGTCGTTGATGGCCGCGACCTCGTCGATCAGGATGCGGGCGGCGATGGCGGGCATCGCGATCTCGGCCGCCACCGTCAGCGACTGCAGCTGCGCCTCGCCGAGGCCGTCGCCGAAGAGGACGAGCCGCAGCCCCGTGCGGCCCGGGCTGTCGACGCGCACGGATGCCGCGGCGGCGGCTCCCGCGTGCGCGAGATCGGTCCACGAGTCGAACCCGATCGCCGCGTGCAGCTCCTCGCCGAGGTGACCGCCGGCCTCGAGCACGACCCCCGCCCTGTCGATCAGGGCGACGCCCCGGCTGAGGTTCGCGGCGATGTGCCGCAGCAGGTCGGCGAGGTCGTCGGCGGAGTACTCGAACGACTGGGCCACTTTGCGCACCTGGCTGAGCGTCAGGGCGTCACGCGCCTCGATCAGCATCCAGCACGCCTTCGCGAGCTGCACCGGGTGGGCGACGTCGAGCAGGCTGAGGCCGATTCGGTCCGCGAGGCGACGGGCGCCTCCGTCGATCCCGGCCGCATCGGGGAGCGCCAGGCCCGTGTACCCGCGGTCGCGAACGCGACGCAGCAGGGCATCCTGCTGCCAGGTCGCGGGCGGCATGCCGGATATCAGGACGGCGAGCCGTCCCGCCCCCGAGCCGGCCAGCTCGTCCTCACGGTCCTCGACCGCGACACCGTCCCACTCTGCGTCGGCGGGCCCTGCGACACGGGAGAGTCCGCCGTTCTCGGGATGCGCGAGCAGCGCGGCGAGGCGCAGCCCGGCGCTCATGCCACGTCCAGCTCGGCGAGGCCGTACGCCGAGGGGCGCACATGCTCGACGCGGCCAGGAGAGGCGATCCACCACGCCGGCGCCGGGATGGCGAACACGGCCACATTTCGGGCGAGGGACAGTTCAGTGACCTCCAGCACCTCGCGCGAGATGGCATCGACCACGACGATGACCGTCGGCGCCGCGGCGACGACCTGTCCGTCGCTCACCACCGCCAGCGTCTCGGAGCGCGTGATCACCCGGTGCACCGTGCCGCCGGCGCCTGCGATCTCCACGGCGCTGACGTGCGGGTCATCGGCGAGGGCCGAGACCGACAGGATGCGCCCCTCGGCGACCAGTCGCGCGCCGAGCGCGTCCGCCAGCTCGGCGAGGGGGCGTCCGGATGCTGCCACGAAGGCACGGCCGAGGTCGAGAGCGTGCGCCAGGTGGCCCGAGATCGCGTGCTCGCGGAGGTCGCCGACCGTGAATCCCGCGAAGACCGCGCAACCGGCGCCGCCCGCCTGGATGATCGCGGCGCGCACCACCCGCTCGACGTCGATCGCACGCGCCGCCTCGACGAGCGCCACCCCGCCGGCACCGGTGTCGCAGGCGACCACGATGCCCGGCACCCGGTCCACGAACAGCGACATCTGGTCGAGACCGGGAACGGCGCGGCCGGTGCAGTCCGCATCGACCACGATGTGCGTGCCGGCGAGCGTCAGCGGGGCGAGGCCGTTCATGCCGCCGCCCTCCAGCGAGCACACGGCGGGCACCTCGTGTCCGAGCCACCGCTCGACGGCGGCGATCAGCGGCCCGAAGGGGTCGATCCCGGGCATCCGCTCGCTCAGGAGCATGGTGGAGCCGACGAACGCGACGCCCAGGCACGGTGTCGCGGGATCGAGGGCGGAGGGATCGACCACGTCGATCGGCCATGCCGCCGATCCGCCGAGCATGAGCTCCAGCATGGTCGTCGGTCCGCCGCCGCCCGAGCCGAGCAGCGCGTAACCGCGCGCGAGCGCGGTCAGATCGTCTTGCCCGAGCCGGCTCACCATGCATCCAGGTTAGGGCCCGGCCAGCTCCTCGACGGCGACGAAGTCCTCCTGCAGACCGAACGCGGAGGGGCCGAAGGCGGCGAGCGCCTCGGGGGTGCGCATCATCGCCGGAGTCGAGATCCCCAGCACCCGCACCCGCTGGCCGTAGCGCAGCCCTTCCGTGGTGATCGGCTCCGCGGTCTCGTGGTCCACGACGCAGATGAGGTCGGGCACGATCGCCACGAGACGTCCGCCGCGACGGGCGATGAGGTTCTCGTTCTGGAACGAGATCTCGAGCGTCTCGCCGTCATCGCCGAGCGGTGCGATGACCGCTCTGCCCTTCGCGAAGCCCTCGGTCGTGCGGCGCTCGACGTCGACGACCTTCCCGACGTGCAGCTCGCGCAGGTGCGGGTACAGGGTCGAGGCGAGGGTCGCGCCGATCGCCTCGAACGGCGAGCGATGGTCCTCGCGGGCGAGGCGGATGGCGCGGCCGAGCGCGAGGGCCATCGAGATCGTCCGCGGCACCGCGGTGCGGCGCACATCGGCGCCGGTCATCGCGTACTCGGCGATGTGGCCCACGCCTCCGAGCCTGATCGTGATGCCGCGGGCGAGCCACTCCATCTGGCGGTCGTCGTCACCGGTGTCGATCACGACCTGCTCGCCGCGCTCGCCCGCGAGGGCGAGGGGAGAGCCGTGCACGCCGTACACGGCGAAGGTCTCCATCGACAGCTCGGGGAACGCGCGGCCCATGCCGTCGGCATCCACCACGGGCAGACCCGTCTCGGCTGCGACGACCAGCGGGATCATCGAGTTGATCCCGCCGCACTCGATCGGCATGGTCGCGTCGGCCGTGCGGCCGAGGTGCTTCTCCAGCGTGCGCAGTGCCAGCGTCGGCTCGGTTCCGGCGGGGATCTTCTCGACCATCACGGTCGGCGCGCCCATCTGCGCTGTGGGGATGACGAAGAGGTCGTCGGCGAGCTCATCCGGATCGAGGATGGTGATCGAGCGATCGCCGAGCACGCGCTCGACGAGCATCTTGCCGATGTACGGATCCCCTCCTCCCCCGGTGCCGAGCAGGGTGGCGCCCCGCGCGAGGTCGGGCAGATCGGCGGCGGTCAGCTCCCAGCTCACGCCGCTTCTCCCGCCGCTTCGGCGCCATGCCCGACGGAGATCGTGCCGTCGAAGCGATGCGCGGGCATGTCGTAGCCGAAGTAGCCCGGGCCCACCATCGCGAGCGCCCCGGTGGAGTGCCAGCGTTCGTCGGCCGGGGCGGCGATCACGCGCACGCGCTGGCCGTAGCGCAGCGCCTCGGTGGTGATCGGCTCACCGGACTCGCCCTCGAGCACCATGATCAGGTCGGGCGTCGTGGCGAGCACCTGCCCGTCCTTCTCGGCCACGAGGTGCTCGTTCTGGAACTGCAGCGTGATCGACGAGTCGCCTTCACTGTCGATCCGCGCGCGTCCGCGCGCGAATCCGGTGGTGGTGGCGCGCTGCACATCGACGACTTTGCCGTCGAACAGCTCGCGCCCGTTCAGCAGGGCCACGGCGGCCGCCACCGGGTCGGCCTTCTCCTCGCGTGCTCCGACGATGGCCTGTCCGATCTCGATGCAGCGCGACAGGGATCCGGAGACGAGCGAGTCGCGCGCCTGCGTGCCAGACATCGAGAAGCCCGAGATCATCACCGAGCATCCCATCTCGACGCACGCGACGCGGGCGATGCGCTCGGTCCACGCGTTGTCGACGGTCTGCAGCACGCCGGTGTTGCCCTTCTCATCGCTGAACGCCAGGGGCGAGGCGGTCACGCCGTACAACGTGGGGAGCACCATCTGCAGCTCGGGGAATGCGCGGCCCATCCCGTCGGCGTCGATCAGGGGCAGCCCGAGAGCGGCCGCAGCGGCGATCGGGATCGTGGAGTTCACGCCCCCGACCTCGGCGCACGCGATGTGGGTGATAGGGCGGCCGAGATGCACGCCGAGAGCGCGGACCGGTTCGACGACCTCGTCCAGGCTGGGCAGCTTCTCGACCATCACGGTCGGTGCGCCCATCATGGCGACGAAGAGCACGACCGCGTCATCGGGCATCTCCTCCAGGCCGACGACGGTGACGTCGCCGCCGGCGAGAGCCTGACGAGCCAGCAGGGCTCCGATGTAGGGGTCCCCGCCGCCGCCGGTGCCGAGCACCGCCGCGCCGCGGGCGAGTCCGTCGATGTGCTCGGCGGTGATCGTCCAGGTCATGTCACGCCCCCATGTCGAGGTCGCCGACGGCCTTCGCGCGGATGCGCGTGGCGTTGCCGGGAAGATACGGGATGGGCACCTCGTCGAAGTCGATGACCGACACCGTCGATGGCTTGGCGCCTGCGGCGATGGCCTTGTCGACGGCTTCGGCGCGCACGGCAGCGATCGTCTCGTCACGACGACCGGGCTCGATCGCGTACACCTTGTCGATCTCGCCGCCGACCTGGGCGATCGAGGCACCGATGGCGTTGGCCACGGCGTAGTTCTCCGGTCGGTGCACGGTGCCGAACATGGGCAGCTCATCGGGCAGCAGGATCGATCCGCCGCCGACGGCGACGACGGCGATCGGCTCAGGAGAGGTGCGCATCCGGTCGACGGCCTCGGAGACCCGCTCGGCGATGCGCTCGAGCACACGGGCGACGAACGCCGGGTCGAGGTGGGCGACCTTCGAGGCGTCCCCGACGTCGGCGCGGCCGGCGGCCACGGCGACGTCGGTGGCCGTCAGGGTGCTGCCGCCGAACACGAGCGCCTCGGTGGTGAGCCGGTACCCGACAGATGCGGGACCGACCTCGGCGGTCTCCTCGTCGACGATGCTGCCGCCGCCGATACCGAGCGACAGCACGTCGGGCATGCGGAAGTTGGTGCGGATGCCGGCGACCTTCACCTCGTTCGCCGTCTCGCGCGGGAATCCGTTGATGAGCAGCCCGATGTCGGCGGTGGTGCCGCCCACGTCGATCACGGCGCAGTCGTCGAGACCGCTCGTGGTCGCCGCACCGCGCATCGAGTTCGTCGGACCGGAGGCGAAGGTGGCCACCGGATAGCGGCGCACGTACTCCTCGTCCATCAGCGTGCCGTCGTTCTGGCTGAGGAAGATCGGCGCCTCGATGCCCTGTGCGCGCACGGCGGAGGTGAGCCCGTCGACGATCTCCGAGGCGAGCTCGCGCAGGGCGGCGTTGATGATCGTCGCGTTCTCGCGCTCGAGCAGACCGATCCGGCCGATCTCGTGCGACAGCGAGATGGCGACGTCGTCGCCCAGCACCTCGCCGATGATCTCGGCGGCCTGCGATTCGAGGTCGTGGTTCACCGGGCTGAACACCGACGAGATGGCGACGGAGCGGATGCCGTTCGCCTTCATGTCCTCGGCGTGCGCGCGCAGCTCCTCGGGATCGATCGGCGAGATCGGTCGCCCGTCGAACTCGTAGCCGCCGTGCGCCAGATAGCTGCGGGCATGCGTGGCCTCGACGAGCACCTCCGGCCAGTCGACCAGGGGCGGGAGCGCCCTGGTGGCGGGCAGTCCCAGCCGGAGCGCCGCCGTCGGGGCGAGGCGGCTGGCCTGCACGAGCGCGTTGATGAAGTGCGTGGTGCCGATCATCACCGCATCGATGTCGTCGCCCTCGAAGGGATGGTTGGCGCGCAGATCCTCGATGGCCTGAACGATGCCGCTCGTCACGTCGGAGGTGGTGGAGTGCTTGACTCCCGCCAGCGTGCGGGTGGCGTCCATCAGGACTGCGTCGGTGTTGGTGCCGCCGACGTCGATGCCGATGTGCATGATTCTCGCTTTCTGTGTGGAGGCCGGGCGCTCAGGCGCCGACGGGCTGCGAATCGGATGCGGAGGTCTGCCGCGTGGTGGCGACGCCGACGCCGCGCACCAGGCCGAGCTTGCCGGCGATGACGTAGAGCGCCATCGAGAGGAAGAGGCTCAGCAGTGACGGGATGCCCCAGGTGACGAAGTAGCCGACCAGGGAGGACACCAGCCACACGATGAGGGTCGCCGGCACGAGTCGCGGCGCGGTCGCGGGGAGCGTCCCCGCGTCGCGGGTGGCGTCGAGCTCGCCGCGCCAGCGGCGCACGATGAAGTACTCGGCGACCATGATGCCGGCGATCGGCGGAAAGGCCACGCTCAGCACGATCAGGAACGAGGTGAACTGGCCGAGGATGCCGACCGCGGCGAGCACAGAGCCGACGACGCCGAGCACGACCGTGGTCGTGACGCGGTGCAGGTTGCGGCCGAACGCCGTGGAGATGAAGTTCACCAGGCCGAGCGTGGAGGAGTACAGGTTCCAGTCGTTGATCTTCAGCGTGCCGGTGATCACGATGAACAGGCCGATGAAACCGACCGACGAGGTCACGATCGCGACGATGTCGCCGGTGCCGGCGGCGTGGGCCAGCAGCACGCCCGCGAGGCCGATGACGAACTCGCCGAGCGAGACGCCCACGACGGTCTGCTTCACCACGTCGGCGCGAGAGCGGTTGAACCGGGTCATGTCGCCGGTGATGATCGCGCCGACGATCAGGCCGCCGGCGACGATGCCGGTACCCGCCCAGACGCTCATCGTCGGCCCGGGGGCGGGGCTGGTCAGCAGCTCGCCGATGTCGTGGCGGCTGAGCTCGCCGATGACCGACCATCCGACGAGGATCAGGAACAGCGGCACGGTGACGTTGGCGAGCCACTGCATGCCGATGAAGCCGAACGCGACGATGGCGGTCACCGCGAGGCCGAAGATCAGGCTCCACGCCCAGATGGGAAGGGCGCCGGGCATGAGCGCGTCGAGCGACTGCGCCGAGATCGCGGACTGGATGCCGAACCAGCCGATCAGGCTGATGCCGATCGCGAGCCCGACCAGCGAGGCTCCGATCTCGCCGAAACCGGTCCACCGTGCGAGCAGGGCCGTGTTCAGCCCCTCGCGCTGGCCGATGAATCCGACCACGCACATGATCACCTCGAGGATGATCGAGCCGAAGAGGAAGGCGAGGACGGCCTCACCGAATGTCATGCTGAAGCCGAGGGTCGCGCCGAGCAGGAACTGCGAGAGCGCGGAGACCTGCCCGAATCGCTGCAGTGCGATCCCGAACCAGGGTTTGCGCGCCTCGGGAGTGACCCGCGAGAGTGCGAAGTCGTCGGCGTGCGCCATGCGTGCCATGAGGGTGCCTTCCAGAGGAGGGATGAGGGTTGTGGCAACAGTAGCCACGCCTCACCCAGCGCGATATGTGCGTTCTGCACGAGAATCTCGACTGGATGTGCGTGATGCACTGTTCACCCCTGGCAGGCTCGGAGCGAGAGAGAGCATCCGGTCTGCGCTGCCCGGCGTCGAACGGTGCGTCCGCGCTCAGCGCTGCGTGCTCTCGTCGCCGACAGGCATGAGGACGTTCATCCGGAATCCCTCACCGGTGTGCTCGGCGTACACGTCTCCGCCGTGCGCGCGCGCCAGGCCGCGGGCGATCGCGAGTCCCAGCCCCGCCCCGGATGCGACGGGGTCGTTGGCGGTCGTGGGACGGGCGGCGTCCTCACGCCAGCCGACCTCGAACATGCGATCCAGATCCGACGTCGCGACGCCCGAACCGTGGTCCAGGATGCCGAGCACGAGGCGCTGCTCGTCCAGCTCTGTCGCCGTGACGAGGATCTCACTGTCGCGGGGCGCGTGCCGGACCGCATTGGTGAGCAGGTTCACCACCACCCTGCCCAGCTGATGCGGGTCGGCCCACAGCACGTGACCACCCACGCCCCGCTCCACGATCGTGACGCCGCGTTGCTCGGCCGCCAGCCGTACATCCGCGACCGCGTCCGAGACGACGTCGAGCAGCTCCACCTGCTGCGTGCGCAGCCGGACCGCACCCGAGGTGAGCTTCGAGAGCTCGAACAGGTCGTCGACCATCCGGCTCATCGTGTCGATCTGCGCACGCACCTCGCCCGCGTAGCGCTCCGGCTGGGCGGAAGCGCCGTCCTCGATGGCCTCGGACAGCGCCCGCACGGCCGTGAGAGGTGTACGCAGATCATGCGAGATCCACGCGAAGAACCGGCGGCGGGCGGAGTCCAGCTGCTCCAGCTCCTGCCGCGCGGCGTGCAGCCGCTCCGAGACGTCGGCGAGCTCCACGGAGAGATCGTCGAACTCGCGGAGCCCGTGCGGCTCGGCCGCGACCACGTCGCCCTCGCCCACCCGGCGCACTGCCTCGCTGATCCGGACCAGGCGGGCGCGCGTCAGCCGCGCGACGAGCCAGGCCGCGAGCAGGCTGAACAGCAGCGACGTGCCGATCACCCACACCAGCACGCTGAGGTCATGCGGCGAGATGTACATCTCGACCGAGATGAGCAGCACCGCGGCCGCCATCGACACCGCGGCGACGGAGGCGAGCACGAGCATCTGCACGAGCATCGAACCGCCGCGGGCCCACCGCAGCAGGATCAGGGCGATGGCGGCGACGACGACCGTGCACGCCAGAGCGGTGCCCGCGATCAGCAGGACGTCGACGACGCCGAGCGGGATCATCTCGGGCATCAGAGCTCCGTCGCCTTCGCCGAGAACCGGTACCCCGCGCCCCACACGGTGTGCAGGTACCGGGGTTCACGTGGATCCTCCTCGATCTTCTCCCGCAGACGCCGCACGTGCACGGTGACGGTGGAGGGCTCGCCGAAGCTCCAGCCCCAGACCTCGCGCAGGATCTCGTCCCGTGAGATCGTGCGGTCCGAGTTGCGGACGAGGTGGACCAGCAGCTCGTACTCGCGCCCGGTCAGAGCGATCTCAGTGCCGCGCACGCGGGCCTTCCGCCTCGCCGCATCGATCTCGAAGTCGCCCGCGGTGAACGCCGACGGTGCCGGAGCGCGCATCGACCTGCGCAGCAGCGCATCCACGCGCAGCTCGAGCTCCCGCAGTGCGAAGGGCTTGGCGAGGTAGTCGTCGGCGCCGGCCTCGAACCCCTCGATTCGCTGCTCCACCTCTCCGAGGGCGGTCAGCATGATGATCGGCACATCGCTGCCCTCGCGGATCGCACGGCACAGCTCATCTCCGCTGATGCCGGGCAGCATCCGGTCGACGATCACGAGGTCTGGGATCTCGGCACCGATCGCCTCGCGCGCCGCGACCCCGTCGGCGAATGCGTCGAGGCGGTAGCCGCGAGCGCGCAGATAGTCCCCAACCGCGCCGCGGACCACCGGATCGTCCTCGACGACCACGACTCGGCTGCTGTCCATGCGCTCGACACTAACCGTGCGGGAGCGGGGCGGCGGCAGGTTCTTACGATTCTGAAAGCTCCCGCCCCGGGCATCCGCGGTCTCCCTACCGTCGAAGTCGGGCCGACGCGACACCTCGTCGGCAGAACCAGGAGACATCATGCGCAAGAACACCTTCACCGCCGCGATCCCCGTCGCCGTGATCGCCCTCGGACTGACGCTCGCGGGCTGCAGCTCGACGCCGGGTTCCGACATGCCGAGCAAGGCCCCGATGAGTCAGGGCAGCGACTCCGGCTCGACGCCCATGGCCGATCCCATGACGGGCTCTTTCGAGGGTCTGAACGGCAAGACCGTCTCCGGCATGGCGAGCGTCGAGGACGGCACGCTCACGCTCTCCGGCTTCTCATCGGATGAGGGCCCGGACCTGCACGTCTACCTCACGAGCGGCACCGACGAGGCAGCCGTCGGAGCGGGCAAGGAGATCGACGCGGTCGCCTTCGACAAGCAGTCGCAGACCTTCATGCTCGCGGGGATCGACACGTCCATGTACTCGTACGTCGTGATCCACTGCGACAAGGCCAAGGCGGTGTTCGGCGCCGCGAAGCTCTCATGAACGCCGTGCCGGCCGTGACCGCGCCGCTGCTCGGCAGCGCGGTCAGGGTGGCCGTCGGCGTGCTGTGGGTTCTCGAGGGGCTGGAGAAGTACCGGGCGGGCTTCGGTGCGGCCGACATCCTGCTGGTGGCGGACGGCACCGCGTCGAATCCCCGCACACCCTGGTGGTTCACCCCTGTACGCGCCACGATGCAGGCGCTCCCGGACGCCTTCGGCCTAGCCATCCCGGCACTCGAGGTTCTGCTCGGACTGGCCCTGATCGCCGGTGTGCTCACCCGGCTGGTCGCCCTCGGCTCCATCGCCACGCTGGCGCTCTATTGGGGGTCGGACCAGCTCATCGCGCAATATCCGCTGATGATGCTGCTCGGCGCGGCCGTGCTCGCCGTCCCGGACTCGGGCCGGTACGGCGCAGCGTGGATCATCGCGCGGTTCGGATCGGACCGGGACGGAGCGGGAGGGGACAGACCCCGCCGGCTCAGTGCAGGGCGTTCGCCGCGACGAAGGCGCGCAGCGCCTGCTCGTCGTCAGCCATCTCGGTGACGTGCTGAGGGGCGGCCAGCATCCGCTGCAGCTCGGCAGAGAACTTCAGCTCGACGCCGATCGCCTCGGTGATGGTCTCGGCGAACTTCTGCGGCTTGGCGGTCTCGAGCACCAGCATCGGAACGTCCGTCTCGACGTACTCGCGGGCCACCTTGACGCCGTCGGCCGTGTGCGGGTCGATGATCTCGCCGGATGCCTCGTGCACCGAACGGATCGTGGCGAGCCGGTCGGCGTGCGTGGAGGTGCCGCTGACGATGCCGAACTCGGCTTCGAATCGCGGCTGCTCGGCCGAGAGGTCGACGAACCCCTGCTCGTCGATCGAGCGGAAGAAGTCGGCGACGCGCGAAGGGTCCTGTCCGACCAGCTCGAAGATGAAGCGCTCCAGGTTGGACGCCTTGGAGATGTCCATCGAGGGGCTGGAGGTGGCGTGGGTGTCGGCGGCCGACCGCGGCCGGTACACACCGGTGCGGAAGAACTCGTCGAGCACGTTGTTCTCGTTGGCGGCGAGCACGAGCCTGCGGATCGGCACGCCCATGCCCTTGGCGAAGAACCCCGAGAGGATGTTGCCGAAGTTCCCCGACGGCACCGTGAAGGAGGCCTC
>Ga0308169_10001540_pt1 | contig 26589 bp, 21 predicted proteins | sample PhyBR1_2_FD_202139 | JGI IMG/M metagenome (GOLD analysis project Ga0308169, IMG submission 202139) | Phyllosphere microbial communities from UC Gill Tract Community Farm, Albany, California, United States - DLSLSB.R1 | ecosystem: Host-associated > Plants > Phyllosphere > Unclassified | place...
CCGTGGAGACCACGCACGGCACCATCCGGCTCGGAGACCTCGTGGAGCGGTACCCGCACGTGCGCTACGCGCGCACCGTGGACGAGTTCCGACAGGTGGCGGGGATCATCCCCGCATCCGAAGTGCTGGTCAACGGCGGATACCTGTACGACGCCGATCTGATCGCCGCGCTCCCGGAGCTGCATCCCGAGGTGACCGTCGAGCAGATCGACGTGTCTGCGGAGCTCGACCGCCTCGACCCGCCGCCGCTGGACGACCGCGACGCCGCGATCGCGCTGGAGGACCGCGCGAGCGCCGTGCTCGCGGCATCCGGCTGCGCGGTGGTGGTGCGCTCGATCGACCGGGCCGATCTGACCGGACTGTACGTCGCCGACCCCGCCGTGCTGCGCGCCATCGACCGCCGGCGCACCAAGGGTGTCACCGGCGGGCTCTGGGGCGGCGTGCTCTCGCGCATCGACGACGCCGTGGGCGCCGCCCGCGACGACGACCTGTCCGCTCGGCTGTGCCTGAACTGGGCGAACCGGGTCGTGCGCACGCTCGCGGGCGTCGCCGACGAGGCGGTGTTCGCCCGCACCGTGCAGCTGCTGTACATCCAGGCGCTGCTGGCCGGGCATCACCCGCTGTCCGACGCCGACCGCACCCTCATGACCACCGCACTGTCCGACCTGGTCTCGCTCTCGGCGGGCATCGGCGACGACGACTTCCCTTTCGAGATCTGAACCCACCGCAGGAGGACCCCATGGCCCGACCGAAGAAGCGCTTCAAAGAGCTGCTCGAGGAGATCGACCGCACCCCGTGGGGGCCGGCCGAGCAGGCGCTCGTCGGCGAGGCCGTCGCCCTCGCGCAGGAGATCGGCGACGAGCAGCTGGAGTACCAGGCGCGCATGCGCCAGACCGCGTCGGCGAACATGGGCGGCCTCACCGATGTGATGCTGAACTCGTTCGCCTGGTGCCTGGCGCATCACGACGCCGACCCGAAGCGCTTCCCCCTGGACATCGAGAACGGCGCCGCCGATCTGATGTGGCAGTTCAAGTGGATGGCGGCCTCGCTGCGCGGGTCGCCCGCGTTCTCGGCCGAGCAGGTCGCCGCGGTGCTCGACGACATGGAGGCGCACTACGTGCGGGCGGGCCTGGGCATGAGCGGCGTGCTGACCGCGCGGTTCGAGGATGCCTGGGACTCCGGACGCTTCGACGACGCCGAGGCGCTGCGTGTGCAGCTGGAGACCACCCCCCGCGACGACTACAGCCATTGCGACGCCTGCGGGCGCAGCCAGTTCGCGGGATTCTTCGCGGAGACCGACCGCGACGACGAGGCGATCCGCCTCGTCGAGGAGATGCTCGAAGGCGGATTCTCCTGCGGGGAGGAGCCCGAGCACGCCCTCTCCCGCGTGCTGCTGCCGTACCTGCGCGCAGGCCGCCCCGAGGAAGCGCGTTCCGCGCACCTGCGCAGCTACCGGCTCGCGAAGGACAACCCCGACAACCTCGTGATCGTCGCGAACAATCTCGTGTTCACCGCGGTCACCGGCAACGAGGCGCGCGCCCTGGCGCTGGTGGAGCGGCACCTGCCCTGGCTCGCGCACGACCAGCTCAACGTGGACGGCCATTTCACCGCGCTGTCGGCGATCGGCTTCGCCCTGGACCGGGTGACCGAGGCCGGGCACGGGGACGCCCGCGTGCGCGGTGCCGACTCCCCTGCGCTCACGCCGTTCTTCGGCGCGCACGAGGGCCCCTGGACGGCATCCGAGCTGGCTGCGGCCGCGAACGCCGCCGCAGAGCGGATCGGCGCGGCGTTCGACGAGCGCGACGGCACCGATGCGCACGCCGCCCGCCTGGCGCGGACGCGCGCGCTGAGCACGCAGCACTGGGACGTGCCGATCCGCTCGGACGCGTTCGCCGCCGCTCCCGCCGCTCCCGAGCCGCAGGACGCCGAGGGCTGGTACGACCGTGCCGTGGCGCTGGGCAGCTACGGCTCCGAGACGGACGCCCTGGCCGCGGCCGCACGCGCGACGGACCTCGCGGACCCCGAGAAGCGCGCGCGTCTGCTCGGACTGCGCATCGGGGCGCTGGTATCGCTGGAGCGCTGGGACGAGGCATCCGCTCTGCTCCCGGAGCGTGCGGCCGCGCTGGCCGCGGCCGGCCTCACCGAGCAGGTCGCCGTGGAGGGCCGGCTGGGCCTGGCGCTGTTCGGGCGCTATGACGAGGCCGACGTCGCCGCCCTCGAGCGGGAGTGGGCGGATGCCGCGGGCCTGCCGGCGTGGACGCGTGGCGATCTCGCTCTCACGCTCGCCTCCGCGCGCCTGCGTGCGGACGACTCCGAGGGCGCCCTGCAGTTCGCCGAGCACGCCGCTCGGGCCTTCGGCGAGGCCGGTGACGACCGCCTGGTCGCCGGGACCACGCTGCTGGCGATCATGACGCTGCTGCGGTCCGGCGACCTCGAGCGCGCCTCTGCCCTGGTGGACGGCATGCTCGCCGAGGAGACGCTGAATCCCGGACAGCGCGCCCGGGTGCTGGAGACCCGCGCCCGGATCCGCGGCGGTGCCGGCGAGCTCGCCGACGGTGCGGCGGACGCCGACGCGGCGGCTGGGATCCTCGTCTCGCTGGGCGGCTCCCAGTCCCTGGCGAGCACGCAGATGCTCGCGGGAGCGCTCTGGGAGGACGCCGGTGATGCCGAGCAGGCCGTGCTTCGGTACCGCTCGGGCGTCCGGCTGATCGAGCAGGAGGGCGGCGATGTGGCCGGCGCCCGGTACCGCCTCGGCCGCGCCATGCTGCACGCGGGCTACGCCGCAGAGGCGGCCGAGCTGCTCGGCGACGTGCTGCGCGCCGAGGAGGAGGCCGAGGTGCCGGCCGGTTCCAGGGCCGTCACGGTCGGGATGCTGGCCCGGTCGCTGGCGGCATCCGAGGAGTTCGGGCAGGCCGTCGGCGCCTTCGGGTACGCGGCCGACCTGCACGAGCAGGCCGAGGAGCCCGCCGACCAGGCGCTGATGCTCACCGAGCAGGCGAAGATCCTCGCCCGTTTCGGCGAGGGCGACGACGCCCGCGGACTGCTGGAGCAGGCGGCCGAGCTCGTGCGACCGACCGAGGCCACCGGAGCCATCGTCGAGGTGCTGCACAACCTGGGTCAGGCGTACGGCGGCGCGGCCGACGAGCGCGCGTTCGGGCTGTTCGACGAGGTCGCGACGCTCGCCCAGGAGAACGACGCCCCCTGGCTGCTCGCCGACGTGACCGACTCGCGCGGGCGGGCCCTGGTGGAGTTCGGGCGCATCGACGAGGCGATCTCGGCGCTGCTGACCGCGGCGGACGGGTTCGCCGGCATCGGGGATGCGGGATCCGCCAGTGGCTCCGAGCTGTTCGCGGCGCGCACGCTCGTGAACGCGGAGCGGCTGGACGACGCGGTGCCGCTGTACCGCAGCGTGCTGGACCGGTCCTCGGAGATCCCGCCGCTGCGCCAGGTGGGTGCTCTGGAGCTGGGCGACGTGCTCGAGAAGCTCGGCCGCGCCGGCGAGGCCGCCCAGGTGCGGGCGCTGATCGAGGACTGACCACGGTTCCGGCACGCAGCCGCCGAACCACCATCGAAACGCCGAGCCACCACGCAGATCACCGTGATCTGCGTGGTGGCTCGGTGTCTGCGTGGTGGCTTGAGCAGCAGGCTCAGAACAGCTGGCGCCAGTTGGCCTTCGCCAGATCGAGCAGCTCGTCGCCGCGGCCCGACATGACCGTGCGGATGGCGTAGAGCGCGAAGCCCTTCACCTGCTCGGCCTTGATCGACGGCGGCATCGACAGCTCCTGCCGCTCGGTGACGACGTCGAGCAGCGCGGGCCCGTCATGTGCGAGCACCTCGGCGACGGCATCCAGCAGATCCTCCGAGCGCTCCACACGCCGCGCGAAGATGCCGAGCGCCTGCGCGACGGCGGCGAAGTCGGGGTTCTCCAGGTCGGTGCCGTAGGTCACGAAGCCGGCAGCCTTCATCTCCAGCTCGACGAAGTTGAGCGAGGAGTTGTTGACCACGATGGTCTTCACCGGAAGCTTGTTCTGGGTGATGGTGATGAGCTCGCCCAGCATCATCGCGAGTCCGCCGTCGCCGGCGAGGGCGACCACCTGCTGGTCGGGACGGGCGACCTGGGCGCCGATCGCATGCATGAGCGCGTTGGCCATGGAGCCGTGGTTGAACGATCCGATCAGGCGGCGCTTCTCGGTCATCGTGAAGTAGCGCGCCGCCCACACCGTGGGCGACCCGACGTCGGCGGTGAAGATGGCATCCGAGGCCGCGGCCTCGTCGATCAGCCGGGCAAGGTACTGCGGGTGGATCGGCGCCTTGCCGCGCGCGGGCACGGCGAGGTCGTCGAGCTTCGCGCGCGTGCGCCGGTAGTGCGCCGTGGCGTCGTCCAGGTGTGCGCGGTCGCTCTTCCTCTTCAGCCGCGGCAGGAGCGCCTCGGCCGTCGCCTTCACATCGCCCACCAGTCCGAGATCGAGCGGATGCCGCTTGCCGAGCTGCTCGCCGCGGATGTCCACCTGGACGGTCGTGGCACCCGACGGATAGAACTGCGTGTACGGGAAGTCGGATCCGAGGACGAGCAGGGCCTCGGCATCCTCCATGGCGCGGAAGCCCGAGGCGAAGCCGAGCAGTCCGGTCATGCCGACGTCGAAGGGGTTGTCGTACTCGATGTGCTCCTTGCCGCGCAGTGCGTGCACGATCGGCGCGGCGAGGGCGTCTGCGAGAGCGATGACCTCGTCGTGGGCACCCTCGACGCCTGCGCCGGCGAGGATCGTGACCCGGTTGCAGCCGTTCAGCAGCGTGGCGGCCTTCTCGAGCTCGGCCGCGCTCGGGGTGACCACCGGATTCGCACGCGGGATGACCACGGCCCGGTCGTCGGCGATCTCGGCGAGGGCGACGTCGCCCGGGATGACGAGCACCGCGACGCCGCGCTTCTCGATGGCGGCGCGCATCGCGATCTCCATCAGCCGCGGCATCTGCGAGGGGTCGGCGACGTACTCGGCGTAGACGCTGGACTCGCGGAACAGCTCCTGCGGGTGGGTCTCCTGGAAGTAGCCGGTGCCGATCTCGACCGTGGGGATGTGCGCGGCGATCGCGAGCACCGGCACGCGGGAGCGGTTGGCGTCGTAGAGGCCGTTGATCAGGTGCAGGTTGCCCGGCCCACAGGAGCCCGCGACGACCGCGAGGTCGCCCGTGAGGGCGGCATCCGCCGCTGCGGCGAACGCGGCCGACTCCTCATGACGGACATGCACCCAGCGGATCGTGCCGTCCTTGCGTAGGGCATCCGTGAACCCGTTCAGCGAGTCGCCCGGGATGCCGTAGACCCGGTCGATGCCATTGGCGCGGAGCGTGCGGACCATGTTCTCAGCGACGGTCGTCATGACACGAGCCTATGCCGGGAGGGGCATGCTCCGGGCCGGGGAATTCGACCTCAGCGCCGCGGAGACTATTCCGTGACGTACACGGCGTGCTCGACCCAATCGGCCCGCGCGAGGGCGTCTACCGCGGTGCGTCCGACCGTGTCGAAGGTGGTGCTGTAGTGCCAGCGAACGGAGAGGTCGATCCGGGTGCGGGGCTCCGCTCGGCCCGTTCCCGGGATCAGACGACCGGGCCGGATGCTGGTCCAGTCGAGGTCGGATGCCGCGAGCACGGCATCCATCGCCCTGGTGTCCTCGTTGTTGGCCCGCAGCACCCGGCGCAGGATCGGCTTGGCGATGAAACGGGCGAGCGGGTCGTCCCCGGCTATGTAGGGCGCGCCCGCGGAGATCGCGATGATCCGGCGGACACCGGTGCGCTGCATCGCTTTCACCGTGGCGGTGATGCCTTCGCGGAGGAGGGTCAGATCAGCGTCCTTCGCGACGTGACCGAGCGTCGAGATCACGGCATCCGCTCCCACCATCGCCGCGGCGAGCGCATCCACGTCGCGAGCATCCGCCTGCGCCACGGCCGTCGACTGCGGCGCCGATGCGAGCGTTCGCACGACGGAGACGACCTCGTGACCTGCGGCGAGCGCGTGCGCGACGGCCCTTCGGCCCGACCTGCCGGATGCTCCGATGATGACGACGCGCATGCGCTTCCTCCTGGGGTGAGTGAACACTTACTCACTACACTAGGTGACATGGATGCCTCTGTCGCCCCCTCACGTGAGCGCTTCATCGACGCCGCCCTGGTGGTGATGAGCACACGGGGCATCGCCGCCTCGACGACCAAGCTCATCGCCGCGCAGGCCGGCCTGTCCGAGGCGCTGCTGTACAAGCACTTCGCCGACAAGCAGCAGCTGTTCCTCGCCGTGCTCGAGGAGCGACTCCCCCGGCCTCGGTTCGACCCGAATGCGTCGCGCGGCGATGACCTCGCCGAGGGACTGACCGCGCTGGTCGAGCAGCTGATGGCGTTCTTCGCCGCATCGTTCCCGATCTCGGCATCGATCTTCGGCACCCCCGAGCTGCTCGCGCAGCATCGCGAGGGCATAGCCGCACACGGGCATGGGCCGCACGAACCGGTCTCGGTCGTGATGGCCTACCTGGACGCCGAGCGCGAGACAGGCCGGGTCCGGACCGACGCCGACACGGCATCCGTCGCCCGCGCCCTGGTCGGCGCCGCCTTCCATCAGGGCTTCCTCGCCGCCTTCTCCGGGGCGGATGCCGTGCCCGATGCGCGCGCCGTGGCCGCGGGCATCGCCGCCGTCGTGCTCCCTGCGCTCACGCGCTGAGTCGCGCGGCAGCGCGGACCCGGCGCTCATCGGCGCTCACTCGCCGTACGGCACGCAGGTGACACCTGCGGCCTCCACGGCCCGCTCGTGCTCCCCTGTGCCCAGGCGTATCCGGCTCCTGCCGAGAACAGGAGACCCGCCGAGAACAGGACGGATGCCGCGGCAATCCTCCTGTTCCGGACGAATCTCCTGTTCCGGATGACGCAGCCGGAGCTGCGACTCAGCCCTTGCGGATGAGCTTCTTGTTCACGAACTCGTCGGCGGCCAGCAGGCCCAGCTCGCGGGAGGTGCCGCTGCGCTTCACACCGCCGAAGGGCAGTTCGGGGCTGTCGGCGAGCACGAGGTTCACGTAGACCATGCCCGCCTCGATGCCGTTCGCCACGCGCTCGGCCTGCTCGGCATCCGTGGTGAACACGTACGAGCCGAGGCCGAACGAGGTGTCGTTCGCGAGCGCCACGGCGGCGTCCTCGTCCGCGACGCGGTACACGACGGCGGCGGGGCCGAAGAGCTCCTCGCGGTAGACGTCCATCGCGGGCGTCACGTCGGCCAGCACGGTCGGGGCGAAGAACGCACCCTCACGCGTGCCTCCGGTCAGCAGCGTCGCGCCCTGGGAGACGGCGGTGTCCACCTGCTCCTGCAGGCGCTCGGCCGCGGCCAGCGACGACAGCGGGCCCAGCACGGTGTCCTCCTGCGTGGGATCCTCCGCCGAGACCGCGGCGAGCGATGCCACGAACTTCGAGGTGAACTCCTCGTACAGGCCGTCGACGACGATGAAGCGCTTGGCGCCGTTGCAGGACTGGCCGTTGTTGTCCAGTCGCGCATCCACGGCGTTCTGCACCACGGCGTCGAGGTCATCGGTGGAGAGCACGATGAACGGGTCGGAGCCGCCGAGCTCCAGCGCGACCTTCTTGAGGTTGCGTCCTGCCACCTCGGCCACGGCGGCGCCGGCGCGCTCGGAGCCGGTCACCGATACGCCGTGCACCCGCGGGTCGGCGATGATCGTCGCCGCCTGCTCGTTCGTGGCGTACACGTTCACGTAGCCGCCGTCCGGCAGACCCGCGTCGCGGTAGATCGCCTCGATCGCGGCTGCCGACTCCGGGCACTGCGGGGCGTGCTTGAGGATGATCGTGTTGCCGATGGCGAGGTTGGGGGCCGCGAAGCGTGCCACCTGGTACGCCGGGAAGTTCCACGGCATGATGCCCAGCAGCGCGCCCAGGGGTGCGCGGCGCACCACGGCGGTGCCGTCGCCCACGATGTCCAGCGGCTGATCGGCCGTGATCTTCTCGATGTTGTCGGCGTAGAACTCGATGATGTCGGCGGCGAACTCCACCTCGCCCACGGCGGCGGCGATCGGCTTGCCCATCTCGCGCACGATGATCGCGCCGAGCTCGTCCTTGCGTTCGCGGTGCAGCTCGGCGATGCGCCTGATGACGGTCGCGCGCTCGGCGGGTGAGGTCGCCGCCCAGGTCGTGGCCGCGGATGCCGCGCGGGCGATCGCGTCCTCGACCTGCGCGTCGGTGAAGGTGTCGTAGGTGGCGAGGGTCTCGCCGGTGGCCGGGTTGATGACGGCGTAGTCGATCATGTCGGTTCCTCTCGTCGGTTCAGCTGTAGGGAAGCATCGTGTACTTGGTGGACAGGTACTCGTGGATGCCCTCGGCACCGCCCTCGCGGCCGATGCCGGACTGCTTGACACCGCCGAACGGAGCCGCGGCGTTGGAGATCACTCCCACGTTCAGGCCCATCATGCCGGTCTCGAGCGCATCGATCATGCGGTGCCCGCGGGCGAGGTCCTCGGTGAAGACGTAGCCGACCAGCCCGTACTCGGTGTCGTTGGCCAGGCGCACGGCCTCGGCCTCGTCCGAGAAGCGGGCGATCGCGAGCACCGGTCCGAAGATCTCCTCGCGGAGGATGTCGCTGCCCGCGACGACGTCGGCGAGAACGGTCGGCTCGTAGAACGTGCCGTCGCCCTCGATCGCGTTGCCACCGGCCAGCAGGCGGGCGCCGCGCTGCACGGCGTCGCCGACCAGCTCCTGCGCCTTGGCGACGGCATCCGCATCGATCAGCGGGCCGATCACCACGTCGTCCTCGGTGCCACGCCCGATCTTCATCGCGTTCACGCGCTCGGCGACGCGACGCGCGAACTCGTCGGCGACGTCCTCGTGCACGATGAAGCGGTTCGCGGCGGTGCACGCCTGGCCGATGTTGCGGAACTTCGCCGCGATCGCGCCGTCCACGGCCTTGTCCAGGTCGGCGTCCTCGAACACGACGAACGGCGCGTTGCCGCCGAGCTCCATCGACACCCGCAGCACACCCTGCGCTGCCTGCGCGATGAGCTTCTGCCCGACCGGCGTCGAGCCGGTGAACGACAGCTTGCGCAGCCGCGGGTCGGCGATGATCGGGGCCGACAGCGCGCTCGAGCGCGAGGTCTGGACGATGTTGACGACGCCGGCGGGGAGCCCCGCCTCTTCCAGCAGCTTCGTGAAGAAGATCGTGGTCAACGGCGTGAGCGCCGCGGGCTTGACGACCACGGTGCACCCGGCCGCCAGCGCCGGGGCGATCTTGCGCGTGGCCATCGCGAACGGGAAGTTCCACGGGGTGATGAAGAACGACGGGCCCACGGGGCGCTGCGACACGATCATGCGACCGGTGCCCTCGGGGTTGCTGCCGTAGCGGCCGCTGATGCGCACGGTCTCCTCGCTGAACCAGCGCAGGAACTCGCCGCCGTAGGCGACCTCCCCACGGGACTCGGCCAGCGGCTTGCCCATCTCGAGGGTCATCAGCAGCGCGAGATCCTCCTTGTGCTCCTGCACCAGCTCCCAGGCGCGGCGCAGGATGTCGCTGCGGGTGCGCGGGGCGGTGGCGGCCCAGGCGTCCTGCGCGGCGACGGCTGCGTCCAGAGCGCGGATGCCGTCGGCGGGCGTCGCATCGGCGATCGAGGCGATCACCTGATTGGTGGACGGGTCGCGCACGTCGAAGGTGCGCCCCTCCTCGGCATCCGTCCACTGGCCGCCGATGAAGAGGCCGCCGGGGACGCGGGCGAGGAGTTCCTGCTCGTTCGGTGCGAGTGCAGTGCTCATGGTTTCTCTTTCTCTCGAGGAGGATCAGTGCTGGCGAAGGCTGGGCGGCGCGTCCATGCTAAGCGTCTTGCCGCGGAAGAAGTCGGGGGATACGAATCTCTGCACGAGCATCAGCACCCCGCCGAAGACGAGCAGGCCGACGCCGATGAAGAACACGATGCCGATGCCGCCCTCGCCGTTCTCGTCGGCGCCGATCGCGATCGACCCGTAGTCGGGGGCGAGACTGTCGATCGCCGTGATCACGAACAGCACCAGCAGGATGACGCCGCCGACCAGAGGGCTGGCGAACTTGAAGAAGAAGTCCTTGCCGGAGTCGAACCACTGGTGACGGAAGTACCACACGCAGGACAGCGCGGTGATGCCGTAGTAGAAGCAGATCATCATGCCCAGCGCGAGGATCGTGTCCCACAGCGCGTCCTCGCTGAGGAAGCGCATCACGGCGTAGAAGCCACCCGCGACGACGGCCGAGGCGATCGTCGCGAACCCGGGCGTGAAGAACCGCGGGCTGACGCCGGCGAACCTCTTCGGCACGGCGCCGTAGTGGCCCATCGCCAGCAGGGTGCGAGCCGGCGAGATGAACGTCGACTGCAGCGACGACGCCGACGAGGTGAGCACCGCGAGCGAGAGCAGGAAGGCCAGGCCGCCCATGACCGGACCCGACAGCGCGAAGAACACGTTGCCGCCGATCTCCTCGTTCGTGAGTCCCAGTCCCTTGTCGCCGATTCCGGAGTACATCAGGCTGCTGACCGTGAGCAGGAGGTAGATCGCGATGATCGAGATCACGGTGAGCATGGCCGCGCGCCCCGGCGTGCGCTCGGGGTCCTTCGCCTCCTCGTTCATCGTGAGGGTGACATCCCACCCCCAGAACATGAAGACCGAGGCCGACAGGCCCATCACGATCATGGACAGGCCGCCCTTGATCTCGAACGGGTTGAACCAGGCGAACTCCGGCATGTGCGCCTCGAAGGCCCCGCCCTGCACGGTCTCGACGATCGCCATCACGGCGAAGAGCACGAGGATCGCGAGCTGGAACGCCACCAGGCCGTACTGCAGCTTCTGCGAGGTGGACACGTCGCGGTACGACACCCAGGTGGCGAGCGCGACGAAGATCAGGCACACGGCGACGTTCACGAACGGATTGCGGGTGATCTCGGCGATGGCCTCGTTGCCGGAGATCTGCGAGATCAGCAGGAAGAGGAAGTCGACGGCGATGCCGGCGAGGTTGGAGAGCACCAGGATCGTCGCGACGATCAGGCCCCATCCCGCCATCCAGCCGACGTACGGGCCGAAGGCGCGCGTGGCCCAGGTGAAGGACGTGCCCGAGTCGGGCATCGCCTTGTTGAGCTCGCGGTAGCCGAAGGCGACGAGCAGCATCGGGATGAACCCGAGCAGCAGGATCGCGGGCACCTGGAACCCGACGGCGCCGACCGCGCCGCCGATGCCGGCCGTGTAGGTGTACGCCGGGGCGATGCACGAGATGCCCATCACCAGGGCGCCCAGGACGCCCACCGTTCCGACGCTGAGTCCCTTGCGGGAGATGCCTCCGGTCACCGGGTCCGCGGTGCCGGGCACGGCGTCGCCCGGTGCGGCGGCGGATGCCGCAGTGGAGAGCGGAGACTTCGTCGACTCGCTCATGTTCACGCTCCTTCGGCGCGGGTGCGGGGCACCACGATCATGGGTACGGGCAGCTCGCGGAGCATCTTCGCCGCGGTCGAGCCCAGGAACAGCCGGCGCGGCTGGGCGAGCCGGCTGGAGCCGACCAGCACGATCTCTCCCGGCAGCCAGTCCAGCTGCGCGACGGCGTCCTCGATGCTGTCGCCCCCGGCCTGCAGCACCTCGACGTCGGTCTCGCCGGAGAGCCGGTCCCTGGCCGAGGCGAGCACCTGGTCGACGTGGGCGTCCTTCAGCAGCGTGATGGCGCCGGTGTTGAGACCCGCAGGAACGTCGAGGGGCATCAGCGAGACCAGCCGCACGGCGGCCGCGGATGCCGAGGCGAGGCGCACGGCGCTCTCCAGCAGCAGCTCGGCACCCGGGCGGGTGCCGGTGGCGACCGTGATGCGCGGCAGCCCGGCATCCGGCTCGCGCGAGAGTCCGGCCGGCGCGAGCGCCACGGGCACGGTCGAGGCGTGCAGCAGCTCGGATGCCACCGAGCCGAGCCGGTGGCGGCGCAGGGCACCGCCGTTCGCGGCGCCGAGGACGAGCAGCGTGGCGCCGAACTCGTCTGCGGCGGCCTGCAGACCCTCGCCGAACGACTCGGCGAAGCGCACGTGGGCGCTGTGCACGATCCCGGCGGGGATGGTCTTCGCAGCATCCGCCAGCCAGGAGCGCGCCTGCTCGCGGAGAAGCTCCTCGTACGCGCGCTCGGGCGCGACGGCCTTGCTCATGGTCCCCTCGGAGGGCAGCACGATCACGACCCGCAGCGCAGCTCCCGTGGCGCGCGCGAGGCGCGTGCCGAGGGCGAGCGCGTCGGCGCCCGCATCCGTCGCCGTGTAGCCGACGACGATCGAGCCGGTCACGCGTCGCCGCCGGCGGCGGCGCGCGCCTTCTCGACGATCTGGGATGCCGCCAGGCGGCCCATCCGGATCGCGCCGTCGACGTGCTGGTAGCCGGCGCCGGCCATGTCGCTGCAGGCGAAGTGGATCGGGCCGACGGCGGAGCGCAGGTCGGCGCCGTAGCGGTGCAGCCCGCCCATGTCGAAGCTGGCGGCGTAGGCGCCTCGGGTCCACTCCTCGGTGCCCCAGTCGCTCTCGTAGTAGACGACCGGGTTCTTCGCCTCGGGACCGTAGTAGTGCGACAGCGACTCGAGGATGCGCTCCTTGCGCTCCTCGGCGCTCAGCGCGAACAGGTCGTCGGCGTTGCGGTCGCTGACGAAGCCGACCAGCGTGCCGCGCTCATCGCCGTGGTTGGTGTTGTCGTAGGCCTCGTGCGAGAGCTCGTACGGGCTGAACGCGGTGCCGCTGAGGCCCTGCTCGCGCCAGAACGGACGGTCGTACACCGCGTGCACCTTGATGACGAAGCCCATCGACAGATGCTGGTGCAGCTGATGCTGGCGACGCGGCAGCGGCGGGACGAACGAGATCCGGTTGTAGAGCACCGGGGCGTGCGCGAGGATCGCGAAGCGCGCGCGCACGGTGGTCTTGTCGGTGACGGCGACGACGCCGCCGGTCCCCGAACCGGACGAGGGGTCGGACCACTCCAGGCTGCGGACGGGCTGCCCCAGCAGCACGTCGTCGCCGAGGCGCTCGGCGAGCAGCAGCGGAACCTGCTGCAGGCCTCCGACGACGCGCTTGTCGAGGATGAAGTCGGCGTCGACGAGGTTCGAGTAGGAGCCCGCGGATGCCGCCATCAGCAGCGACTGCAGCAGCGAGAACGCGTGCGTCGGCTTGGTGAGCATGGCCGAGCCCGTGGCGAAGGCGAGGTTGCGGATCGCCTCGTCGTCGTCGGTCTGCGTGCGCAACCAGGCGTCCCAGGTGATGCTGTCCCACTCCGCCGCGTTCGGGTGCTCCCAGGGGCGGTCGGGGTCGATCTCGGCGACCATCGCGTCGAGACGCTCGGTGACCTCGGCGATGACCTTCTCGGTCGCGGGCGACACGGGGAACATCTCGCCGGTGAAGCGGTGCACGACTCCGTCGGGGCCGACATACACGCTGTCACCCTCGCGGTAGCGGCTGAAGGTCTCCAGGCCGAGCTCCTCGACCGTCTGCTTCAGGGCGTCCTGATCCGGCGAGATCCACTGGCCGCCGAGCTCGAGCATGGCGCCGTCGATGACGTCGGTCCACAGCCGGCCGCCGACGCGGTCGCGCGCCTCCAGCACGGCGACGGAGAGGCCCGCCCTGCGCAGCTCGTTGGCTGCGGTGAGGCCGGCGGCGCCGGCTCCGATGATGACGACGTCGCGGCTGATCTCGTGCTCGCTCATGAGCGATCTCCTTTGATGCAGAGGGTGAGGTGTGAAGGTGCTGCCGGCCGCGATCCCTGATCCCCCGACCAGGATCGCGGCCGGCGGTCTCAGTTGCCCTGGGCGTTCGCGAGCGCGGCCGCGACGACATCCAGGCCGTCGTTCAGCAGCTCGTCGCCGATCGACAGCGGCGGCAGGAAGCGGATGACGTTGCCGAAGGTGCCGCAGGTCAGGACGATGACGCCCTCGGCGGTGCAGGCCTTGGCGACGGCGCCGGTGAGCGCGGCATCCGGCTCCCCCGTCTCGGGGTTGACGAACTCGGCTGCCATCATCGCGCCGTGGCCGCGGACGTCGCCGATGCGCGGGTCGGTCGCCTTGATGGCCTCGAGGCGGTCGCGCAGGATGCTGCCGATCTGCTGCGCTCGCTCGACGAGGCCCTCGTTCTCGAAGGCGTCGATCGCTGCCAGTGCGGCGGCGCAGGCGACGGGGTTGCCGCCGTAGGTGCCGCCCAGGCCACCAGCGTGCGCGGCGTCCATGATCTCGGCACGGCCGGTGACGCCGGCGAGCGGGAGACCGGCGGCGATGCCCTTGGCGGTGGTGATGAGATCGGGCTCGATGCCGAAGATCTCGCTGGCGAACATGGCGCCGGTGCGGGCGAAGCCGGTCTGCACCTCGTCGGCGATGAACACGACGCCGTTGGCGCGGCTCCACTCGACGATGGCCTCCAGGAACCCGTCGGCGGGGACGATGAAGCCGCCCTCGCCCTGGATGGGCTCGATGATGACGGCGGCCAGGTTGTCGGCGCCGACCTGCTTCTCGATGAGCGTGATGGCGCGCTGGGCGGCCTCGGCGCCGGACAGGCCGTCGCGGTAGGGGTATGAAGCGGGCACGCGGTAGACCTCGGGGGCGAACGGCCCGAAGCCGGACTTGTACGGCATCGACTTCGCGGTCAGCGCCATCGTGAGGTTGGTGCGGCCGTGGTAGCCGTGGTCGAAGGCGACGACGGCCTGGCGTCCGGTGTGCTTGCGGGCGATCTTGATCGCGTTCTCGACGGCCTCGGCGCCGGAGTTGAACAGCGCCGTCTTCTTGGCGAAGTCGCCGGGGGTCAGGCGGTTCAGCGCCTCGGCCACCTCGATGTAGGACTCGTAGGGCGAGATCATGAAGCAGGTGTGGGTGAACTGCGCTGCCTGGGCTGCGACTGCCGCGGCGACCTTGGGGTGCGCGTTGCCTACGCTGGTCACGGCGATGCCGGAGCCGAGGTCGATGAGCGAGTTGCCGTCCGCGTCGAGGACCACTCCGCCACCCGCGGCCACGACGGCGACCGGCATGGACGTGGAGACGCCGCCGGCGACGGCATCCGCCTTGCGGGCGAGGATCGCGGCCGAGCGGGGCCCGGGGAGTTCGGTGACGACGCGACGGACCTGCTCGAGGGTGGGTCCGCCGGCGGGGATCGTGGAGGTCTCGTCGATGAGTGTCATGAGGCGAGGCTACGTCCGGCCGCACGCGGATGCATTCGCCTACCCGTACAATACTGCTGAGCATTTCGCCGCTTCGTACATCCTGGAGACACCGTGGAACCCGCCGCCGCACCGACCCTGCGCACCCTGCTCGGCCGGCGCGACCTCGGGCTGCACCTGGTGTCCGACGAATCGGAGCTGGTCGACGGCGCCCTGGAGCAGCCCGTTCGCTGGGTGCACAACTCCGATCTGGTGGACCCCACGCCGTTCCTCGCCGAGGACCTGGTGCTGCTGACCACCGGCATGCAGCTCGCCGAGGAGGACGCCGAGGGCGCCGCCGCGTACGTCGCGCGCCTGGTCCACCGCGGCGTGCTGGCTCTGGGGTTCGGCTCCGGCGTGCACCGCGTCGGCGTGCCCGACGAGCTCATCGCCGCGTGCGCGCACGCCGGGCTGGCACTGTTCGAGGTCCCCTACGACATCCCGTTCCTCGCGATCGCACGCGCGCATGCCGAAGCGATCGCGGCCGCCGCGTACGCCCGGCGCACCTGGGCGCTCGAGGCGCAGCGCGCGCTCGCGATCGCCGCGCTCCGCCCGCACGGGCTGGAGTCGACGCTGTCCGAGCTGTCGCGCCGGCTCGGCTGCTGGGTGGGGATGTACGACGCGACGGGCGCGCTGAGTCACGAGCATCCGGCCGCGCTCGGATCGGGAGCGGATGCCGTCGCCGCCGGAGCCGCCGAGCTGCTGGTCCGCGGCGGTGCGGCCAGCCGGACGATCGAGGATCCCGACGGCGCCTTCACGCTGTTCACCCTGGGGCGCACCGGCCAGCTGCGCGGCGTGATCGCGATCGAGGCGGCAGCGCTGGACGCCGAGACCCGCGCGGTCATCACCTCCGTGATCGCGATGGCGGGACTCGCACTGGAGCAGAACGAGCAGATGTCCAGGGCTCGCCGCCGGATGCACACGCAGCTGCTGGCGTCGCTGCAGGAGGACGACCCGACGCTGGCGCGACGCGTGCTCGGCTCCCTTCCGGCCGCCCCGATCGTGCTGGCCGTCGCCGAGACGCCGCGCGCCGGCGCCCTGATCGACTGGTGGGAGAGGCGGCGGACGGATGCCGGGGTCGCCTCCTTCGTTGCCGAGGACCCGGATGGCGTGACGATCTGCCTCTCCGCCGCGGACGCCGCCGAGTTCGACGAGGTCGCCGGCCGGCTCGGCATCCGGATCGGGATCTCCGGAGCCGGGGAGTACAGCGGGTTCTCGCAGGCGCACGCGCAGGCACTCACCGCGCTGCGCCGCGGGCGGAGCGGGGTCACCCGGTACGCGGATGCCACATCCGGCGGCGTGCTCGACACTCTGGGCAGCGAGGAGACGCGGCTGCTCGCCCGCACGCGCCTGGCCCCGCTGCGCCGTCACGACCAGGAGACCGGCGGCGAACTGGAGCTCACTCTGCGGGTCTGGCTGGAGCACGACGCCCACAGCGAGCGGACCGCCGCTGCCCTCGGCATCCACCGCCACACGCTACGCACGCGCATCGCGCAGGCCGCCGGGCTGCTGGGCTCCGACCTGTCGTCGTTCCCCGCGCGGGCCGAGCTGTGGGCCGTGCTGCGGGCAGCGTGACACGGCCGAGCGCACGGCGCGCGCTCAGCCGTGCAGGATCAACGCTGCAGGATGCGCTCGGCGAGGATCCGCCTGCTCTGCCGCACGTCGGACTCGGTCTGGGCGATGAGGGCCGCGACGTCGTCGAAGCGCAGCGTCGGACGCATCCTCTCGTGCAGGCGCACCCGCATGAACCGGCCGTACAGGTCGAGGTCGAGGTCGTGGACGTAGACCTCCACGCGGCGCGCCCGCTCCCCTGCGAACGTGGGATTCGTGCCGATGCTCACCGTGGCGCCCCACGGCGAGGAGCCGATGCCCCCGATGAGGGCCGTCGCGACGTAGACGCCGTCCTCGGGGATGTCCGCGTCGGGGCACGCGAGGTTCGCCGTGGGGAATCCGATCACGCGTCCCCGCCCGTCGCCGGGGACCACGCGCCCGCCGAGCGTGAGCGGGCCGCTGCGCGGCGGATTCATCCGCGCGGCGGGTCGCCGACGATGCTGCGGTAGCGGCTCTGGTGGAACACGAGCGGCGCGATGCCGTCGAAGAGCCGCACGTCGGCGATCTCGTACAGCGCGATCTCGTGATCGCCGCCGTCGTAGGTGGCGTAGGGGCGGCAGGTGAGCCAGAGCGCGGCGCCGTCGACCAGCAGGGCGCCCTGATCGGCGCGCTGCATCGCCTGGTCGCCGAACCTGTCGCCCTCGCGAGAGGCGAGGCGGCGGGAGAACTGCTCCTGGTCGTGACCCAGCACGCTCATGCCCAGCTCGGGCACGCCGCGCAGCAGCGGCCACGTGCGCGACGTGCGGGCGGCACTGATCGCGACCAGCGCGGGCTCCAGCGAGATCGATGTGAAGGAGTTCACCGCCATGCCGACGGGCGCGCCCTCGACCTCGGCGGCGAGCGCGACCACGCCGGTCGGGTAGAGCGAGAAGGCGCGGCGCAGAGCGAGGTCACGGGTGAGCGGTTCTGCCACAGAGGTCATCTCCGGTTCCTTTCGTCAACTTTGACTATATAAAACTGTACGACATCGTGATCATGCAAGACAACACGAATACCGCCTTCGGCTGGATAGCATGGGCCCATGTCGACCACACGCCTCGTCGTCCTCGGTGCCGTCAAGCAGTTCCAGCCGGTGCACGGCTACTTCCTGCGTCGCGAGCTGATGACCTGGCACATCGACGAGTGGGCGCGCATCCAGCCCGGTTCCATCTACAACGCGCTGCGCGCCCTCGAGGTCGACGGCTACATCGTCGAGAACGGCACGGTCGCCGAGGGAAAGCGTCCCGCGCGCACGACCTACCGGATCACCCCGTCGGGCGAGGTGGAACTGCAGCGGATGCTGCGCGAGAACCTCTGGAACGTGAAGCCTTTCGACACCGAGGCGATCATGACCATCGCGTCGTTCATGTTCGTCCTCAGCCGCCAGGAGGTCATCGCGGGCCTGGAGAACAGGCTCAGCAAGAGCGACTCGATCATCACGACCAACGGCTTCAACGTGCAGGACACGCTGCGATCCGAGACCACGCCCAAGTACGTGCGGGAGATCTTCGACCTGTCCACCGCGCGCCTCACCGCCGAGAAGGAGTGGACCCTCGCGCTGCTGGAGCGCCTGCGCGCCGGCGAGTACCGCTTCGCGGGCGAGACGCCCGAGCCCGCGGACGCCCCAGCCTCCGAGGCCTGACCCGGGCGTCCGGCCCGCACCCGCGCCCGTCAGCGTCCGCGCACCAGCGCGTCGATCGCGTCGGGCGTGAGGGCGTCCGTCGTCGCGCCGCGATGACTCGCGACGATCGCGCCGGCCGCCGCCGCGCGCAGCAGGGCATCGGCCAGGCGGATGCCGCCGGCCAGCGCCGCAGCCAGGGCACCGCAGAACGCGTCGCCCGCGCCGGTGGTGTCCACCGCAGCGACGGGGAACGCCGGCACGTACCAGGGCTCCTCCCCTGCGCGGTGCAGCTCCACGCCGTCCACACCGAGCGTGCGGATCACGATCGCCGCCCCGTCCGCGTGCAGCCGCGCGATGCCGCCGAGCTCATCCGCCTCAGTCTCGTTCACCACCAGGATGTCGACGTCGCCGAGAAGCGCGAGCGCGGCCTCGGCGGCGGGAGCCGCGTTGAGGATCGTCAGGGCGCCGGCGGCCCTCGCCGCGGCGAGCGCGGCGGCAACGGCCTCGACCGGCACCTCGAGCTGGGCGAGCACGACGGAGGCGCCGGCGACGTCGGCCGCGGCATCTGCGGCGGCGAGCGCGCCGTTGGCTCCGGCGGCGACCAGGATGCTGTTGTCGCCGTGCACCGAGAGGATGTGCGCGACGCCGGTGGGCGCGGCATCCGTGCGGCGGAACTCGCCGATCACTCCGGCATCCCGCGCCGACGCCTGCAGCAGATCGCCCGCCTCGTCATCCCCCACCATCGCGCACATGCGGGTGGGGGCGCCTGAGCGGGCGGACGCCACCGCCTGGTTCAGTCCCTTGCCGCCGGGGAAGCGCCCGAGCGCCTCCCCCAGCAGCGTCTCGCCGAGGGTGGGGAGCCGCGGGATCCCGACGACGATGTCGAGATTCGCACTCCCCACCACCACGACTCCGGCGAGGGAGTCAGACACGCGTGAGCGACTTCCGGTACGTCGACCCGATGTGGGACTCGGCCAGGGCCGGAGTCGACGTGCCGATCAGTCGCTCGCGCAGCGACTGCGGCTGCTCGGGCTGCGGGGCGATCGCGCCGCGCTCCTTGAGGATCGGCAGCACGTGCTCGATGAAGTCCTCGGTCGAGGCCGGCGGGATGGTCGGCGCGAAGAGGAAGCCGTCCAGGTCTGCGCCGTCGGCCAGCTCGATCATGCGGTCCGCGATCTGCTCGGGGGTGCCGACGATCGGGCGGGCGCCGACGCCGTGCGCGTGCCAGTCGCCGAGCACGTCGCCGACCGTCTTGTCCGCGAAGCGGGCGACCTGGGTCTGCGACAGCTCGGTGCTCAGCTGCGCCATCGGGGTGTCCGGCGCGTAGGCCGAGAGGTCGAGCCCGGTGAACCACGCGTACGACGCCACGGTCACCTCCGGATTCTGGGCATCCGCGACCTCGGCGTACTTGCGGCGCGCCTCCTCCTCAGTGCTGCCGACCACGGCCGCGAAGGCCGACATGATCTTGACGTCGGTGCGGGCCCGGCCGTTCTTCTCGGCCTCGTCGCGGATGGCGCTGGAGTGTCCGAGCAGCTGCTCGACGGAGCCGCTGCCGACGAAGATCGCCTCGCCGTGCTTGCCGCCGAACTCGCGGCCGGCCGGCGACGCGCCGGCCTGGAACAGCACCGGGGTGCCCTGCGGCGAGCGCGAGGTGTTCCCGTAGCCGTGCGAGCGGAAGTAGGTGCCCTCATGCGCGATGCGGTGCACCTTGGCGGGGTCGGCGAAGCGGCCGTTCTTGTCGCGCTCCAGAGCGCCCTCCTCCCACGCCTCCTCCCACAGCTTGTAGACGACCTGCATGAACTCGTCGGCCATCACGTAGCGCTCGTCGTGACCGACCATCGGCACTCCGAAGCCCTGCACAGCGGTGTCTGCCGTGCCGGTGGTGACGACGTTCCAGCCGATACGTCCACCGGACAGGATGTCGAGCGTGGCCATCCGGCGCGCGAAGCTGTACGGCGCCTCCAGCAGGGTCGAGCCGGTGGCGACCAGTCCGAGGCGGCTGGTCTCGGGGATCAGCGCGCCGAGGATGATCGCCGGGTCGAGACGGGGCAGATCCAGGCCCTCGATCGAGCAGATGTCCGGGCGGTCGCCGGCGACATCGGCCCAGCCCCATGCATCGGCGAGGAAGAGGAAGTCGAAGCCGGCGTCCTCCGCCATGCGTGCGGTGCCGCGCCAGTAGTCGAGGCTGTCGAACAGGTAGCGCTTGTTGTCGGGGTGCCGCCAGGTGGCGGTGCCCGAATCGTTCGCCTGGGCGTTCTCGAAGAGTCCGAGTCGCAGCTGCTTGGCCATGATGTGCCTTTCTTTCGGATGTCGATGGATGCTGTTTTCGGGTACGCCGAGGGAACCCGAGGGCGCAGGACGCCCGGGGACGGAGGGGGATGCGGTTGATCAGCCCTTGGCGGTGACCTCGCCGTCGCTCCACCACAGCAGGCGCCTGCGCACCAGGGCGAGCAGCACGATCAGCAGCACGCCGGTGATCGCGAGCAGGGTGATGGCGCCCCAGGTCACGGGCAGGTTGGCCTGCGCGGCCGAGGTCGTCACCAGCGAGCCGAGACCCGCCTGCTGGCCGGCGGCCACGAACTCGGCGACCGCCGCGCCGACCACGGCCATCGGCAGCGCGATGCGCAGACCTGCGAACACGTACGGCATGCTGCCGGGGAAGCGCAGCTCCCGGAAGATCTCCCAGCGGCTGGCGTGCAAGGTGGTGAACACGTCGAGGGCGCGCTGGTCGACGTCGCGCAGACCCGCGAGCGAGTTCACGAGCATCGGGAAGAAGACCACGAGTCCGGTGACGATGAACTTCGGCACCATGCCGAAGCCGAACGCGACGACGAGCGCGGGGGCGATCGCGACGATCGGGGTGACCATCACGATGATCACCAGCGGCATCACGGCCCGCTCGATGATCTGGAACTCGGTCATCACCACGGCGAGCAGGAATCCGGCGAGGATGCCCGCGGCGGCGCCGACGACGACCTCGAGCAGGGTGACGAGGAAGTTGGACCAGTACATCGACGCGTCGCCGATCAGGCTCGCGCCGATGTCGCCCAGCGAGGGGAGCACGTAGGGGTTGGTCCAGGCGATGACCTGCCAGAGCACGGCCGCGATCACGAAGGTGATCAGGGTCGGCACCCAGGAGCCCCAGCGCAGCCACGGCGGCATCCCCCGTCGCGGTCCCGCCGCACGGGCGGTGGCCGCGGCGATCGTCGCGGTCGTGTCGCGGATGGTGATGTCAGACATGAGCCCTCTCCATCTGTGCGCGCAGGGTGTCGCGCACGGTCCTCTCCAGGTCGCGGTACGCGTCGGTCGCCCAGGCGTCCTCCCCGCGCGGGCGGGGCAGGTCCACGTCGATGATCTCGGCGATGCGGCCCGGGTGCGCGGCCATGACGACGATGCGATCGGACAGCATGATCGCCTCGGGCACGGAGTGCGTGACGAACATCACCGCCTTGCGGTTGGACTGCCAGAAGTCCAGCAGCGCCATGCGCTGCAGGTCGCGGTTCATCTCGTCCAGCGCAGAGAACGGCTCGTCCATCAGCATGATCGCCGGGTCGAACACGAAGGCGCGGGCGATGGCGGCGCGCTGCTGCATGCCGCCCGACAGCTGGCCGGGGTACTTCTTCACGGCGTGGCCGAGGCCGAAGGTGGACAGCAGCCGCTCGGCGTCGCCCACCTGCCGGCTCCCGCCCGCCTTCCTGTTGATGCGCAGCGGGAGCTCGACGTTCTCGAGCACGGTCTTCCAGGGCAGCAGAGCCGGCGACTGCGGGACGAGACCGATCTTCTTGTCCCGGGATGCCGCGGTCACGCTCTCACCGTCGATGGTGACGGTGCCCTCCTCGGCCTCCAGCAGTCCCGCGACCACCTTCAGGAGCGTCGACTTCCCGCATCCGCTCGGTCCGATCACCGAGACGAACTCGCCCATGCCGATCGTGAGATCGATGTCGTCGAGCACGGTCACCTGCCGGCCGTCGACTCCGAAGCGCTTGGTGACGCCGCGGACCTCGACACCGGCGCCAGGGGTCACTTTCCGGCCTCCGGCCAGATCAGCTCGTCACCGTCGTAGAGGTCCGCCACGAGCTCGGTGTCCATCATGTCGGCGATCTTCGGGACCGACTTCACGTTGCCGTACTTCTCGACCAGCTTGTACTCGGGCTCCCACATGGCCTCGGTCTGCGCGCCGGGGTGGCCGCCCTTGCTGGCGCGCACCCACTCGGACTCGACGGCCCAGGTGCGGGCGAGCTGCTCGCGCGGGAACGCGGCGCCCTGGTTGTTGTCCTCGGCGAGCTTGGCGAGCTTGTCGATGCAGGCGTCGCTCTCATCGAGGCAGTACTGCAGGGCCTTCAGGCTGGCGCGCATGAAGTCGGCGGCGACCTCGCGGTGCTCCTTGAGGAAGCGCGAGTTGACCTCCATGACGTTGTAGGTCCCCTCGACGCCCTCGTCCTCCGGGAGGAACTCGCTGAACGGCAGGTTCTGCGCCTTCAGCGACTGCGGCTGGTTCGACGCGTAGCCGACGATCGCGTCGACCTGGTCGCGCACGACGACGGTGGGGTCGTAGTTGGTCATCTTGACCATCTCCACCTTGGACGCATCCACTCCGGCGTTGTCGAGCATGGCCGACGCGATCGGGGTGAGGTTGATGAAGTAGCCGAGGGAGCCGCCCTCGAGATCCTTGAGGCTCTTCAGCTTCTCGTTGCCGAAGATCGAGAACGGCGAGGTGGTGCCGTAGGTGGCGACCGCCGTGAGGTTCTTGCTGTTGGCGGCGGCGAGCATGACGTCGGATGCCGAGCCGAGCGCCGTGAACTGGGCCTGGCCGGATGCCACGAGCTGCTGCCCGTTCGCTCCGGAGGCGTTGATCTCGACCTTCAGGCAGAGGTCGTCGAAGTAGCCGAGCTCCTGGGCGAGGAAGACGTCGAGCTGCCCGGCGCTGGCCGAGTAGCCGTAGCCGGAGATGTAGGTGATCGTTCCGGCATCCTGATTCCGCTGGCAGGCGTCGGCATCGACGGCCGCCTTGTCGGGAGCGGTTCCGCCGGCGCTGGACTGTGCGGCGCAGCCGCCCAGAGCCAATGCGGCTGTGAGAACACACGTCAGGGTGGCGGCAGTGCGGAATCGGGTTTCAGCGTGAGCCATGGGGGTCCCTTCTCGGCCGTTCGTCGTTGATGGCTCGTTGAAAGTAACATAGTCAAGATTGACTATGCAAGAACGAACGAGTTTTGACGACGAACGACCCCGGGACCCTGCCTCGATCAGCCGGCGAGCGCCGCGATCAGCTGATCGGCGGTGCCACTGAACTCCGGACCGTGGCCCGGCAGCATCCGGCGCTCGGGAAGCCCGCGCAGCCGCTCGAGGCTCGCCGGAGTCTGGTCCGGCTCATCGCTGAACGGCCCGAGCGCCACCGCCTGCACGCCCGTGAGCACATTGCGCGTGGTCACGGCGTCGCCGAGGAAGACGGCATCCGCCGCGGGAACGCGGATGGCGACCGATCCTGCCGAGTGGCCGGGCAGGCCGATGATCTCGGGGCGACCAGGCAGGTCGAGCACGTCGCCGTCGCGGAAGGTGCGGACCTCACCCAGATGACGCGTGCGCAGCGCGCCGCGGCGGATGCCGGTCGCGAGGAAGCGGATGGTGGCGCCGAGCCGCCACGCGCCACCCGCGGCATGGGACTTCTCCTCTCCCCTGGCCCGCGCGGCATCCGCCTCGTGCACGTGCACCGGCACGCCGTGCTCGGCACGCAGCCACTCCGCGATGCCGATGTGGTCGCTGTCGCCATGGGTCAGCACGACGCCGCGGATGTCGGCGAGGTCATGGCCCGCAGCCCGGAGCGCCTTCTGCAGGGCGCGGCGATCGCCGGGCAGTCCGGCGTCGATGAGCGTGATGCCCTGGTCGGTCGAGATCGCGTGCATGGCGACCAGGTCGTCGCCGATTCGGATGAGCTGTGCGTTCATGTTGGCTACATTACGTAGCCTTGATGGCTAATGTCAATAGCCTTATGATCGAAGGACGAGGACAGGGAGGCCGCATGCCCGCACCGCTGCGCGTGAGCCAGGAGCGCCTGGTGCACGCCATCCGCGAGATCGCCGAGCGTGACGGCATCGACGCCGTCACGATGAGCTCGGTGGCGTCCGCCGTCGGCATGCGCACGCCGAGCCTGTACAAGCGGGCCACCCACCGGCACGATCTGCTGCGGCTGGCCGCGGACGACGCCGTGCGCGAGCTCGTGACCGACATCTCCGAGCTCCCGGCGCACGATTCCGCCGGCGCACTCACCGTCCTCGCACGCACGCTGCGCGCCTACGCCGCCCGCGCGCCGCGCGTCTCGGCGCTGATCTTCGCCGCCCCCTCCGCACAGGCCGGCCCGACCCCGGCATCCGCCGAGCCGCTGCTCACCGCGCTGATGACCGCGATCACCGCCGCCGTCCCGGGAGACCCTCTCCCGGCCGCACGCACCTTCACCGCCTGGATCTTCGGCTTCTGCACCATGGAGCAGGCCGGCGCCTTCCGTCTCGGCGGCGACGTAGACGAGGCGTTCGAGTTCGGGCTCGACGCCCTGCTGGGCGCCATCGGCGCGCGACGCGGCTGACGATCAGCGCGGCGCGTGCGCCTCGAGGAACTCGTACACGTCGGTCGTGTCGACGCCGGGGAACGAGCCGGTCGGCAGCGTCGCCAACAGGGTGCGCGGGGTGCGCACGTTCGGCCAGGACTGCTCGCGCCAGCGCTCCTCGAGCTCGGCGGGCGCACGCCGGCAGCACACCTCGACGGAGTGCTTGGAGACGCCCCGATTGGTCGTGTCGCGGCCGACGAACCACTTCGTGTCGTCGAAGCGCACGCCCACGCTCACCGAGTGCAGCCCCTCGCTGGAGGGCTCGACCCGGGCCGTGCACCAGTAGGTGCCGTTGCCGGTGTCGGTGTACTGGTAGTACGGGTTGAAGCGGTCCTCCACCTCGAACACCTCGCGGCTGGTCCAGCGCCGGCAGCACATCTGCCCCTCGATCGCGCCCAGGCGGTCGGTGGGGAAGTTCACATCGTCGTTCTCGTACGCCTTGGTGATCGTGCCGGACTCGTGCACCTTGAGGAAGTGCACAGGGATGTCCAGATGCCGCGTCGCGAGGTTCGTGAAGCGGTGCGCGGCCGTCTCATAGGACACGGAGTAGGCGTCGCGCAGATCCTCGACCGAGATCGCACGACGGGACTTCGCCTCCTGCAGCACCGGGACGACGTGCGACTCGGGCACGAGGATCGCCCCGGTGAGGTAGTTGGTCTCCACGCGCTGCCGCAGGAACTCGGCGTAGCTTCGGGGTTCGCCGTGGCCCAGGATGCGACTGGACAGCGCCTGCAGCACGGCGGTGCGGGCATCGCCCTTCGCCTGCACGTTTCCGGAGAGGTACAGCCGGCCGTGCGCGAGGTCGGCGACGCTGCGGGTCGTCTGCGGCAGATCGTTCGCGTAGTGCAGCGTGAAGCCGAGATGCGCGGCGATCTCGGATGCCGTGCGCTGCGTGATCGGCCCGCCGGGATGCCCCACCGCTGCGAGGATGTCGGCCGCCCGGGCCTCCAGATCCGCGAAGTAGTTGTCCTGACTGCGCATGAGGTGCCGCAGCTCGACGTTGGCCCGCCGCGCCTCCTCCGGGGTGGCGGCCCGTTCGTCGCGCAGCCGCTCGATCTCGCCGTGCAGGGCGAGCATCGCGGCCAGCGCCTGATCGGGCATCGACTTGCCGATGCGGAAGGCGGGGATGCCGAGCGCCTGGAACGTCTGGCCCTTCATCGCGCGCTCCAGCGCGATCTCCATCGTGCTGCGCTCATCGAGCGGCTCACCCTCGAGCAGCGCGTCGATCGTCGTGCCCAGGGCGCGGGCGATCGACTGCAGCAGGGTGAGCTTGGGCTCACGCTTCCCGGTCTCGAACATCGAGACCTGACTGGGCGCGCGGTCGATGCGCGTCGCGAGCTCCTCCAGGGTCATCCCCTGCGCGGTGCGGAGCTGTCTGATCCGCCGCCCGATCGTGAGGGCGTCGGACTCTTCTGGGGCATCCGTGCTGGCCATGAGGGCAAGTGTGTCACAGAAACAGAAATTCCAGAAAACTTCTCCCCTGAAATGGTCAGTTGGCGCCTGAATCTTCACCCACAGTGGATGACAAGCCACCCGGCATCCCATCTCACGGAGGAGACAGATCATGAGCATCGCCACTGCCGCACAGACCGACCAGATCAGGATCGTCGAC
>Ga0308169_10001541_pt1 | contig 26588 bp, 44 predicted proteins | sample PhyBR1_2_FD_202139 | JGI IMG/M metagenome (GOLD analysis project Ga0308169, IMG submission 202139) | Phyllosphere microbial communities from UC Gill Tract Community Farm, Albany, California, United States - DLSLSB.R1 | ecosystem: Host-associated > Plants > Phyllosphere > Unclassified | place...
AACTGGGAGAGGGTGTATGATTCCATGGCGGAGACGGGTGAGACGGAGCAGAAGGAGTGAAGACCTAGGCTCCCTCAAGCGGCGCACAGTCTATGTGGATGAATAGTCAGAGTATGGGTTGAGCAGGCGCTGAGATTACTTGTATCGGAGCCAAATACACCTCACAGTCTCGTCGTGGGCAGCGGCGGCGGCGGTCATCACCGCAAACCTGAAACGTGCGGCAAAGGTGAAGCCAGGGCGAGGTCCCGTAGGAGCCAATCCAAGCTCCCTCATCGTAGCCAGTACACAAACTGCTTGCAGTATGGTGACGCCACGCCCTTTTATGGAGCCAGGCGGATTACGATTGCCCTCATAGTATTCAGCTGCCCGTCAATAAAGGACTACTAGCTGGTTTCAGGCTGCCCGCTTCCCTTCTGACCCTCCTTTGACGTGGAGAAGGCAGCAAAGCCTCGTGCCTACGGGGAGGGAGGCTGACAGACACCATACACAAGAAGTACTTGCCGCTGTCCCGACCCCAACGATAGACATCCTGCCATTGACCTCTCACCGCGGTGACAGCACTTGCAAGACCATGCGGCTCTCGATCAAGCACAGTCTAGCCTGGGCAGGCTACAGATTCGCTTCCACCGTTCTTGAGTGAGCACGACGGTAGACGACCGAGGCAAGTCCACTCGACCAGCACGCTGACTGCAGCGACATCTGGCCCCAGGCGCTCTTCTTCGCGGCTGTGGCGACCAGTAGGGTTCACCCTCCAAATGCTATCCGAGGCGCGCAACCAGCCAAGTGCCCAGGCTGACCTGAAGTGGTGGTCTCGGTGAACGAGTTCACCGCGACCAAGATGAGCATGAGCTCGGTCATGCTGCCCGTACTCGGAACTGTCGTGTGAGTTCTACGTTCACTGTTGGCCGAGGCGGATACCTCTCATCGCAGCTCCCTTGTCGTCTCCTTCAAAACCAACAACTCCTACCTCCGCTGGTGGGAGGGGCGCAACGTCTGGACGAACATTACCTCGAACAGTCGACAACTGGCAATGCTCATCTGGCTCCAGGTGAGCCTGACCGCCCCCATGTGGGCTGCGACTGATGTCAGGTTCCAAATCGCCCGAAGCCCAAGGCGGTCCAAGATGACAAGAACAAGAAGGATACCGAAATCAAGAAGGAGAAGGAACCGGTGCCTTTGGACCGGGAGCGAACAGCACGTTGTGTCGAACCTAAGCACACTTCGCTCCTCGAGGATCCCAGCTCGAGCATGATGGCTGGATCGCATGGAGAAAGCGGGGCTGGGGACGAGCCTGTCGACACCGACGCCAAAGCGCAAGAGATGGCTGATCGGGCGCTGAAGGAGAAAGAGGAGCTCCAGGGGATTATCGAGAAGAAGACATATATCGGCTTGGTATGTGTGCGTTCGGACACTTGAGTCCTCTTTGACCGTCAGATCCAGGCATTCTCTGTGGCGATGAAGCACTCGCTGCGAGGCGAGAAAGGCCCGTTCTACTCGGACTTGTACTCGCTTATCGCGTTCTTGCCCAAGTGAGCTGCCGGACTGTTGATTGCTTCCCCTGACGCCAGGTACAACCTCTCGGCTTTCCCGCCCATCACGCGCGACCACCTCCTTGTTCTGTGGCAGCACGGCATCCCCCGTCAGAAATGGCACAGCTACGACGACCTGCATGCAGTCCCTCTGACTCAGCCCGCTGTATCCGATGGCGACGCTTTCGAATCACTTGACAGGGCCGAGAAGCACACCGGTCCCTCGCCTGCACCGCGCGACCGGGAGGCAAACCCTTCCGGTCTGACCACGTCTTCGGCAGAATACAAGGAACAGGCCGTCGAAGCGGCGGCGAGATTTCTCAGCTCGGACGACCCCGACGTAATGGACTTTGCCTCTGTCAACTCGAGCGACAACCGCTTGCACTGCGACACTAGCCCGGCGATGAGCTCGGAAAAGGTCACGATCGCCAGTATTGAGCTCATGCCGCCACGACATCCACCGGTGGCGCGTGTGTGGGACTTCTTCCCGCCCTTGCGACTCATCAAGATCGTGATCGACTGGTTCAAGACACAAAAGCGGCTGGAAGAGCAGGAGCGCGCCAAAGGCGGGAAGCGCCGTCGAAATGCCGTGCAGTCCGAGATCCCCCAGGAGATCTTGTGCGTCCCGTGCTGCTCCCGTCCATGCTGACGGTAGGATGTACCTCTCCGCGTACGTGACCGAGGTGGCAGACAGGAGCGGAATCAACAACTCGCTGCTCAGTCCGGTCATGACGAACATCATGGAGCTACAAAAGGCCATATCGGACCTGGACAAGATCGCCACGACACCCATTCCATCCGCCTACTCGTTCCACTTGCGCTTGACGGTCTGGGCATATCTCTTCTTCCTGCCCTTCCAGCTGTACAACTATATCCAGTGGGTCACCATCCCTGCCACGGCCGTCGCGGCCATCATCTATCTCGGCTTCCTCGAGATTGGCGCGCAGATCGAGATGCCATTCGGGTACGACCAGTCCGACCTCGACTTGGATAGGTTCGTCCTCAAGATTTCGCAGCAGCTCGCCGAGGTTACTGCGGTGAGTTTTGCAAGCCCCAATGCGCCCAAGGGCTGACAAGCAGTTCCCGACTCGCGTGCCGACCAAGAGTGTTGTCCTGTCGCATCTGAACCAGCCGTTCCTTCCGTCCCTATCGCTGTCGGCTACGCAGCTGTTAGGCGTGCCGGAGCTTCACACTCACCCGACAACTGCTGGCTTCGCTGCCGCATGCCCCGACATCAAGGACAAGGAGAAGGTGCCCAATGGCCAGCACGATGGGGCAGAGCCAGGGCGAAGCGCAGCACCCGTACCTGGCCTACCCAAGACAGTCCGTGACGTCGAGCTGGCGCTCAATGCGAATTGGCGAGAGGTCGGAAACGAGACGAAGAAGGTTCTGGGCAGGCACCACCAGCTCGAGAACAAGACAGGCATGGAGGTCGCTGTGCTTGCGCTGTGACCCGCTCGAGGACCGTTACCCATCTCATACTCCCTGCGTCCACTTTCTGTACCTCGACAGCTTTTTATATGCGAGAGAGGCCCTTGTGATGCGAGCGAAACACGAGATCGAACATGCCAAGACCCTTCAAAAACCTGAAAATTCACTGCGTTTCAGTTCGCGCCTCGGAGTTGAGCTATTGGACATCGATCTTTTTTGTGCCTCCTCGATTTACGTTCCACTCGGTACAGGCCCTGTTGTAAATGAAACGCTTTCTCCTTCGGCATAGGTATCGATCTTGACTACGGGCCATTAGCCTGCAGACGAAACCCACAGGTTTTGACGTGCCGCACACTCGCACCTCAGAGTGGCCTGGTCAGTGCAAAGGCATCTTCCCAGGCACCAAGTCGACGCTAGCACGAGTCACCGAAGCGCAAAACCCCTAGCGGTGGCCATGGGCCCCAATGCTTCTGAGGCAGCACCCTACGAGTTGACCACATTGTTCGTCACTCCAGGACCTCACACTTATAGATTGACACCTAGCACGGCCCACCGCGTTCCGTGATGCGACTGTCCGCTTGCCCAATCTTCGTCACCTTCCTCGGCGGTACACTCGCGATCCCCTCCTTTCGCCTACCGTTCGTCTCCTCGACCAGTCTCACCCCGCTGAGGTGCTCCTTGTCGGGCATGACAGGTGTGCCTACCGACGGTGGAGCATGCCGCTACACGATCAAGTACGCCGAGGTGGCTGAACGATGGGGGTACTCGTACATTGTCCCAACCTTTGAGTGAGTTGAGATCCCACCTATCATAGCGCGAGCTGACGACATGTCATACCCAAACGACCTTGACGCCTCCCGCATGCCCTCAAAGCGGGAACTTGTACACGGCCGGATCGCAATCGGAGGACTGCCTGTATGCTGCGGTGTATGCGCCTGCTACGGCTACGTCTGACTCAGCACTGCCTGTTCTGGTCTGGTGAGCTGTTCGCGGAACGACTGGGACCGTCAAGGAGGACGACCAGACCTGATCGTAGGCTCCATGGGGGGTCATTTGTACGCGGGAGTGCTACTGCGCCAGGCATCGATGGCTCAGCGCTGGCGAAGAAGGGTGTCGTTGTCGTCGTGTTACAGTTTCGGTAGGTCGATAAGCTTCACGCCTTGATTGATCCGTAGCCTCGGCGTGTTAGGCTTCTTGCCCCCGGTTCTCGCTTCTTCGAGCGGTGACCCAAACTTGGGTCTCTTAGATGTGATCAACGGCCTACGAGCTATACAGTACTACGCCCCTCTGGTCGGCGGGGACTCGCAAAAGGTCACCGTTGGCGGACAGAGCTCGGGTGCGGGCATGATACGTTGTACGTGGTTAACAGTGTTAGGGCTCAGCTTACTTGAAGCATTGTTAGGTACACCTGAGGCAGTTGGTCTCTTCCGCGCCGCCATCCTGCAGTCGGACCCCATGGTGGGTCTTTTCTAGGTTGTAGGCGTGCAGACCGGACTGACAAGCAGACATACGGCCTCGCCTCGCCATCCACCACGGCTTCGTTACGGGATGCCTTTTATGCTCTACCGGAATTAGCGGCCTGCGAATCTCTCGCTTGTCTCCAGGCCCTATCAACTGCGGACCTCATCAGCGCCCAAGATGAGCTCTTGAGCTTTGCTCCGGGGTCTTCCGAATCGGTTCCGATGGCAGAGGGTGGGCCATTGCATAGAAGATCGACCTGACCCCAGTGCTTCGACCCAAGCACTCGACGATCACGATCCCTTCCGACCCGACTTCCAGTCTGTTCACCAATCCAGGAACCCTGCTCATGCCTCCATGCACCCTGCCACTGCTCATCACGACGACGAAAAACGAAGCCGGTTCGGCGATCCAGCAGATCTTTCCCGTTCCCGCACCGGCTTCGAATAACACCTTCACCGCAACCCTGTTCGCCTTGGTTGGGGCAGAGCGAGCTGCCACTCTCGTCTCCAATTTAGCATACACCATGAATCATGGCAATGACTCGGTGCGAAAGACCTTGGAGCGCATATCCACCGACGGCGTTTGGCGATGCCCGAACCGGGACGTAGCGAGGTCATGGGCGGCCGCTGGGGGAAACGTCTGGGTAGGGAAATGGGTCGAAGGGGCCACGTACTCGAGCAATCAAGGTACCTACTGCCAGCAACAGGGCGTTGTGTGTCATGAGGTGAGCGGCTACAACCGGCTTTGATTGACTTCAGGACGACTTGTACCCTACCTTTGGGACAGCTCCGCCCACGGATGATATCAAGGATCTTGTATGTTCGCGAGAGGGATCACCCTGATCAGTAGGAAGACGAGGTAATCAACCGCTGGGCAAACTTCATCGTTCACCTGGACCCAAACACAGCATCAGACGAGAGCCAAAGTTGGGGATGGCGGGGCGGAAGACGGGCCGGTAGGGGCCAAGCCATTATCGACCAGTGGGCGAAGTACACCGGAGAGGCGGACGTGTATGCGATTGGGAAGGATCAAGTGGCCCCTTGCACCGCCCCTTGGGGCACGGACTTTCCGTACGACTGGCAGCTTTGGCCATGAGCGGCGCAACTTGGAAGCGATCTGCTTGTCGGACCGAAGCTCTCGTGCCACCTTATCTATTATATGAGAGGGTTGTATGTGGCGAATGGGTGGCAGTGAAGCCTTTCCTGTCATTTGCATGCTCTACCCTTCGGCCCCTGGCCGTGCAATTTGGAGAATACTCGCTTGGCCATGAATGTAGGCCGTTCCGCAGCAACGCGCTATCATCCCAGATATCAGCTTCTGCACGTGATCGACGTGGTGATCGCGGTTGTCGCCGGTGCCTGGCCCACCATCAACGTCGAACCGGCTTCTTATTGTTCTCCTGATCATTGTACAATTGCGACCTCGCTCTTTGCCTCCGTTGACCAGCCATCTCGACGAGGTCATTGCGACGGTCAGCCTCAGCCGTGTCCGCCGGCTTTGTTGTGACGGCACGGCAAGGAACATCCTGTTGTACGTGTTTGCTATAGCGTCTGGCGTCTGAAACGTCAGGAGACTGGTGGGGGAGCGGAAAGGGGCCGGGGACGGCGGTGATCGCGCCTTCATGTTCTGATGATCAGGCGGGCAGACTACAATACAACAATACCGTCACACACACAGACACAGTCTGCCATGCACTTTGCGACATACACGCACACGCGCACGCCTCGTCCCCTTCTCCCATGTCTCCCCCACTCGCACTCGGGCTGCTCCTGCTTCTGCGCCTTGGGACCGACGATCACACAAATACATCGACACACCAAAGCTGACCTCGACCGCTCACAGCTTTATTGTCCTTTCTAACATGAGCCAACTTGGGCTCGCCCGCTCACCCGTAGCCCGACAGGATGTATATATCATCTTGACACACACCGGAGTCCCTTTCCACCCGTCCGTATATCTCTTGTTTCTGTTGGTCCATCGCGCCAGTGAATGCCCTTTTCGTCAACATCGCCATCACCTTACCTCGACCTTACTGACAGCTCCACCTCACCTTTAAAGGGCTACTCCCGCCGACCATGCCTCCTTCAACACCGCAAGCTTGTCCAGCTATTCGGCGTCCTTTCCCCACCACTCCCTCTCGCTCGTCCGATACAAGACTCTCTCCTCCTTCGCCTCTGATCCCTTCTAGTATCGATTGCCCTCCCACTCACACGCACACTCGGCCGCGTGTGCTCGACCCATTCTCGACGCCTGTGAGGTCCGCCGTTAACACGACACCAACCAAGCGATTTCGACAGATCTCATCGACGTCGCAGTTGGCTACGCCGTCCACACCGGCGCCCAAGCGTATTCGCAGCAGAGCGCCCCCCGTGTCGCCTTCGCCGACATCCTCCGCTTCAGGTGACATTGACTGCCTCTTCGCCCATCTCCCTCCACCACCCCAGCTTCCAGGACTGCTCTTCTCAACCCAGCAGTCCCCGCCCGCCCTTCCAGCCATGTTCGAGTCACTCTCGGAGCGGTCCTTCCGCGGTCAGGCGAACTTCCTCTCGGTCACAGTCGAGGTGAGCTTCGAGGGAGAGGGGTCAGTGGATATGATCGGAGGTGGCCAGACTGGGTGAGTCGACCCCAAGTAGTGCTCCGCTGACTGCAGAACGAGCTACTCTCTCCCTGGGCACGTCCGTCTCACCCTTCCTGCCCTTCCACCCGAGCTCGATGGCCGCATCCGAGGGATCCAAAGCCTAGTCATCCGCGCAGAGGGCAAGTCGGATTTCCACGACGACTCCGGTGAGTCTAGTACGAAAGTATTACAATGGGTGGACCTGACTCCAGGCCGATACACCACGTTGCGCCTGTATGAGACTTCTGTCCGTCTTGCGGCGCCCTCCGAACCCATACCGATTCCGGCCGTCGACCTCTCGCGTAATCACTCAAGCTGGATCAATGTCGCTATCCCGTTCGATTTGCGCCTACCCGGGTGGCTCCCTCCGAGCCATGTCACAAGCTTGACAAATACGTCGTATGGACTCCGAGCGGACGTCAAGCTCGGGTGGCTCGATGGTGCAGGGAGGTCGAGTCTCCGGCTTTTGGCTTTGTCGAACCCTTCCATCAACTCTCTTGCTACTGCTCAGTCGTCCTCCCCCTTCACCCCGTTCAAGGTCTTCCGTCACCGCTTCCCAGTAAACTCGGGCGGTCACACGATCTTACGCCCCGAAAGGAGCTACACCCTCCGCCCAGACTGTAACCAGACGACGCCAATCGAGTGCATCGTCTCGGTGCCCGACTGGGTAGACGTGAACGGCGACGAGAAATCGCTTCGTGTCAGCTTGCGAGTGAGGGCAAGGCCTCGACGATCGACAGCGCTTGGCGTCGAGGTGGTCTCCTGGCCGGCGGACAGGGTGGAGGAGGGGATGCCAGAGGCACCCCCATCCGGAGACAGCGATATGACTTCGGAATCGGATAATGCTCCTGAGTCCGACTCGTCGGTCCCGATGGAGCTCCAGGAGACAGCTTTCGATCCTGCACCAGCAGTGACTGTCCGCCTGTCGGAGTTGGGTATGGAGGTGGAAGAGATTGAGCGCTTTACGTGAGCTGCATTGCCCACGCAGGGCTCGTCACTGACTCCAGATCCACCGCATACCCCTCGTTCGGCTCATTGTTCCCCTTGCCGGACCAGACGTCAGGTGACCACAACTTCATTTCGCCCCGGCCAGAGTACGCAGTCGACCAGTCAGTCAATGGGACGCCTTTCAGGGGGATCCGCACGCGGCAATGCCTCCTTGCTGACGACGGGAAACAACGCGACTTCTTCTTCGCCGACGACGGTCTTGCTCTCGACCATCGCTGGCGCAAAGTCAACGCCATCCTGCCTATGCCGGATATCTGCCCCGACGGGTCAGTCCAGCATGGTGGTCGACCTCAGCCGGAGCTGGAAGCGCCGTTTCTGCGGATCCGGCACAGCCTCAAAATCAGGATAGTCGTGCATTCCCCCGGGTCTGACGCCGAGTCGGTCATCATTCTCACCACGCCCATCCGCTTCGCTTCAGCTCCAACGACTCTGCCTGGTCGTTCGTCGACCGCAACACGGCTCCCAGCGTATATCCAGGTCTTCCACGAGAACGGCGATGTGCGGCAGTGCGACCCTTTGCCGGTCTACACCGCTCGAGCCCAGGATGCGGGTCCTGCTCCCGAGGGTGAAACGCTCCCGCCCGTGCCGCCTTACAAGTCGCTCTTCCCTGAGGATTCGACGTTCCTGCGCGTCCCGTCCCCGTCGACATCGATCGAGTCGCTTCGCTCGACCAGCCTCTCGGGGTCGTCGTCATCAGGCGCCGCCGACGCGATCGACATGGACCCGCGTCGATCTTCTCCGAGTTTTGCAGGCTCGGCAACTAAGAGTTACATCGTCCGGCCAACACTCGAAGATCGTGTCGGTGCATAGACCGGCTGTTTTCATTCTCGGCGGCATTGGCAGAATAAACCACTTGATATCATATTGTCATCGATCGCTACTCCCCTATACTTTTAGCCGTAATTCCATTTGTTGATCATCAATCTGCCCAACCCGCAAAATAAGACTCGACGTTGCAGTCACGAGGCTATGCTGCATGGAGGGCGAGCGGGCACGAACAGAGGTTTGAGGCGGTCTTGTGGCTTCCTGCATCGTTTCAGACACAACACATCGAATGATATCGCTTGTAATCATGCCAACTTCAGCTGATATGGATTATGACGGACGCTCGTTGTCTGGGATGACGTGGTCGCTTCCGTGTTCCGTGCGCATCTTGACGAGGTTTCGGTTCCGTGGGACCCAAACGGGCAGCCATTCGCCCGCAAACAGCCGCACCTTGAGGTCATCGCACCGCCCATCACGCTGGCACGGCCTGTAGCACGTAGAACCCTGTGCATCACGACAACGGTGCCATGACCGCGTTACCGCACAACATGCCCCAGTTCGATCTCCTCCCCATGCAGATCATCCGGGTTCCATCCCAGGTCCAGCTCCGTCCGCATCTCCCGCTTGACGCATAGCTGGCGTGAGCGCTTGCCCCTTCGAGATCAGTACTTACTTGCTCTGCGACCGTGATCATCATCACCGCCCCCGACGCCATTACGACCCACCAGAAGATGCTCGTCGGGAACGCCTTGGCGAAATACGACGTCAGGATGAGGTGTATGAGTGTGAGCGTGAGCGAAAAGTCGAGTATGTGCGTCGGCCGACGGATGAGATAGTACAGCGGCACGATGCTGTGCGTCAGCTCTGCTGGGATCATCGAGCGCGGCAGCTGACTCCACCGCCGCAGCCAAGATCCATGCGAAGGCGATTAGCCAGCCACGGAAGTCGTCCACCCCCAGATCCCAATCCTCGATATCGTGCTTGGACAATTCCGTTTCCGCTGCGGCACCGCCCTCGCCGCCCTCGCCGCTCTCATCGATCACCTCGCCGACGTTTTTCCCACCTGCCCATGCGCCTCGAAGCTTCGACAATGATTCGGAGGCGGAAAAGTCGAGGAGTCCATGAAACGCTGATGAGGGCAATGTTGGGCGGGAGGCCATTTCCCGCCAGTCGAGTATGTGGCCGACTGTCGATGGTCCGCCAGAATAGGCTAAAAGAGTGGGATTGGTGAGTGCCACCAAGGGGGGAAGGACGAGAGACATGGTGAGGTAGTGTATCGCTTGAAGGGAGATTATCTGAGGGTCAGGTGCGCGTATGGGGCGAGGCAAGTCGGCGGACCTGGCAAATGAGTCTGCACGTTAGCTGATGGCCCAAAGACCGTCGGCTCCAACTCACAGTACAGGATCCCATCCCTGCACACGCATCTTGAGCACGATATCTGACACGTTCAACGACAACAACAGAGCCGACCCGACCTTGAGACACCCAAAGGAAGCGGGGACGCTGGGCGGGTGACGTAGCGGAGATCGAGGCAAACTCCGCTGCTTCAAACGTCACTTTGGTCCTCCGCAACCGAGATGGTTTCACTCTGCAATACTGTTGGTCAACTTTGTCTACCGGTTCACCACATCTTACATGTCTCACAGATAGCATCATGTCCACGCCCAACAAATTGGGCACAAAGCTGACATCGGAACAGCAAGCCGCACTAGTCGCTCGGACTGGAGTCGCACCGCCCCTGCCCGTCATCCCGACAACATGGCTCGCTCCTCATGAGCAGCGCTTCGCTGTTCTCGCCTTGTTCGGTCTGGTGGAGGTGGGTAGCTGTGTCGAGGCCAGAGAGGGGGTCGAGCCTCATAGTCGCCGACAAGTCCAAGGATGCGCTGACCCCAGGTGATGAAAGTGTGGGACATACTGCTCCCTTACCTCCCCTTCATCGACCTCGAACCGACATGGTCAACCACGTATCGAGTCAAGGGGCCAGGCTCGGCGCTCGGGTGGTTCCTCTTCGAAACAAGCGCTTTCATCCTCGTCACCTTCTTGCGGATACCGAAACTCTCCCCGACGGGTCAGGCCAATCTCATCAAGCTGATTGCGGCATTGGCGGTGTGGAACCTCGCTTGCTGGGTCGTGGCTGAGCCCGGGATGTTTCTGCATAGCATCTATGCCATAGGTGGGCGCGTTCACTTTCCGACGCGATCAATACTGACAACAGGTCCCGCGTCGTTGAGCGCCGAATGGTATTGGAATTGGTATTACCACGTAACGCCAAGCTCGGAATCGCAATACATTTCGGGCACCCACAAGATCCGCCTCCTTCCTTACAGGTGTGTTCAAAATGCCGACAGAGCTGACGAGCAGTACCGCCACCCTCAATCCCGCCTCCCTGCACTATTGTATCCCACCAGGTGATAGCCACCCACTCTATATCCCCATCGTATTCAACAACTCGCTGCCTGAACAAGTGTCATACTTTGTTCGATCGCTCGAAACGGGCCAAGCCGAGGTCAGGACCATCAAAGCGAGCCATCTGAAACGACATGCCACGTCACACCACCTTGCAATCGAAGACGAAGATGCCGAGGACCTTCCATCGCCGAACATGGCGCTGATGACGCGCTCGAGCCAAAACGCCGTTGTCAAGGCCAACTCGGTCAAGCCGGCGGAATCGCTGGAGTTTGGCCCGCAGGAGGTTGCACCTACAGAACACGTCCTCTTTTTAAACGTCGACAAACCTGCTGTCGTGTCGCTCAAGTCGGTGGTCGATGCTCGAGGCGATCGATTCCACATTTCGCCGCACAAGGAGGCGGTAATCATCGAATGCCCAACTGGAGGACACTTCGTGGATGAGAAGAATGGCCAGCTTATTCCCATATCGACTAAACGGCAGCCGGCGGAGCTGCGATGTCAGGGTGACTCGGAAGTGGTTCAGTTTCAAGCGAGAGGAGTTGGAGCCTTGCGGGTTGGCTGGAAGAAGGAGAAGGATGGAAAGGACACCGCCGTCGTTGACGAGGGCATCATCGAAGGAATCGAGGAGGATGTGGAGATCGTCGACGAGCTGGCGTTGGTCCGCCAAGACAGGCTGTCCCGAACGCACGTTGTGCCGCTTCGAGTATCTCACAACACCCTCGGCCTTTTCGACATCTCGCTCACTTCTGTCGAAGATTCGATGCGGAATAGGTATTACCCGTCAGATATCTCGGCCCGCAAAACCTTCAACGTGATTCCTCGACCAAGCGCAAGCTTTGCGGCAGACAACCGCGCACCGCGTGAACTGCTGATAGGCCGGACGACCACGCTGCAAGTCAGCTTGGATGGGCTCAGCAACGAGCCCGCCGAGCTCGTGTACTCGTTCAAGCCGGACGGACAAGAGGCGAAAGTCACGACGAAGAAGATAAGCAAGAAGACTGAGACGATCACAGCCGATCAGCCGGGCAAGTACACCTTGCTCGAGATCAAGGGGCCTTGTGGCGGCCTTATCAAGGAACCCAGCACCTTCGCTGTGCAACTCGTGCCCAAGCCCACACTAGAGATGCAGGTGACCACATTGCACGAATGGTGAGCGAATACATATGATATCCACACTCACGTGCAGCGCAATGGATGTCGGTGTGACCGCTTCGTTCGACTTCAACGGCTCGCCGCCCTTCGCCATCGAATACACCGCTCAACGGTCTGGCGAGCAGAAGAGAACGTATAGCGAGAGATTCCAGGGTCATGCGGGAAGCATCGTCCTGACCCCACCAGACGCTGGCGAATACACCTACGTGAGTGGCCAAGGTATACGTGAACGAAGCTGACCAGTAGAACATTGTCTCGCTGAGCGACTCCAAATACTCGAAAGTCCCACTTGACACGAAACCGATCCAGCAGGTCGTACACCCCCTCGCAACAGCTGATCTGGTCGGACGACGTCGCGCCAAGTTGCATGCCTGCTCCGGCAACGAGGTCCAGATCGAGTTTGATGTCAAGGTTGGTCAATGCAGGGTAACGGAGCTGAAACTCAGGGCGTCGCGCCGCTAACCCTCAATTACCACGTCATACACAATGGGCGGGTATTGAATGAGACATGGACGGGTTCGTCTGGTAGACAGAGAGTAAAGGTGCCGGTACCGGAAGAGCTTTCGGACGAACAGGGCGGAAGTGGAACATTTGCGATCACGCTGCTATCAATCACTGACGCGAATGGGTGTACGAAACGCCTGCCTGCGCCGACCTTTGATGTTGAGGTCGACCGCCAAAGGGTAAGTGTAGGTGTCTCGAGGCAGATGCTAACTAGCAGCCCACTGTGCGTTTCGCCAAGGGTGACAAAGTTACCATCACCGAAGGCGAGGTTGTCAAAGTTCCGCTTCGTCTCTCTGGCTCCGGGGTGAGTAACCTTTCGAACGACGGATCTTATCTGACGGCAGCCATGGACAGTTACGTATTCACGAGACTCTACGCAACTGAGCTCTACCCTTCGGGACCGCAATTCCGAGCTGTCTTTCGACAAGAAAGGACTGTACAAGCTTGTGCAGGTGGGTCCTGGAAGGGTAGTCTTGATCAGTGGCTCATGACAAGGTCAGGGACGCGCACTGCCCCGGTGTCGTCCTCGACGACGCGACGTACGAGGTCGACTTCAAGCCTCGACCGAAGGTCCAGGTTGGGGCCTCCGCGAGTGCCGTCGCGCGAGGGTCGGGCGTGTCGCGGGAGACAGAATTCTGTGCTGGACAAGAGGACTCGGTGCCATTCACCTTCACTGGTGCGTTCCCGCGCGCTGGGGCCGTCGATTTATGCCTGACCGTCAGGTCAAGCTCCGTACGAGCTGCACTACTGGTACATCTTCAACGGAGGCAAGCCGCAAGCTCAGACGCTCAAAAGTGCGCAAAGCACGGGCATTCTCCACCTCGCAACGGAGCCGGGTAGGCATCAGTACAGCTTTGATAAGCTCAAAGATGCGAACTACAAAGACAATAAAGTCGACATCGCCATCAACCACAACGTGCACGGCCGACCGTCCGCTACATTCGCGAAGGTGAACTCGAAAACTCTTTGCCTGGATACGCACCTTGCGGGCGACGCGCGAGTGAAGCTCACTGGGAAAGCGCCGTTCGACCTCGAGCTGTCTGTCCGCCGTCCCGCCAGTAATCGAGTTGAGACTTTCCCAGTCCGGGTCAAGTCCAATGACTGGACGCTTGACCTGCCGTACAAAGTCAAAGACGTTGGCCGACACGAAGTGACCATCTCGTCTGTCCGGGACGCGACGGGTTGTGCATGGGATCCGAGCGAGAAGGACGTGTTGAGCACGGTGGCGGAGGTCGTCGAGAGCGCCAGGATCGTTCCGGTCGATCACGAGACAGACCTCTGTGTGGGCGATACGCTTGACTTCTTGCTCCAGGGCAAGGCTCCGTGGACGATCGAGTGAGCTCTGCCATCACTTGGGTGCCTGAAAAAGCTGATTGGCAGATACGAATGGCTCAACAAGAAGCATCGTGTTTCTAGCTCGGCCTCCAAGTTCTCTCGGTTCGCCGAAGCTCCCGGGACTTTCTCGGTCAAGTCAGTGGCGTTGAAGGAGAACGAGGTGAGCATAAACGATCTGTGACCAGTCTAAACTGACGAGCAGTGTAAGCGCACTGTATCTGGCATGGACCGCATAGTGCATCCCATACCTCGTGCAAAGGTTCAAACCGGAGAACAGCTGCTACGCGAAGGCGAGTCATGTCCTCTGGTCGACGAGCTCGAGCTGATCCCAGGCGATGAGCCAGCTGCTTTCGGCGTGCGGTTCACGGGTACTCCACCTTTCAGCTTCACGTACACCAGGTCCGAGAGCACACTAGGGTCCAAGTCAAGGGTGATCGAGACGCAAGTGAGTAATCGGCGCCGAGAAGATCATGACGCATCTGACGCGCAGACAATCACCGACATCATGGAGCAAGAGTATCGGATCACGTCCAGCCTGCCTGGAGATTACGAAGTAACGAGCGTGTCCGACAAGTATTGCCGATATCCGCCTTTATCACGCGGTCGCGACTGATCGTGCAATGATGTGAATGTATCTCGCTTCAGGTACATGGTGTCCGGCCGAATCCGTTCCGCTACTCTCCCTGTCGCTTGTAGCCCGTCTTCATGCTCATAAACACGTCCTCGAGCACCATTGTGGTCGAGCCCGTAGCCTTGGCTTTGAGCTCACATGCCATCTCAAAGTCCATGTCGAACCTGCCGTCAGCGACCGTGTCATTTTACCGAGCGAAACGCCTCCGTTGCATCCGGTCCGCTCACACAAACAGCTGCTTCTTCGGCGTCTCCTCCACCGTCGCTCCGCAGGACACCTTGATCCGCCGCAGAGTGTCTTTGTCGCCGAAGAAACACAGGCTGGGCACATCCTCTGGGAGGGGTGCATCGCGCCAGAGTTGCGCCAGGTGTCGCTTCTGCGTCAAACGCAGCAGTGCGTCGTCACGCTTGGCGGTACCAGTGCGTGAGCGGGACGATGGCGTGGTGGGGATTGCCGCCCCGGATGCCAGCGCGGCATGATGCGTGCGGTACAGTTCCGTCATGGGCTTACGAGGCAGACGGCCCCGCCACATCTGGAGCCAAATGCTGTGACAGGTGCGAACGTGTTGCTCGAGCCTCGCGGCGTCGGCGGCAAGCGGCGATGAAGGGGCGGTACCCTCGATGCCGTCGTGTCCGAAAAAGCCCGCTTCTTCCTCGGTCCGGCCTTGTACCCTCGACCAAAGGCGTGATAGGTCACGATGATCAACGTTGGCTAATGAGTCGAACGTGATCGTCTTAGGGAAGCTCGTCATCATCCTCATGCGGTGCGCCTTGTTTGCGTTCATGAGCAGATCGAGCTGATCTATCAGCGCAGTCGCCCGGATTGAAATCGACGAACGATAAACGGCCCCATGTGGGCTGGACGGGGACACACCATCGTGTTCTGTGTATCTTCAATATCCTTCTTCCAGTTCCGCCAAACCACTAGGTAACCGTGTCTCTGGTTGTCTTTGCTCTTGACCTCGGGCTTGACCTTGAGACCGCTCTTGCGAGCGTCCAGGACGTGACAAAACCTAGAGTCAGCGCTTGAACATCACATACCCGCCTGCAACACTCACATCCGGGCCAGGCGGACCGTTTCAGGATGGGCGAGACCTAGCTCGTAGATTGCACTACCGTGGAGGTTCGAGTCTGCTGTCAGCGGCAGCCACCCACAGCTGTTGGACTCTGCTCACACTTTCCCGCCGCCATATCGTCCTCTATCGCTCCGAGGAGGTACCTCTGCTGATTCGCGATTCGCGTCTCCTCGTCGGCGCCTGCCACCTCCAAAGCCATCAAGAACTCGCTCACTTTGAGGACTTCTCTCTCAAAGTTCTCGCTCACAAAGCCATCAGGTACCATGGCGTACTCGTCCGGTGCATTCTGGAACGGTTCCACGAGCGCCGGGTCCCAGAACACCTGCACCGTATCGCCATCATAGTCCCCTCCGCCGAGATAGCTGGCCGGTGACCGGGCGCAGCACTCGCTGCTAGCGGACATGACGACGCAATCCTTGAGATGGGCCAGCTCGGGACGATACACCGCATTAAACTTGCGCACGTCCGTCGGCAGCTTGCATGGTGATCGGAAGGCCAAGACGGGTCCTTCGAGATGCGGGATGTGACATAGTGTGTCGGGATCGACGGGTAGTCGGGTCGAAAAGGACACGAAGATCTCGTCGGGCTTGAGGATCTGCAGCGAGTCGGGGATGATGAACGCCGTGATCGACCTGTCGATTGAGATCTGGAACCTGCGAATCATCGCGTCGGAAAGCGTGGCGACGAGGTGGTGCAGCTTTGCGCATGTGTATTGGGATGTTTTCGGTTGGAACCCCGACGCGAGCGCCATCATCAGGCTGTCGTCAGTGGAAACGACACCGTAGACCGCATGCACCGGCTTACCTCTCCGCGAGTGATCCCGGCTGCTTGTTGACGGGATCGATATAAAACTGCTCCGAAGTGCTGATCAAATCATCTTCATCATCGGGCACCGGATCGGCCCTTCCTTTTCGCGTGCGGTCGTTTACCAGCCCTGCCGCTCGCAACGACTTGCCCTCCGCAACGCCCATTCTCTTCTTGCGCTCGAGACCGACTCCTCCCTGTCGGAAGCAGCTGTTCACCAGTCTAAGCAAGACATGCTCGACCGACTCGCCCTCGAGTGGCTCGGGCTGGAACGCCTCGTTGAGTGCGTCTAGGCTTCCGGCGCCCATCCGCAGTAGCGTCTCAGCCGGGACACCGCCGTGGTGCATCGCCACGATCGTTTCGGAAGTCAAATCTGTCCCGATACTCAGACTGTCGTAGCGGAGCACGTCGACAGTAAGCAGAGACGGGTCGTCCGCGAAGCGAAAGTCGGGCAAGGCTTTCACCATTGAATCGCGGAGGATCACGTCCATGCCAGGGTTCTGCCGTTCTTGGTCATCGCTCATCACCGCCAACATACCCTTCGACCCGCTCAGACGGATCTGGACGGCAGAGGACGGTGGTCCAGATCCGCTGGGACGCAGACGACGGGCTAGGCTTTGTGCTACGGTCAACGATGCCTGGCGGCAGTTTCTTACACATGAGACCACAACCATCCGTCAGCGTCTGCTCCGTCGTCGCCTCCTTGTAGCAGGTAGCCTGGGACGAGACGATGTCAGGCGCTGTGCCGATCGCTCCCGGCCGAAGCCGTACCGCCGGGACCGAATCCGAGAACAAGATTTGCGGCCGAGCGGCCCACCTGAAGTTAGCATGACACGCATGCGCAGGGACCACGTACTTAGCCACAGCCTGGGACGGTTTGCTCTCCATGTTGTTGTACACTACGGTCAGCGGATAACCTCGGTTCAGAGTTCGCACGCACTAGCGAGTATCTCGCTAAAGGATGGCATGGCAGGGTCATTACCCCGATATCCCTCGGGTGTTTCGATGGCGAACACCGAGTCTCTATTGGGCGGAGACCAAAGCGCGCGGTATGATCGGCCAAAGAGCCAGAATCGCCTGCCGATGAACAAGTTCATCAATTCGGACTTGGCGGCCGCGGACTTGAAGTCTTTCAGCCTGAATTGGATGACGCGACGAGAGCCAAACCGGCGGGCCAGGCGGAACGATTTGCCGGGCATGTCGGGCGGGTTGAGGGTCATGACGAAGGGTAGGGTATTCGCGGGCATGGCATCGGCGCCATCTAAGAATGGGTTCTTCTCCAACGGTTTGAATCCGGATAGGCCGAGCAGAGTGATCTTACCACTTGACCGTGCTGTTCCTGGTGTAACCGTTATGACAAAGGCGACCTTGCCGCCGTAGCTCCAGCTGGGATCGGCATTCAAAACTCCGCGTAGATCGTTTTCGCAGATCGACTCTTCCTCCCGCTGCAGCTCCGCCAACAACCGCCGTCGGCGAGCCGAGAGGCATTCGCGAGATGAGGTGGGCGTGCTACCCCGAGTGTCGCTTCCAGCCTTGCGGCTGGCGATATCGCTCAGCCATGCAACGATGCATAAAGCTGAGTCGGGTTGGCGGAAGAAGTCAAAGTCTTGGGCGGTCATATCTGTCCACGAGACGGTCGCGTGCTTGTTGACATGACGGGACATCTCCCACTGGACATAGAACGGTATGTCGCGGTTGTTGAGTTCGCCCTGGTGTGGGTTGAGAGGTATGATGAGGGCATCTCTTTCAGCAACGGGCAAAGAGGGCCGCGGCGTCCAGGTGCTCGTTTCAGTGTAGAGGGGCTCGTCGGTCGTTGTTGGCGTTGTCTGCGCCGTGGACAAGTCCGAGACGGTGGTGGATGTGTTGTCTGTGAGGACGGAGGAGCTGCCATTCGAGTTGGTGCGATTCCAAGGGTGAGACAAGCGTGAAGCGAGGGAGAAAGCCACACAATCTCCCCCGCCGATGGTGACCGAGGCATGGTCGTCCACTCGCGGCTTCTTTGGCGGGCTGCCTATCATTGCTTTAGTGCCGGACCGCTTCGTGAAACTGATCCGAGTCTCGGTGTGCTCTTCGCCCACCCCATCTATGGTCGAGGATGCCGTGAGCGTTGTGTGACCTCTCGATCCTGAAGATACCCACTAGACGCTTCTGCAGAAGAATCCCTTCCACGCTCGCCCCGATCAACAGACACCTGACTCGCCTCGTCATCCATCTGCAGCAAGGCCTGAAGCATGTCATCCCCGCCACCCAGCTCCCTAAACAGAGCATCTCGAGCTTCCTGCTCGAGCCTCTTGGCTTGCTCGAACCCCCTCTCCGTCTCGTCCACTCCCCCGGCCAGTCCAGCCGATTGCGTCTGCGCAGTTTTCTGTTCGGCGCACCTCAGTCTTTCTCTCTCCTCCCTGATCGGCTTTCCCGCCTCCTCATGCTTCGCCTGATGGGAAACCTCGTTCTGCCACTAGCGCCGCGCTGTCGCGAACGCATCTTCCTTCTTCCGCTTACTGCGCAGCGTTTCGAGATACTTCTCCAGATGGCCCGCGAGGCGCACATTAGGTGCGATGAACCGTTCGCGCAGGCCAAGCACCTTTGGCTGATCCTTCGGGATCAAGTCGGACAAAATGCGTGGAAATACGTCAGAAAAGGAGTCGACGATCTCGAACAGGCACTTCACCGTCTTGGCTTCGACGGCGTTGTGTCCACGGGGATCCATGGTATCGGGCAGATTGTAGCCTTTGTCTGTGAGCATCTTCTGGAGCCTGGCGTACTGAACGTCAGATGCGAAGACGACACATCACTCAACGTACCGCGTGAGCAATGGCGGGTGAGTGGGATTGAGGGTACCAGCCCGGATTCGGCGCCTCGGAATGCGATGGAGACATGATACGCGCGCACGCAAGATGATTCATCCACCATGCGAGTAAGAAGAACTCGCTGACAAGAGTTGGATGTCAACATCGTACCCGAGGGAGCAGCGTGGGATGGAGATACACCGTTTGAGGGGTCCATCAAAGGGGGCGGAAGGCCGAGCCCGTTTCGACGCTAAGCAGGCCTTGCAGCGTCTCGACTGTTGATTGATACGTCCCCACGCACCCTTCATACCTGTTTCAGGTCCAGTTTGACAACCTGCGGCCGCCCTCGCGGAGTAGCGTTGGAGGATCCCGGATCCCCCTGGACGGGAAGAGGATGAACTTTGTTCGGGCATCAACAAGCCCGGGAAAGTACGGGCGGGGATCGCCGACTTGAAGCTGAAACATGGTCCCGGTTTGACTTTCTCTGAGCGAGCAGGGAATATCAACCATCCGTATCTAATCTGTCCATCATGGCAACGACTATGCGTCTTGCGACGACGGCCAGCTCGACCTGGCGGTGTTCCAGATGTGTTGGACGACCGCTAGCAACCTCGACTGCCCGGTCCGTCCCGCGGCGGTTCCAGTCTGGGTCCGCCTCGACTGCGCCGCGACAACCGTACTCGATTTACGGACACACATACGCCCTGGACTCGTACTCCAATACACCGCCCTCGATCCTGTCCAAACTCGACCGGAAGCTTCTCCATGTCCAGAACCACCCACTCTCCATCCTTCGGAACATCATCGAGTCCCATTTCCGGCAGTACACTCCCTCGACCCCCTCGTCACCCGTCGTCACGGTCACTAAGAACTTTGACGAGCTCGGCTTCGCGCCCGATCACCCGGGGCGAGCACTTTCGGACTCGTACTACCTCAACAAGGACTACATGCTTCGTACACATACGTCCGCGCACGAGATAGAAGAGTACGCAAGCGGTAAAGACGCTTGGGTCCTGTCGGCCGATGTCTATCGCCGGGACGAGATTGACAAGAGCCATTACCCCGTTTTCCACCAGATGGAGGGCACGCACGTTTGGCCAACTTCCGAGCTGCACACCCTCCCGGAGCTGAACAAGGCCCTAGCGGCGCAGTTGGCCGACATCCCGCTGCTCATCGAAGATCCGACGGTCATCTCTGCGTCAAACCCCTTCCAGGCCGAACACGACCCGGTGCACGCCGAACAGATCGCTCAACACCTGAAACATTCGCTCAACTCGCTCATCTTCCGCCTGTTCGGGCCTATCGCGACGAAGGATGGAGAGCCACTACGCGTCCGCTGGATCGAGGCGTTCTTCCCGTTCACGACGCCAAGTTACGAGGTCGAGGTGTGGTGGAATGGACAGTGGTTGGAGTTGCTCGGCTGCGGGGTTGTCATGCAGCACACGCTCAACCAGGCTGGTGAGTTGGCTGCGCCTTTCTTCAAGCCATGACCAGCTTTTCCTTGTCACGCGCCCGGGCCCATTGCTGATTTCAGGGATGTCGCACAAAGCAGGATGGGCCTTTGGCCTGGGCCTGGAACGCCTCGCCATGGTCCTCTTTTCCATCCCCGACATCCGTCTCTTCTGGTCCCCAGACCCGCGCTTCCTCTCTCAATTTGCCGAGGGCCAAATATCGTCATTCCAGCCATACTCCAAGTACCCGCCATGTTATCGAGACATGTCGTTCTGGATTCCCGAAGTATCCCCCCTATCGCTGTCAACCGAGGGACCGGGCGGGTGGCACGAAAACGACTATTGCGAGATCGTCCGGGATGTCGCGGGAGACCTGATCGAGACAGTCGAGAAGGTAACCTCGCCGTCTGGTATTTCATGCGGAAGCTCACCCCAGATCGACGAGTTCACTCATCCGAAGAGGAATAGCAAGACTTTCCGCCTAAACTACCGGAGCATGGACAGGTCGCTTTCCAATGAGGAGGTCAATGTCTTGCAAGATCAAGTCCAACGGCGGATCGTTCAGGAGATGGGCATCGAGATGCGCTAGACAGTAGGCATATTGGCGGATTTCTCGAATCTTAAATCCCTTCGCCCTCGGCAGTTCTACTCCTCACGCTGACGCCCCATACGATCATTATCATGCATGACTCGTCCGGGCGCGTGTATAGTCCGTGTTTCAAATTTTTGTGCATGCCACGGAAACCCCTCTGCCCTAATGAAACGTACCAGAAACGACAGGAGATGGAACGAACAGGTGAGGGGGCGGGTGATACTGTATCATGTGTAGGGGCGATATGGCTCTAAGCAGGAGAATGTGGACACCACGAGGCAAAACGCGGGAGGCACAGTTTACGATGCGGCGGTAGGTGGCACCTCGCCCGTGACAGGTCCCTCGGCCTCGTTCTGCGAGATGTCGCCCAGGTTGTGGAAGTCTGCCGTCAGCATCCCGCCATCCCACTCGTTCGCTCGGCTCACCCAGAATCTCCGAGTACATCATCACCTTCCAGGTGTCGACAGGCAGATCAGCGTCGTTGAAACTCCAGTCGAACACCTCGGCCGCGACCGGCTCATCCGTCGGGTCGTGGTATGGCGCCAGGTATTCGTGTGCCAGGGCCTCCGTCGCTGAGATACGCGTGCGCGGGTCAAAGACGAGCATTTTCTCGAGCAGGTCAAGGGCTGTCGTCAGTGTAATTGCGAGGAGATCACCCACATAATGGGTCCGCGTTGGGGAATTTCGTCGTGAAGGGAATCTTTTCTCGCTTGGGCAAGCTCTGGACGAATCGGAGGGTCTGGCGTGAGCAAAGACACAGACCGCTCACTTACGTTCTCGCTGGCAATGGTCTGGATGACATCGTCTGGCGGTGTGCCGAGCAGCTCGGTGATGATGGAGAATTGGTTGACGTCTGGAGTGAGCGTTGTTTCGCATCATACCGCTGCACTCACGGTCCTTGCCCGGGAAAAGCGGCTTGCCCTCGAGCATCTCGGCAAAGATACATCCCGTGCTCCAGATGTCGACTGTCAATCAGCAACGCCTCTTATCCCCCACCTCGCTCGACTCACCGGCAACGTCGTACTTTTGCCAAGTCAACATGATCTCGGGAGCCCGGTAGTACCTAGTCGAGACGTATCCCGTCATCTGCGGATCTTGGATCCGTGCCAAACCAAAATCGCAAATCTGGCATAAGCGCTGGCTTAGGCAAACGCTCCGTTTCGCGCACCTTCAGGTCGCAGTTCTCGTTGACGAGGATGTTTGACGGTTTCAAGTCTCGGTGGACGACGCCTGCCGAGTGAACGTACTTCAACCCACGGAGGATCTGGTAGAGGAAGTATTGGATGAACTGCTTCTCGAGCGGGCGGGATGTGAGGAGTCGGTGCAAGTCGGTTCCAAGGAGCTCCGTGACGAAGTAGCTGCCCGTCAGCGTCTGACGCCAGGAGCGAATTCCCTGTCGCTCACATGTCCTCGAGAGGGGAGATGAAGATGTCGCTGAGGGAGATAATCTGTCGTCAGCCGAGCCGGCGTGGAGGGGATTTGATGGAGGAACTTACGTTCTCATGCCGCAAATGCTTGAGCAGCTTGAGCTCTCGGTATGTTCGCTTCGACAGAACGGGGGTGGAGAAGGGCTTCATGATCTTCTTGATAGCGACCGAGGTTCCGGAGAGCTGGTCCTTGGCCGAGCTGTCGTCAGAGACGAACAAACTTGAACAATTCGGCTCACCAGACCAATCCGAACGCTCCCATCCCGACTGGTTGCAGGTCGACATATCGGGTAGTCACCTCGAAGACCTGCCGTTAGACTTGTTCCCGCGTATGCAACGCCGGGCTCACCGTTCCGAAGATGGAGAGCTTGACAAAGTCGGCCATGTTAGACGGTTATGGAACGAGAGGTGGAAGGCGCTGTAGTCCAGAGGTGAAGATGTGAAAAGTGATGGCCGACGTCAAGGGACGACGGTAAGCAACATGTCAGCAAAGCTTATTCCGGTGGGTATCCGTATCCGACTCATGGTGACGCATGGTCAGGTGGCAGCGCGCAACATACAGGAGGGTTCGTGACTATCGGACCGGGCTCGGCGATCGAGACGAAGAGGCAACGAAAAGAGCGAGGTCGGCTCGGAAGAGGGTTCGTATGCGTCGATCAACGCGAGGTATCTGAAGATCAAGCGGCGAGACGGCGAGGCGGTCGTTCTTGCTGCGCTTGTCCTTTCGTCGCGCGGTAGTCCTTTTCCGCTCGGTATAGCTTTTAATATACGAAGCAAAAATGTATGGCGCGCTGAACGTGATCGGGCTACAGCTGCTGGGTGGACAGATACACGAACAAGAAAAGCAGAGACGGCAGCGGGGGTGGTGACGGGCAGGGCCCAATTGAGCCGGTGCGGGCCAGGGAGCAGCGAGCAGCAAGGGAGCCACGAGGTCTGATGCGAGACTGCAGAATGGCTGGAGTCCGGTGTTTTCGCTTTGTGGCACCCCGTTACTTGGGCCCTCCACAACGTCAGTGGCGTATCCCGCTCACATACACGCCGAAACGCCACCCGCCCGAATACTCGAAAGCCATGCATGCAACGTCTTCATGCGCCGAGAAGCCACGACAACGTCGCGTACGACATTTCGACTTTACATGGCGAAATGCTGACAACGATGTGACACAGACAGAAGCTTCAGTCCACGCCCAATGACGCCGAAACAGATGACGAGTCTGGAAGTTTTCCTGAGCCCCGATTCCAGCGGCTGGGCAACTTGTCGGGCGCGGGCGCGGCAACCATCTCGGCAAGGCACGGCGCTCTGGTCCACCTATGCATCGACTTCTCCTACGCTTTCGACGTTCATACCTATTGGTATTTGTTGCTCTACCCCTTCACGTCTCATCTCAGCCTCGCGCAAGTCTTTGCTGGCTTGCAGCAGGGGCAGTATTTGCCCTGCGTCATCATCGTGGCCCAACGATACCCAGCCCGCCTTGAGCCCGTTCCCAACCACCGTCTCTAATACCGCTTGTAACCGTTGATTTCTACCTATTAGACACCCATTGAATGGCACTGGCACGACTCACTGATCGCGCATATCTTCTAGGGTTCGTTGCAAGCTTCCCTCAGCGCCCAACGTTTCCCTAAACGTGGCCAACTCCTCCTCCAGGCTTTCTAACCGCTCTTTAACGTCGTCGCGCCGTTTATTCTCTTTCCGTGATGACCGATACGTTTCGCCCAGCACCAGCCCCGCTCCGACGACGAAAAGAAATGTCTCTGCTAATGTTGTTGCCCCGTTCTGAACAGCTCTGCGACTTAGCGTGGATTCCACACACCTCTCTCCATGGCGTTAAAGGCTCGCTGAGATGTCCTGCAGGGGACCGTCGTCGAGCTATTCCGAGTGCCCGAACAGGCGCGGCACTCGATGAAGGGTACAGAGAGAGGCTCCAGCTCGTGCGCGGCAATATTCGTCTTGGGAAGGATGATGCGCAAGTCCGCTCACCTCGTGTCGTTCAACGGCTTGATATTTTTCGCTTCTTCGCTGAGCAGTCCCATCCGAAGTCGTGCTTCGGTCCTGTGCATGCGCTGGTGCCGTCAACCGGGTCTGTCATTTCCTCTTTCAGCCAAAACGCACCTGGGCGAGACCGATGCAGATGTTCTTAAACGTCTCATGTCTTGTGTTAGCATGGTCCTTGATTGGGCAAAAGTGCTCACTGTGTAGCCTGCGCCTTGATGGTATTCGCTATTGGTTTCGCCAACGTCTGTATAGGTGTCAACCGAAAGCAACGAGATGAAAGTCGGCGCAGAACGAGAAGGCGAGAGCAAGGGTGATCAGCGTGATTCTTCCAGGCTGTGCGCCAGCTCACCTTGACTGCCAAGCTGAATATCTTGACCGAGGCCATGTCTTCTCACTGTTATGCTCGTGCTATCTGTCCATGTAAGGTGATATCACAGCTCGCCCGCCCTAACGGAAATAGCTCGGTTGACCAAGAGTTCAGACGCTTTGTCGACTTCTCGGCCAGGTCGTGCGTCATCCAGCAATAGCCGCAGCGGCGATTTCCGCCCATCCGGGACCGCTCAAAACCGACGCGCCATGGGTGAGTCACAGCTCGCAGAAGGTCGCAGCTAGGCAACGCAACGCCATATGGATCTTGTATGCAGCACACACATGCGCCAGAGCAATAGGACCAGCCTAATAGTATGAACCAGGCCACTTCGGTCATCCCCAAGGGTTCTCCAGTATATGTCCGCTTGATCGGAATCGGAGATGCAATAGAGCAGACGACGAGCGCTAAACGCGCGACAGTCGGAGTTGGGCTCCGAGCTTACCCGACATGGGGCAACTTGAATCGTCGGGGTCTCTCTTGTAGTCTGACACCCGATTGAGTCCAGCATCATCATCCGTTCGCTCATCGTCACCGTCACTGTGTGGAGCTCACATCCCATCGCCGTCGAACACACCTGTCCGCCCTTTGATGTGCCAATAACGGCCCCCAGCGCCTGCATTGGTTCCAGTCACAATTTCGGCTAATTCGCCGGATGATTCGGTTACCCCCATTTCATGTCCATGCCTAGCATTCAGATTCCGACCCCTGCAGCGATTCCAGCTGCCGTCCCGTCCGCAACCTCTTCCAGACCGTGTCCGTCGGCTCTCCCGGTCTCGACTGGAACCGTACCCGCTACGCAGCCGGAACAGCCGCACACGGCGAGCTTGGGCTTGGTCGAAAACGTCCGGGAGGTGATCATGGAGAACCAAGTTGTGATTAACACGTTCATCGCCGGTGAGTGCAGCGCGCTGGGACGCAGACGGATTTCGCTCGAAGAGTTGGCATATGCAGTGGGACATTTGGCAGCTGTCTAACATCTACAAATGCTCCTGGGGATGCTTGAGCTCACCTATAGGGGGCCTGGCAGGAGCGACTAGTCGGACGGTAGTCTCGCCCCTGGAGCGCCTAAAGATCATCCTGTGAGCTCGGCGATGGTCTTCATGTTCGAAGCTAACATCAGCCAATGTCAAGCAACTACAAGCAAGGCGGGCTCGGGCGAGGTCTACGCGGGCGTGTTCACCTCGCTGAAGCGGATGTGGCAGCAAGAAGGTTTCGCGGGCTTCATGAAGGGAAACGGGATCAACG
>Ga0308169_10001542_pt1 | contig 26550 bp, 18 predicted proteins | sample PhyBR1_2_FD_202139 | JGI IMG/M metagenome (GOLD analysis project Ga0308169, IMG submission 202139) | Phyllosphere microbial communities from UC Gill Tract Community Farm, Albany, California, United States - DLSLSB.R1 | ecosystem: Host-associated > Plants > Phyllosphere > Unclassified | place...
GCTCAAATGGTTAGAGCACCGGTCTTTTAAACCGGGGGTTGAAAGTTCAAATCTTTCTGGGGTTACAAAGATCTCGTAGCTCAATTGGATAGAGCATCGGTTTTCTAAACCGAGGGTTACAGGTTCAAATCCTGTCGAGGTCACAAAAGGAGAGTAGGCAAATATTGGTTTGTTGCGGCTTACTGCTAATGAGTTCTACGACAGTAGTGAAGATTCGATTCCTTTGCTCTCCGCAAAAAAAGGTCTATTGAGGTAATGGTAACCTACCTGACTGTCGCTCAGGCACTGCGAGTTCGAAATGCAAAGCATTCGTGAATTCAAAAGAAAAAATATATGTGATGATGAACAATCTCGCATAGACCGCAAAGATTCACGGAAAATTTCCGATCCGACTGTCTCTCGGAAAAGAATTTTGAAGTGAATCTGCAAACTGGAAAGATAACGGTGGTTGTTTACCCGCCTTGGACGCGGGAGGTCGCAAGTTCGAATCTTGCTTTCCAGACAATTTGCTCCATTCGTGTAATGGTTTAGGACGGCTGCCTTTCGAGCAGTAAATAAGGGTTCGATTCCCTTATGGAGTGCAATAATGTGAATGGTCAATAGTGAATTTCACGTCGTAAGTGAATTTGAAAATTGATAGCAAAGAGAATTGATAATTGGCAGTTCAAATAAAAGATTTCGTAGCTCAATGGGTTAGAATATCGGTTTCATAAGCCGAAGGTTGAAGGTTCGAAATCCGAAGGATTCGTGAATACAAAAAATTAAATATAAAATTCATGAACAATCCTTCCGAAATTACAAAAAATGATTCTGTAGCTCAATGGTAGAGCGCCGGTCTGTTAAACCGGAAGTTGAAAGTTCGAGCCTTTCCGGAATCGCAAAAAAACTAAATGTTAATTGTTTCAAAGAGAAAGAAAAAGTTTGTCGAGAGCAGAAGATCTTTACGCCAAAAACACAAAAATAGACAGGCTTTTTCTTAACTCAAAAAATGAAAATTAATAGATGAAGGTTGGAAGATAGATGAGGGAAGTTTTAAACATAATATAAATTTTTAGGTAAAATAAAGTTTGTCAAAGCGCAGAAGTTCTTACATCAAACAAAAAATTAAGACAGGCTTTATTTTAATAGAATTTAGAGATTAGAAATTAGAAGTTAGTTTAAAAATTAATCATTACCAATTATTTATCATTCATAAAATCTGATGGTTCGCCGAAGTGGAAGAGTCGGGGCGGTCTGCAAAACCGTTGTGAAAACTGAGTGGGTTTGAATCCCATAACCATCTCAAATAACTAAAATGAGATTAGTTCCGAAGAAAAAGAAAAGTTTGTCGAGCGTAGAAGTTCTTATATCAAACTAAAAAAATAAAGACAAGCTTTGTTTTTCTTCACAAAAATTAGGTTAAAAATTAATTGGGAAAATTACTCATTACCAATTATTTATTACTCATAAAACCCTGCGGGAATGGCGGAACTGGCAGACGCACTTGATTTAGGCTCAAGATATTAAGGGTTCGACTCCCTTTTCCCGTACAAATAGGATCAGTGGTGTAGAAGGTCTGCACGTTTGTCTGAAAAACAAGAGGTAATCGTTCGATTCGATTCTGATCCACAAATTGATTCATAGTGTAATTGGCAGCACACAAGACTTTGACTCTTGTTGTTCAGGTTCGAGTCCTGATGAGTCAACAAATTAATATTTAAACAAAACAAATTTAAAACATGTAGAAAAAATGGAAACGCAACAACAAACATGGCAAAACATGACCGGAAAAATTTTCCAAAACTCTATCACACAGTTGGTAGAAGAAGCCATCATCCGCGAACAGAAAAATGGACACCGACTGAAAGTGTGTGTGGGTTCAGACTCCCACGTTTATGGTGATGCCATTAATTATGCTACGGCAGTTGTCTTTATTCGTGAGGGAAAAGGAGCGTTTACCTTTATCAGAAAAGAAAGAGAAATACAGAATATCAGTATCAAAGAGCGAATGTTGAACGAAGTCAACAAATCCGTAGAAATCGCCTACGCCATTTGCTCTATTCTGGAAACTTATGATGTGGAAATGGAGGTACACGCAGACATTAACACCGATCCTGATTTTAAATCCAACGTTGCGATGAAAGATGCAATGGGGTATATTCTGGGAATGGGTTATATATTTAAAGCAAAACCTTACGCTTTCGCAAGTTCCAATTGTGCTGATATGATGGTGTAATAAAGCGGGAAGCTGGAAGTTTTAACAGTATAATATTAACTTCCTGCACCTAGCTTCTAACTTCCATTCAAAAAAATAATTAAGCAATGAAAATAACAAAAAGATTACTGTTTCTGGATGATATAAGATATCCGATTGAGGCCTATCATTATACCAAACAGGATATTTTTCTCAGAAAAGATTGGCATATTGTTCGTAATTATGAGCAGTTCTTCAACAGGATTTTGGAAAAAGGACTTCCGGAAATGATTTCTTTTGACCACGACCTTGCTGATGAACATTATTTAGAAACAGATTCTCAGGAATTTGTTGAAAAAACAGGCTACGATTGTGCAAAATGGCTTATAGAATATTGTATGGATAATGATACAAAATTACCAAAATTCTACTGCCACTCAATGAACCCTGTTGGAAAGGAAAATATTGAAAGTCTTTTAAACAACTTTAAAAAATGTAATGAATATTTTTAGATTAATTCAGGATATAAAAACCCATTTGAAGCTCAGTTTTTACGAGGTTGACAGATGGTTTGAGAAAAATAAAGAAACGTTGAATTTTCAGCCTTCAAATGGAGGTTGGACGATTCAGCAGATTTTAGAACATATTTATCTGACGAACTTTTATTTGTTGATTCTTATTGAAAAAGGTGCAAAAAAAGCAATGCGGAATTATCAAAATCTTGATTTAAGTCTTGAAACAAAAAACTATAATTTCGATAAAGAAAAGTTTGATAAAGTGGGCGAATACGGCGCTTTTGAATGGATAAGACCTGGACATATGGAACCAAAAGGAGAATTAAGTTTAGATGAAATCAGAAGTGTAATTTCTCAACAATATCATCAATGTTTAAACTATTTAGATTTAATGAGAAACGGCGAAGGTCTTCTTTGTAAAACGACAATGACAGTCAATGAATTAGGAAAAATCAATGTGTATGAATATATTTATTTTCTTTCGCTTCATGCTCAAAGACACATTACTCAAATGAAGAATAATGAACTAAAAAAAGAAAATAATTTCAATTAAATTTTCGTACGCAAAAAGACTGCGCATTTTAACTTTTACTTTGCATTATCAAAAAGACAAAACACTAGAATTTTGAAAACAGATTTTAGTCAAAATATCAGACAAGTCTTGTTGGGTGTTTCTGTATATCACTATTGCAGAATACTTTGTTGAGAAACATGATTGTATTCTGTTCAACTTGATTTGAAGGTTTCAGAAGTTTACCAAAAAAATTCTACCATGCGCTATGGGTCGAAGGTTCGAATCCTTCTATTTCCTTTGGGAAATATAACTCAGTTCGGTTAGAGTAATAGCTTTATGCGAGGGTTCGATTCCCTCTCTCAATTTAGGTTTGAGATAGCTCAGTTGGTTAGAGCACTACACTTTTAATGTAGTTTGAATGGAAACAGGCTCAAAATCTGTATCCGACAGTCGAATTTTTGATGTTTCTCTTAAAAAAAACATTTCCCAGAGGAAAAGTCTAAGGTTTTTCGGTTGTTAAATCAACAATTTTGAAAAAGCTTGTAAGAAAAGTTTTTTTCTGAAAATGAAATTTAATTGATGAATAAATGATTATTAGACAAATTTTCTAAAAACTACGGTTTTCCGCGTGAGCGATGGTAGCGGATACCCCATAGTGAAGAGGCAAAAGCCGATGAACGAGGAGTAGAAGCGGACGTAGCGACCCAAGCTGTTGCTTTCAGCGATGGAAAAGGGACACGCCCAAAATCTGATTCATTAGAAAATAAGTTTAAGAATGTTAGTCTGAAATTGAAATGATTTTTTGAAATACTTTGCTTCCGCTATTTTTTGGAAGAGAGAATCTTGGTTTTTCCTTTTTTAATTAATATTTAATAACACTTAAAATAAAATATGATGGTAAGAAATGTACAAATTAAAGCATACCAAATCGGTTTGGTTTTTAAAAACCGAAACTTAATTGAAATCTTAAAAGAAGGAAATTATTGGATTTTCGGAAGTAAATCTGTGGAAATCTATGAAACGAAATCTCAGTTTAAAGCTGGAGAAGATTTGAATCTTTTGCTTAAAAATGAAAGTCTGGCTTCAATGCTGGAAGTGGTTGAGGTAAAAGATGGTGAAATGGTTCTGGTATATGAAAACGGTATTTTCAAAGAAATATTGAATGTAGGGCAATACGCTTTCTGGAAAGATGTTTTGAATAGAGAATTTCAAAAAATAGATCTGACGAAAGTAGAAATCACAGAGAAAATTTCTAAAACAATTTTGGAAAATTTAAAATTGAAAAACTTTGTAAGAAAATTTGTTGTGACCAATCAATATAAAGGGCTTTTGCTGATTGACGGAAAACTGTCAAAGGTTTTGGAAGCCGGAACTTACTACTTCTGGAATAACGAAATTTCTATCGAAATTAAAGCAGTTGATACAAGAATGCAGCAAATGGAAATTGCCGGTCAGGAATTGTTGACAAAGGATAAAGCGATGCTTCGTATCAATTTTTATGTGCGTTTTCAGGTGGAAAACATCGAAAAAGCATTGATGAATAACAAAGAATACGATAAGCAATTATATATTCTGATGCAGTTGGCTTTGCGTGAATTCGTCGGAGCTTTAACGTTGGACGAATTGTTAGTGAAAAAAGATTCTGTAGGTAAAGAAATTCTGGAAAATCTAGGTAACAAATCCGAAGATTTAGGTTTAAAAGCTTCTGATGCGGGAATCCGTGACGTGATTTTGACGGGAGAAATGAAAGAAATCATGAATCAGGTTTTGATCGCTGAGAAAAAAGCTCAGGCAAACAGCATCATGCGTCGTGAGGAAACAGCTTCCACAAGAAGTTTACTGAACACCGCAAAATTGATGGAAGAAAACGAAGTGCTTTGGAAGCTTAAAGAAATGGAATATATGGAGAAAATCGCCGATAAAATTGGAGATATCACCGTTTCCGGAAACAGCAATATTGTTTCTCAGCTAAAAGAGATTTTTGCGAAATAATCAAAGACAGGTTTTCATTTTTGAAATCTGTCTTTATTTGTTATAACCAGGAAAGAGTACCGAAGGAACGATTTAGCAAAGGATTGGATAAAAATCCAATTAAAATCAACATACAAATCGTAAGATTTTTTTTAATTTTCTTTTAACCACTCCTCATAAGAAAGTACGCCCAATTCCGGTTTTCCATCACCTTCCAGAATCGAAATAAATTCCAGTTGATTTCCATCTGGATCATTAAAATAGATCGCCAATGCGGGCATCCATGCAAAAACCATGGGCTCATCAATTCCGTCTTTCAAAAAATTATAAGGTTTTAAATTTTTATTTTTTAAAAACTCAACTGAATAATTCAGAATGTCTTCTTTATCAGCCGTAAAAGCAAAATGTCTTGTCTGCAAATTTTCTTTCTGTTCCCACAATCCAAGCATGGATTCTTTGTTTTTTCCGATCCATAAAAATACAATCGGACGAGTTTCATCTTTATGAGCAAATTCCAATCCTAAAACTTCAGTATAAAATTTTACTGAGCTTTCCAAATTGCTGACCTGAACATGAGTTTCATATAATCCTTTTATCATAGCTTAAATTTAATGTACACAAAGCTAAACAACGAATTTTCAAAAACTTCAAATGGGCAATTCCTTTATATAAAATGAATGATAGACAGATTGTATTTGGTTATTAGTTTTTAAATATTCAAACATTATTTTGTCATTCACAGCGAAGCGAAGTGTAGCGTGGAATCTGAATAATTACCAATACTTTGCTGAGATTCCTACGGAAAGACAAACTCTTTTTAAAATTGCTTCTTGATTTCATCCCTCACAACGATAACACAATCAATTTTTCGCAGATAAAATCCTTGTGTCTTAAAAACAGTTTGTAAAAAATAAAGCTTTACGTCTTTGCGATTTTCTAACAAAAAATGAAAACTTTTTCAGAAATCTTTTTACTACGCAAAAACACTGCGCAACACCACTCTTACTTTGCATAAGAAATCAGAAAGGAAGTGATAATCTTCCAAAAATGTTTAACAAAAAAACAGTAACCATGAAATTTAATTTTTTAAGAAAATCAAATAATGTAGTAATGAATTACGAAGGTTCAAAAGCTTACAAAATGACACCTGCAGAAGAATTGTATAGTGCTGTTGTTACAACAGGATTATCAAACGCAACTTATGAAAAAGAAAATGAAAGATTGGTGAGAATCCAGTCTCTGATTCAAAAAAACGAACCGGATTTCGTTGCGAAATTGGCAGTTTATGCGAGAAAAGAGATGTACTTGCGTTCAATTCCTTTGGTTTTGACGACTGAATTGGCGAAACAAGCTTCGGGTACAGACTTGGTAAGCAAAACCGTAGATGGAGTTATTCAAAGAGCTGATGAAATCACAGAATTGCTGGCATATTATCAATTAGCAAATGAAAGGAAGGATGTTAAAAAACTGAACAGACTTTCAAAGCAAATCCAAAAAGGCTTGGTAAAATCTTTCAATAAATTTGATGAATACCAATTCGCAAAATACAACAGAAAAGCAGAAGTGACTTTGAAGGATGCTTTGTTCTTGGTTCACCCAAAAGCAAAAGATGAAGATCAGCAGACAATTTTCAACAAAATCGTCAATGACTCGTTGGAAACTCCATACACTTGGGAAGTTGAACTTTCAATGTTGGGTCAGACAAAATTTGCCGATGATGCGGAAAGAACATTAGCTTTCAAAAACAAATGGGAAGAATTGATCTTCAGCAACAAATTAGGTTACATGGCAACATTACGAAACCTTAGAAATATTTTGGAAGCCAAAGTTTCTTCAGATGCGATGTACAAAGTGTGCAACTATTTGTCAGATGAAAAAGCGGTAAGAAACTCAAAACAATTGCCATTCAGATTTTTGGCGGCATACAGAGAATTGAAAACAATCGATTCGCCATATTTGTCATCAATCCTGGAAGCATTGGAAGATGCGGTGATGGTGAGTGCAAAAAATATTAAAGGTTTTGGCTTCGAAACTTCGGTAGTGATCGCAGCAGACGTTTCGGGTTCGATGCAACAGCCAATTTCTCCGAAATCTAAAATTTTGTTGTACGATATTGGTCTGTTAATGTCGATGATGTTGCAGTCGCAGTGCAAAAACGTGATTACAGGTATGTTTGGTGACCGTTGGAAAAGAGTTCCGATGCCGAAAAATGGTATCCTGAGAAACGTAGATGCATTCTATAAAAGAGAAGGTGAAGTGGGTTATTCCACAAACGGTCACCTTGTGCTTGAGGATTTAATCAACAAGCGAGAAATTGTTGACAAAATTATGTTGTTTACCGATACTCAAATGTGGGATACAGGTGGATTTACCAATGCTTTCGAAAACTCTTGGAGCCGATACAAAAAAATCAATCCGAATGCAAAATTGTATCTATTTGATTTGGCAGGTTACGGAAAACCTCCGTTGGATGTCAGAAAAAATGATGTCTATCTTATCGCAGGTTGGTCCGACAAAATTTTCGATGTACTGAATGCTTTGGAAGACCGAAAATCTGCAATAGAAATAATTAAAAAAGTAGTGCTGTAAAAGGCACTGCTTTAATTACAATAAATTATAAGTGATAAATGATGAGTGTGATTTTTATCCTGAATATTACTGTAATTTAGGAGCTTAATCCCGCTTTCCACTATATCTTTTTCGCCAGCGCTTTTTTCAAGCCATTGCAGAAAAAGGATGCCGTTGCAATCGGGGCTAGTAAATGCAAGATAATTATGATAAAACTCATTAACACAATAGAAGTTAGCCCATTAAAATATTCTAAAGAAGAATATGAACTGCCTGAAGCCTCTGATTATCCAGATGCAGACGATTGGTATAGAAAATGGGAAGAAGTGATTTCTAAATTAGACCTTGGTTTTCATACTATAAAAAAAGATTCTTATTTAGTCGACATAGAAACCATAGATGAAGAAAATTTACAAATGATTTTAGAAACAAATCTTCAGGAAATTGATTTAGAGAAGTTCGAGGATGAAGTTCCTATTTTTGATGGAGGCATTGTTTTGACCGAAAATGATAAAATACTCATTGAGCCAAATTGTTGCGGGGATATTGGAAATATAAATGAGTGGCAAAGGATATTAGATAATAACACTTCCGATTGGTCAGATTTATGGATAGGTCACCCGTGGATTTTTTATAGAATGCAAAACGGAAAAGTTCAATTTTCAGATTATTCAGATTTAAACGTAAAAGAATTTACAGATATAAAAGTAATATTCGAAGTTGATGAATCCGAATTGAAAAATGAATTAGATAAAATGAAAAAACACCAAATAAAATTTAAACATAGAATTACAGAAATTCTAAAAAAGATGAAAATTGATAATGCGGAAAAAATTTCGGAATTAATGACAGGAGTAAAATAATCGACATAGGAAATGTAGGCGTTAAGAAAATAAGCTATACGAACGTTAAGAAAATTCTACTGTTTGAAGCGTGACACAGATATCGAATCGAAAAACAAATATTGAATTCGCGCAAGTTTTAGAATTTTTAGAGAATATAGATTATTTTTAGCCGGAGTTTCCAAGTCTTGAATTTTTGGTTCTTTTGCTTCAAGGCAAAACGAACAAAACATAAATATTCAAAATAAATTTCAACTGCGTAAAAAGAATGCGCACTAACGCAATAATTTTGCAATAACAAATAATTAAAAAAGTAAGTGTCGTAAAACAGAATTTCTTCGTTTGGGGACAGCAATGCAGGTTCGAATCCTGTTCTCGGAAATCCGAGATGGCGTAATTGGTATCGCTCTGTCGGTAAGTCTCTGTTTGATTTTTTACCTTACTTTAAAATATCCGATGCCGTAAAAAAGAGTTCCTTCGAATTTCATTGAACAAAAACTCTTTTTAAAAATTGCTCGGTTTTAAAAATATAAAAAAATCAAGTGTCGTTTTAGAATCATACTTCGATATTTAATCTTTGGGTCGCGGGTTCGAATCCTGCCTTTTCCTTAAAAACGGAAGAGTAGCTCAGCCGGTAGAGCAAAAGCACTGAAAGATTCTATACTTTTTACCTTGATTTAACAATAAAGAGTGTCGTAGAAAAGACTTACTTCTTGGTGTAATTTTGGTTCGAGTCCAAACGATCTTGAAAAAGATTGGGAAGTCTTTCAATGAGTTACCTCTTTTAAATTCAGTTTAAATAAAGAGTGCCGTAAAGAAAACCTACTTCGGTAAATCTTATGATATTGGTTCAAATCCAGAAAATAAGTGTTAAAACTTATTCGTGGTTTTCTTGCCATTTGCCTCTTTTTAATTAAAATAAATCACGTGGAAATACCAGTAAATTTTATAGATTTTTTATATTGGATAAGGGAACGAACAGAAAATGTATGGTCAGTTGATGACGAGAGTTTTTACCCCAAAGGATTTTACGGTGCTAAATGGCAACCGCTAAGTGAGGAACAGATTAATTCTATTGAATTAAAATATGCCATCAAATTTACATCAGAACATCGTGAATTCCTGAAAATTCTACATGCAATTGATAAAAAAGAAATTGTCGAATACGAAGAAGATGGCAAAATAATTTCTGAGGAAGGTACTTTCTTTTACAATTGGTTGGAAGATGAAGAAGAAATATTAAAAACAATGAAAGAACCTTATCAATGGATGTTTGATGATATTGATTCTGTGAATAAAGTTTGGCTAAAATCATGGGGGATAAAACCAAAATCTGCTGAAAAAAGAAAAGAAATTTTTGATAAATGGTTTTCTAATGTACCAGGTTTATTACCGTTGACGGGTAGTGTATTTGTTGTAAGTGATGAAAATCTTGAGTGGCAACCAATTCTTTCTGTTAGAGGTTCTGATATTTTGATAATGGGATGGGATTTTAGAACGGGTTTATTAAATGAGATTAGAAATCATCTTGATATTTACATTGATATTTTTGATGAAGAAGACCAAATGTTTTATCCTGAATTATTGCCAGAAGTACAAGAGATTTTTGATGAAAATATAATGTATAATAAAACAAAAGATGTTCCTTACCTCAAAGAAATGATGCTTTATTGGTCTTCCGGATGGAGTGGTTTTGGACTAAATTATTTTCCAGAAGGAACAAGAGGGCATCCTATCACAAAAACGTTTATTGCTGAAGAAGAAATTTAAAAATAAAAAAAACAAGTGCCGTAGAATAGTGTTACTTCGATTATCACGACGGGGTCGCGGGTTCGAGCCCCGTCTCTTCCACCAATAAAATACAATTTCTATTGGGAGAGTAGCTCAGTTGGTTAGAGCACGATACACTTTTGACTGTCGCCTTGTTTAAAAAAATAAAAGTGTCGTAGAGAAAAGATACTTCGTCTCACTCATGGGGAGGAATAGCGAAGCCGGTAACTCCGGCAAGGCTATCCGGTTCGACTCCGGCTTGACGTGCCCCGCATTCTTTTCTTGATTTTTACCTTTTATCCTTTCCGAAATTCAGAACGGATTTTTTTATTGAAAAAATGATGTTTTGTGTTTTTTTAATCATAAGTTTATGAGGCAAAAAACTAAAAAAAATAACAAGTATGGAAAATAAAAAAGGAGGAACATTTTTCTTCGCTATCATCGCCATTATTGTAGGGACTGCATTGTGGAAGCAAATTGATTTTAGAACTATGACAGTCGACAAAACGGCATTGAGTATTGTCTATCTCTGCACTTTTCTATTTTCTGTTTTCTTTTTAATCAGAAGTCTCAGACATCGAGGTCAGAAATAGAAGAAAAGAATATTAAATTTTATTTCCCTCTCTTTTCCAAAATCTCAATCCTTTCCAAAATATTGGAGAGGATGTTTTTTTGCTCAGAAGAAAGATAGCCGGAAATTTTATACACTTCTTTTTTAGAATAATCTTCTTTTGCAATCGAAGAAAGGTATTTCAGATTTCCTTCTTCCAAAAATAATAACGTTTCAGGTTTTTGTTTTAAAATACTAGATTTTGTTAAAAACAAGAAGTCTCCTAGATTGTAATTTGATAAAAGCAATGTTTTATCTGTAAATTCATAGATTAAATCAATATTTGCTAATGCTTTTTGCAGTGAGTTATATTTAATATTATTATCAATGTTATTTTCTTGATAAGGTAAATCAGAATTAAAAGATAACTGGAATTTTTCTAAATTTTCCGGGTTATTTAAATCTTCAATTGTTAATGGCACAGTTAAGAATTTATCTAAATCCAGATTAAAGTAATGCACAACAGTGAGTAGGGTGGATATTTTAGGTTCCGATCTTCCTTCTTCATAAGCGCCTATAACGCCTCTTGTTAAATCAAATAAATCTGCGAATGCTTGTTGACTTAAACCTTTTGCCTGTCTTATTGTTTTAATATTAGCTCCGAAAAAACTCATATGTTCTAATCTTTTTTGCAAATGTAATATTAAATTTAATTAATTTGCTAATAATATTTGCAATTTAATTAAATTTTATTATATTTGTGTACAATCAGTCAAAAATAAGTAAATAAGTGAAGTTTTTATGTTATAATGCTTTAAATATTTTATCTAAATTGGTAATTGTTATGAATTGATTAATTTTTAAAAAAAACGCATATGACCTATCATGAATTTTTAACTACAGCTTTTTCGCCGGTCAATACGGTTTTGAGTGTGCTGCTGATTTTGTCTGTGATTTATTGGCTTTTTACGATTATCACAGGTTTGGATATTGATGTCGGGATTGATGCTGATCTTGATGCAGATATAGACAGTCCGGATGGTCATGTTCATGTTCCGGATGATGCTTCTGGCTGGCTTCAGTTTTTGAAGTTTCTGAATCTTGATATTGTGCCGATTACCTATTTTCTCACACTGTCACTTTTGTTAACATGGTTGGGTTCATTTTATATCGAAGCATTTTTATCTTTAGGACCGTGGGTTTCTGCTTTGCTTGTGATTCCTATATTTTTAGTAAGCATGTTGTTGACTAAATTAATTTTAAAACCGTTGAATCCTTTTTTCAGAGAAATTAATCATAAAGGTGAAGTTTCTCACGATTTTCTTGGCAGACAAGGAAGAATGAAATCAACAATTCATGGAGTTAAAACCGGAATGCTTGAAGTTTTTATAGGAAATGACCCCATGATTTTAATGGTGAGAAGTAAAGATGGAGAGGTGATTAATCACGGAACGGTTGTGTATATTGTGGATGAAGATCGGGAGAAAAGAATTTATTACGTGGCAGAAGAAATAAGATTTTAAACAATGAAATAATGATCGCTTTTTTTATGATACTTTTTATTAAAATTCTAGACTGTTTTCTTTAAAAATTAAAAGTATTGACTCATGATGAAATTTTGTTATCCGTCTCTAAAGGATGCGAAATTTCTTAAGAATTTCTTCAAAATTAATCCATTTAGTGTTGGGGAAATGATTTTGATGATTTAAATAAATTAAAAACACATTAAAATAATAAACTATAAAAATATGAATACACCTTTGATTGTTGGGATTGTTGTCGTTGTGGCAGCATCGCTCGGATTGATTTTCTGGATTTTATCAATGTATAAAAAAACCGTTCAGGGAATCGTTATTTTAAGAACCGGTTATGGAGGAACGAAGGTTTTCTTCAATGCGGGAATCGTAATTCCGGTCATTCACCGAATGGAATCGATGGATATTTCAGTTAAAAAACTGGAAATCGCCAGAGAAGGAAAAGCTGGGTTGATCTGTAAAGATAATATGAGAGCCGATATTCAGGTGGCTTTCTTTATCAGAGTCAATAAATCGGCAGATGATATTGTGAATGTGGGTCAGACGATTGGTTGTCAGAGAGCTTCTGATATCAATACATTGAGAGAATTATTTGAAGCAAAATTTTCTGAAGCTTTAAAAACGGTTGGTAAAAAGTTTGAATTTATTGAATTGTATGAAGCCAGAAGTGAATTCCGTCAGGAAATTCTTGATATCATCGGAACAGATTTGAATGGTTATGTTTTAGACGATTGTGCGATTGATTATCTGGAGCAGACAAAAATAGAAAACCTAGATAAAGACAATATTTTAGATTCTGAAGGGATTAAAAAAATCACTGAATTGACGGCTAATCAAAATATAAAAGCCAATCAGGTTCGCAGAGATGAAGAAAAGACGATTACCAAGCAGAATGTTGAAGCCCGTGAAGCAATTTTAGAGCTTGAAAAACAACTGGCTGAAAAAGAAGAATCTCAGAAAAGAGAAGTTGCAAATATCAAAGCCCGTGAAAATGCCGAAATTCTTAAAGTTGATGAAGAAGAACGTCTGAAATATGAAACTGTTCGCATCGCAACAGAAGAAAAATTACAAATTGCTGAAGAGAACAAACAAAGACAAGTCGTTATTGCAGCTAAAAATAAAGAACGTGCAGATCTGGTAGAAACCGAAAGAGTGCAGAAAGATAAAATGCTTGAGGCGACAGAAAGAGAAAGAATTGTTTCTTTGGCTCAGATCGAAAAGGAAAAAGCAATCGAATTGGAGAAGAAAAATATTCAGGATGCGATCCGCGAGCGTTTAACAATGGAGAAAACCGTAGTTGAAGAGCAGCAGGGAATTAAAGATCTGGAAGCTTTCAAAACTGCCGACAGAACAAAACAAGTGGAAATCACTTTGGCGACTCAGGAAGCTGAAAAGAAATTAATACAGGAAACAAGAGCAGCAGAATCCAGAAAATTATCTGCCGAAAAAGATGCTCAGAAGTACGTCATCGAAGCGCAGGCGAAAAGAGATGCTGCAGAAAAAGAAGCGGAAGCGCGTAAAATTATTGCCGATGCAAAAGCGAAGGAAGAAGCAACAGTTGGTTTATCTGAAGCTCAGGTTCTTCATGCAAAAGCTGATGCAGCCGAAAGACAGGGAATCGTAGAATCGATTGTTATCGAGAAAAAAGCGGAAGCTGAAAGAAAAGAAGGTATCGCTCAGGCTGAAGTTATTAAAGAAAAAGCATTTGCAGAAGCAGCCGGAATTACCGAAAAAGCAGAAGCAATGAAAAAACTGAACGATGCAGGAAAAGATCACGAAGAATTTAGATTGACTTTGGCGAAAGAAAAAGAAGTGGAGTTGGCGCAAATCTCAACTCAGAAAGATATTGCTCAAGCTCAGGCTGGAGTTCTTGCGGAAGCGTTCAAGTCTGCGAAAATTGACATCGTTGGCGGAGATAATACCTTCTTTGATAATGTGATTCGTCAGGTTTCTGCAGGAAAAGGTTTAGATAAATTCATCAGTCACAGTGAAAACGCAACCTTGGTAAAGGAAAATTTACTGGGTGACGGTGAAAATATCATCGGAAAAGTAATGGGAATGGTTGAAAAATATAATATTTCTTCGGAAGATATTAAAAATATGAGCATCGCAAGCCTTATTTTCAAACTCAACGGTGTTGCCGACCAACAGGAAAAAGGTCTCCTGTCTAGAGCAATGGATATGGCGAAAAATCTAGGTATCGAGCAAAAACCGATCAGATAAAATGAAAATGATTTGAACAAAAGTCCCAAAGGGACGATTTAACAAAGGATAGGATAAAATCCTATCTGTAAAATTAATTAAAAACTCTCATTGTGTGATTTTCAATGATGCTTTGAGAGTTTTTTTCTAAAAAATAAATGTTTCTAAAAACATTTTAATATTACGATGCTAGTCTAAAATCTAGCATCTAACATCTAATATCTAAAATATGTCAGAACAATTAAATTCAGGGACATACGAAATTATTCAGAACCGTTTGAATGAGCAAAAAAATGACCTCATCCAAAGGCTTCAGAAGCTAAACGAAAACCGTAAAGACATTTTCGGCGGTGTAGATTTTTCACTTATTGCCAATGAAAGAATTTCTACGGAACACAACTGTGTCGCCAAAGATATTTTTTCGCTGAATGACATTTTGATCTTTGGTTCGAATGCGCATTTAGGTTTACAGACGGAAATCAACATAACCGATGTTTTTTCTATATATAAAATAAATAACAACAGTTTTGAACCTAAGGATTCTTCATTAATTGGAGATGAAATTTTTATCGACGAGTTTAAAAATCTCTATAAGTATTACAGAAATACTTTTTTTGCGCGCTTTCATTTTACCGAAAACTATCTGTATATGGTTTTTCAGTTGTCTGAAAGTACTTCCGACATCAAAGCTTTCAAATGGCTGATTAAAGAAGATAAACTGATTTATATTGATTCTCGAAGTGCATCCGAAGTCAATTATCCGCCACAACATGGTTTTGCATGGACGAAAGCAACGAGAGATATGCAGCGAAGTGGAAAATTTCCGCACGTTTCTTTAGCAGATAAAGTTTTTGTTGAGTCGATTGGCGGTGATATCACGATAAAAATTGAAGATAATACCGATAGCGGAAAAGGAATTTATTCTGAAGATGTTGTTCATAAAGATCAGAACCTCGACGATGCTGAAATTCATTTTTGTGATCTCGATAATCTTGTTTTATTTAAAATTAAGCCTTATCAGGAATCTGAGCGTTATTTTATTTATAATCATAAAGAAAAAATAGTTTCAAGAGTTGATACTTTGAAATATTCGACAGTTTTACTTCCTGAAAATCAGGGGGTGCTTTTCTCAAACGGTTATGCGTTGCAGACTGGAGGTCTAAAGGTTATTTCTCAGGATCAGAATATACTTCATTATCTGAAAACAATTCCGGAGCCGAATGGTGAAAATTTCATGTATGTTTTTTATGATGATAAAACCAACAATTATCAGCTGATTTCGTACAATATCATTACGCAAACTATCGAGACGCCGATTCGTTGCAGTGGTTTTTCTATTTTAAATGATGGAAGATTGATTTATCTCAGAGAAACTCTCGGAACCACAAAACATCATTTAGCTCAGATTTGGCAAACCCCATATTCAAAAGAATTATTACCGAATACCGAAAAATCAGATACGCTTCTCTATAAAATCGGGAATAAAGATATTGTAAGAGTAATGGCGGAAAGCCAGGAGTTGATTACACTTTTAAATAAAAAAGATTCTTACAGCGGTTTGTACGACGATATTGTCAAACTTTCCACAACGATTTTAGATGCGTATTATTTTCTTGGTGATGATGAGGTTGAAAATCTCGATCAGCCTTTAAAAGAAATCAGGAATATTGCTCATTCTGCCATCAATGAATATGAAAAAGTTGTCGAGCAGAAAAAAAATACTTCCGAAGCGGTTGAGAAGATCAAAGCGGCTTGCGAGAAAATTTTAGACGATACCAAAAGAATTAATTATTCTCATCTGACGGATTATATCGATATGCTTTCGCAGATCAGAGCTTTGCGCGGGGAAATTATCGGAGCCAGAGATCTGAAATATGTTGATGCTGCTATTCTTGATTCTTTAGAGAAATCACTTTCAGAGCGTTCTGAGGAACTTTCAAATGCATGTGTGAATTTCCTGCTTCAGGAAGATTCTTTGTTGCCTTATCAAAACAGAGCACAGCAGATTTCTGAAAACATCATCAATTTACAGAAAGCGATCGACGCAAAAACAATTGAGGAAGAAATCAATAATTTATCTGGGCAACTTGAACTTTTGGTGGATATTGTCAATAATTTAAAAATTGAAGACACTTCACAATCTACGCAGATCATTGAAAATATTTCTGTGATTTTTGCAAGATTAAATCAGGAAAGATTAGAGCTTTCAAAAAGGAAAAGAGAAATTTCCGGTAAAGAATTGTCTGCGGATTTTCAGGCACAAATGACGTTGTTTGATCAGTCGGTGATTAATTTTCTTGAATTGTCTCAAACTCCCGAAAAATGTGATGAATATTTAACCAAACTTTCCATCCAGCTGGAGGAAATGGAAACAAAATTTGTTGATTTTGATGAATTTATCGAGAAAATTGGCGAAAAAAGAGAAGAGGTTTACGGTCACTTTCAGAATAAAAGGGTTCAGTTAACAGAATTCCGAAACAAGCGTACTCAGAGTTTATATGATTCTGCGCAGAGAATTTTAAAATCAGTTCAGACGAAAGGCGAGTCTTTTGATTCTGAAAACGAAATCAACGGATATTTCGCTACCGATTTAATGGTGGAGAAAGTGAGAGATATTTCCCGACAGTTGATGGAGTTTGAAGATTCAGCCAAGGCAGAAGAAATTCAGACTTTATTGAAAACTTCTCAGCAGGAAGCGGTCAGAAAGCTTAAGGATAAAAAAGAAATCTATGCCGACGGTGACAATGTGATTGCTTTGGGTGATTACAAATTTGCTGTAAACCGTCAGAAATTAGATCTTACTTTGGTGTTGAGAAATGCGCAGTATTATTATCATTTAACCGGAACTGGATTTTATGAGCCGTTGAATTTTGAAACAATTTCAGATTACAAAGAAGTTTGGAATCAGGAATATATTTCTGAAAATTCTAAGGTAAAACGCTTCGAATATTTAGCATGGAATGTTTTTTCACTGAATAAAAATATCAATACGGAAGAGCAAAATAGAAATGCAATCCAGCAATTTATGACTGAGCATTTTGGTGAAGGTTTGGTGAAAGGAATTCATGATGAGGATGCTTTGACGATCGTTTCAAAACTTCAGCAACTGCATAATGAGTTGGGATTGATGCAGTTTACCCCGACAGAAAGAGCTTTAGCGCAATTATTCTGGTATTTTCTGGGTGAAGAAAAAAAAGAGTTTTATCAGAAACAGTTTGAGGCTGCAGCATTGGTTTCAAAATCATTTACTACGGATAAAGGTTTTCAGTATCTTAATGATGAATTATCGAGTGAAATAAAATCATTTGCTTTGGATAATCATCTTTTTGCTGAGGTAAATTGTCTGAATGCTGCATTTTATTTAAGAAAAGAAAACAAATCTGCCTTTTTAGTTTCAGAAAAAGCAGGTTTATTATATGAATCATTTTTAAAAGATCTCAAAGAAAAAGGGAAAGACCTCGAGTTTATCGATCAGCTCGAGGCCTTGAAAAAATATCCTGCTGCTTGTTTTTCTATTGCTGAAAGTGCTTTGAATGCCTTTTTATTTAATTCAGAACTCAATTTTGAAGATGATATTAAAAAAGAAACGGCTGTGTTTTTTTTAACGCAGCATTTCGATGCTAAAAATATCCTTCATATCGCTTATGAAACGATTCTTAAAGGTTTGAAATCTTTAGAAAAAGATCTTGACTATAGTTTAAATTATTATGAATTTACAGCTCGTTTGTCTAATTTCAATGAAGTGGTTGTTCCAAAATACAAACAGCTTCAGGAATTGAAGGCAAAATGGGTGAATGATAAAAAGAAAAGTCTGAAAATTGATACTTTCAAATCTCAGGTTTTAAGTTCATTTGTACGAAACAAATTGATTAATGATGTCTACTTTCCGTTGATTGGAGCCAATTTGGCTAAACAATTAGGAACAGTAGGAAATGATAAACGTACCGACAGAATGGGAATGTTGCTCCTCGTTTCACCTCCTGGTTATGGAAAAACCACATTGATGGAATATATGGCAGATCGAATGGGATTGGTTTTTATGAAAATTAACGGTCCGTCAATTGGTCACGATATTGTTTCCACAGATCCGAGCGAAGCTAAAAATGCAGGAGCAAAACAGGAACTTGAAAAGCTGAATTTAGCTTTGGAAATGGGTGATAATGTGATGTTATATCTTGACGATATTCAACATTGTAATCCCGAGTTTTTGCAAAAGTTTATTTCTTTGGCAGACGGACAGCGAAAAATTGAAGGAATTTATAATGGTGAAAGCAAAACGTATGATTTAAGATCAAAACGTTTTTGTCTTGTGATGGCCGGAAATCCTTACACTGAAAGCGGTGAGAAATTCAAAATTCCTGATATGTTGGCAAACCGTTCCGATACTTATAATTTAGGGGAAATTTCTGGCAGCAAAACCGAGTTGTTTGATTTAAGTTTGATTGAAAATTCTCTGATGTCAAATGATTATCTTACCCGACTGACCCAGTTTGGAATGGAAAATCTGTATCATCTGTATGAAAGTATTAAATCTAATTCGCCAACTGTAGATTTGTCAGGAAACTTTAGTTCGAATGAAATTTCAGATTTTAGAAAGGTGCTGGAAAATATCTTGAAGGTAAGAAATATCGTTTTGAAAGTTAATAAGCAATACATTGTTTCTGCAGCGATGTCTGATGATTATCGCAACGAACCGTCTTTCAAATTGCAGGGTTCTTACCGAAATATGAATAAACTGATCACGCAAATTCAGCCGATTTTAAAAGAGGAAGAAGTAACGCAGATTGTTTTGAATCATTACCAAAATGAATCTCAAACGTTGACAACCGGAGCAGAATCTAATATGCTTAAATTGAAAGAGCTGATGAATATCCTGTCGGAAGATGAAACTTTGCGTTGGCAGGAGATCAAGAAAACATTTGTGAAAAATAAGACGCTCAAAGGCTTGGGTGAAAATGACCGAATGACGCAGGTGATTGCATTATTGGCGCAGTTCAGCGAAGGTCTTGATGGTATAAAAGATGTTTTGAATAAAAACTAAAAACAAAAAAAAACACTACTCAAAGTAGTGTTTTTTTGCTATTTGCCTGAATCACTTTGCAGTTCTTCTTCTAACAATTTTCTCCATTTTGCAAAAGTCGTTCTGCTAATGTTGTACTTTGTCGACATAAAACTTGTAGAAAAACCATGTTTTTTTTGATATTTCAGAAGTTTCATCATGGTCTTCTTGTCGTACGTTTTAAGCTGCTGATTCGTTTTTGAAGTCTCTTTGTTTTGCTTAAAAAGCTTCTCGTTCAGCTTTAAAATATCTTCTGTAGAGTCTAGTTTGCACAGCTGTTCCCTTATTTTAGGGCATTTCAGCTTTTCCGGGTGCTGCTGTTGTAAGAGATCTTGGTAGATCCTGTTGTAATTTGGTCTCATAAAATATTGTGTGTTTCGTGGTGTTTATCTTTGCTTTTGAATCCAGCGATGTAGCGTGCTTTTCGGAATAGAATATTCTTTGATTACATCGGCTTGCGTCATTTCTCCGGATTCAATTTTGTCTAGGATGAAATTTTTTATTTCCTGAGTGTAAATATTTTTCCTAAACTGTGGCGTTTTTTCGCTCTTTGGTGCGTCGGCTTTATTTACTGCTGCAGGAGGTGCGTATAATATAAGATGTGAACTGTATAGTCTGAAAAAATCATATTCCAAAAGCTTGCTCCATCTCAAAAGAATATCAGTTTCTACAGATTTGCTTTCATATACTTTCTCTACAAATTCTTCATCCTTCGCAAGAAAATTGCAGATTCTTTCTATAGGAATATTTTTATGATCTACCATCTCCTTGATGTACTTTCCTATATGTATGTTTTTATATAACATTTACTAATAATGGCTTTTTTTTAAATTAATCGCATTTTGGATAGTAAAGGAATGAATATGAGCGCTTTGTAAAAAAAATATGAAACAATTCCTACATACTTTTGAATTGCTCAAAAAAGTGGCTACTTCATTACTTTACAATATCAACCGTTGATTTATTGTAAAAAATTGATTTTCAGAAATTTGTGTTTTGTGATTGGGTTATAAACAGGATATACAGTATCATTTAAAATTTCAGGAGACTATTTTTATAAAAAATTCATAAAGCTCAAAATTTATTAGTTCTATACAGATGTTGCTATGAATGTTTTAAAATAATATGATCAACTTTTAATTAAAAATTTTCTTGTTTATCCCTCAAAATTAAAAAAAAATACCGAGAAATCACTATTGTTTGTTTAGATAAATGTTAATAATAATTAATTTATGTTGAAAATAGATTGTTAAAAAATACTTTTAAAAGAGAAAATTAAAATTCATATTGCTTCTTTCTTATACATTTTCAATGCGATACAGTTTAGGGCGCTGATGAATATTTTTCACTGTTAATCTGATATTGATGAGAAGTCTTATTTTTGCCAAAAGAAAAATAAATTCTGTTTTTCGGATATTTCGTAAAGTGTACTTCTTATCTGGTTTGATAAGGAATTTATATAATCTTTAATAATATTATAAAATTGTTTATGCAGTCTCTCGCCTTATTTGACTTTTCAAAAAAAATAAATTATAAAAATGAATTGCTGGCAGGGTTTACTGTTGCTATGACTATGATTCCGGAATCGCTTTCATTTGCAATTCTGGCAGGGCTTTCTCCGTTAACAGGGCTTTATGCAGCGTTCATGATGGGCTTGGTTACTGCGGTTTTAGGTGGCCGTCCCGGGATGGTTTCCGGTGGAGCGGGTGCAACAATTGTTGTTTTGATAGCTCTAATTAAATCGCACGGAATAGAATATCTGTTTGCAACTGTAATTTTAGCTGGAATTTTACAGCTTTTAGTAGGTGTTTTCAAATTAGGAAAATTCGTAAGGTTAATTCCGCAACCTGTGATGTATGGTTTTTTGAATGGGTTGGCGGTTATCATTTTTATGGCTCAGGTCGAGCAATTCAAAATTGTAGATGCAAGCGGAGTTGTAAGCTGGCTGCATGGTTCATCATTATACATTATGTTGGGATTAACGGCTTTAACGATTGCTATTGTTTATTTCTTTCCAAAAATCACAAAAGTGGTTCCCGCTTCTTTAGTTGCGATATTAATTGTGTTTGGAATCGTTTTAGGCTTTGGAATTAATACCAAAACAGTCGCTGATATTGCCAATATAAGTGGTAGTTTGCCAAGTTTTCATATTCCTAAACTTCCTTTTTCTTTGGAAACTTTGCAAATCATTTTTCCTTATGCTTTAATTATGGCGGGTGTCGGTTTGATCGAATCTTTGCTGACTTTATCAATGGTTGATGAAATCACCAATTCAAAAGGAAACGCTAATAAAGAATCTGTTGCTCAGGGTTTGGCCAATATTACCAACGGTTTTTTTGGAGGAATGGGAGGTTGTGCAATGGTTGCGCAGACTTTAGTTAATCTAAATGCAGGTTCCAGAGCCAGACTTTCAGGGATTATTGCATCAATCACTATTTTAATTATCATACTTGTCGGTGCACCGTTTATCGAAAAAATTCCAATGGCAGCTTTGGTTGGAGTCATGATGATGGTGGCAATCAGTACGTTTCAGTGGGTTTCAATACGAATTGTCAACAAGATGCCTAAATCTGATATTTTTGTCGGAATAACGGTTGCTTTAATCACCATTGTTCTTCATAATTTAGCATTGGCGGTTTTGGTAGGTGTAGTTATTGCAGCGTTGGTTTTTGCTTGGGATAATGCCAAAAGAATTCGTGCAAGAAAACTTATTGATGAAAACGGTGTCAAACATTACGAAATTTTCGGACCCTTGTTTTTCGGTTCTGTTACAGCTTTTACAGATAAATTTGATCCGGCAAACGACCCCGCTGAAGTTATTATAGACTTTAAAGAGAGCAGAATTGTCGATATGAGCGCTATTGATGCTTTAGACAAACTTTCAAAAAAATACAGCCAGCTCAATAAAAAACTTTACTTAAAACATCTTAGCGAAGACTGCCGAAAAATGTTGAAAAATGCAGAAGCAATAATCGAAGTTAATATTCAGGATGATCCTAATTACAAAGTAATGCCTGAAAAGTAAGGAGGTGGTAGAGTGAGAGATTTTTAGTGTTTGAGAGCCTGTAGTCCCGAAGAGACGATTTAAAAAAGGATCGTATAAAATGCGATCAACATACTGATGGTACATTAAACTACTGAAAAATCTGCTTAATCTGCAAAATCAGCTAGAGAAAAAAGCATAAATCACCATTGACTCTATAACCCAAACAAGGACTGCAAAATAAAGTTCGCAGCCCTCGTGTTTAGGTTATTAATGTATTTGCAATGAAATCTGGCACCAAAGCATAGTGCGACAATTTCATGCTGATCGAAGCTCTACCGCTTGTCAATGTTCTCAGATCCGAAATATATCCGAAAGTTGAAGCTAAAGGAATTTCCGCTGCGAAGATTTTTCTTCCTGATTTTTCATCAATTGAAGTGATCATTCCTCTTCGTTTGTTGATATCTGCGGTCACAACTCCGGTATATTCTTCAATGCTTTGAATTTCAACCTGCATGATCGGTTCCAATAATTTCGGTTTACATTGTTTTGCAACTTCTCTGAAACCGTCTCTTGCAGCAATTTCAAAATCTAAAGCATGAGAATCATTACTGTGAGTGGATCCATCCAAAAGTGTAATTTTCATACTTTCCAAAGGATTTCCGCTCAAAGCTCCGTTTTCCATGGCTTCTCTGAAACCTTTTTCAATCGAAGGGATAAACTCATGCGGAATTACTCCGCCTTTAATTTGATTAATAAATTCCAAACCGATTTCGTTGTCTTCACGAGGTCCGATTTGAAAAGTAATGTCAGCAAATTGTCCGCTTCCACCGTTTTGTTTTGAAAGTTTCTCTCTGTGTCTTCTGGTCTCGGTTAAAATTTCTCGATAAGAAACCTTAGGTTTTCCCTGATTAATTTCAATTCCGTGATTTAATCGGATTTTTTCTAAAGTAACTTCAAGATGCAATTCGCCCAAACCACTCAATAAAGTTTCTCCAGTTTGTTTGTTTCTTTCAACAAACAACGAAGGATCTTCTTCCTGAATTTTTGCTAAAACCAAACCGAAAGATTTTTCATCAGCATTCGTTTTAGGCTCAATTGAAACCCGGATAACCGAAGCAGGAATCGTGATTGATTCAAGCAAAACTGGTCTTTCGACAGATGATAAGGAATCTCCTGTTTTCGCATCTTTTATTCCTGTTAAAGCAACAATGTCTCCCGATTTTCCTTCTTCAATGGTTAACGTTTTGTCCGACTGCATCTGTAAAATTCTCGAAATTCTGAAACTGTCACCTGTTCTCACATTTAAAACAGTGTCTCCAGAATTGATTTTTCCAGAATAAATTCTCAGCATCGCCAGTTTTCCCATATGTTTATCAATTACAACCTTGAAAACCAATCCGGAGAAAGTTTCTTCTTCGGTTCTTTTAAGTTCGATTGTTTCTTCTGTTTTTGCATCTTTCCCTTTAATAGGAGACAATTGATTTGGAGCAGGAAGATAACTTACAATTGCATCAAGCAAAGGTTGAACGCCTTTGTTTTTAAAAGCAGAGCCACATAAAACAGGAACTAAACTTCTTGACTGGCAAGTTCTTTGTATCGCTTCAATAATCATTTCTTCAGAAATTTGAGTTTCGGAATCCATGAATTTTTCAAAGAAAATTTCATCAAATTCGGCTAATGTTTCCATTAGTTTTATTCTGAATTCATCAGCTTCCGTTTTGTGATTTTCAGGAATTTCCTTTTCAATAATCGTTTCGCCGCTTTCATCGATCCAATACAATGCTTTTTGTTTAATCAAATCAATGACTCCTTCAAAATTATCTTCAGAACCAATCGGAACTTGCAAAGCTAAAGGAACTGCATTTAGTTTTGTTCTGATTTCATTTAAAACAGCAAAGAAATCAGCTCCTATTCTGTCCATTTTATTGATGAAACAGATTTTTGAAATTCCATGTTTTTCGGCTTGGAACCAAACGTTTTCCGTTTGTGGCTGAACTCCCGAAGAAGCACAAAAAACGGCAACAACGCTGTCTAAAACTCGTAAAGAACGTTCAACTTCCACTGCAAAATCAATGTGTCCAGGAGTGTCAATAATATTGATGTTGAAAACATTATAATCTTTTTTCCATTGTGTGGAAATTGCTGCAGATGAAATGGTAATTCCTCGACTTTTCTCCTGAATATCTTTATCCATCGTGGTATTCCCATCGTCTACGTTTCCGATTTTATGGATCATTCCTGTGTAATAAAGTAATCTTTCCGTGAGTGTGGTTTTTCCGGCGTCGACGTGTGCTATTATTCCTAAATTTCGTGTGTTGTATTTCATTTTTTTTAATTTAAATAATTGATTTTTAAACTTCTGAAATGGTGTTTAGTGATGTTTTTTTTATTTTTATGCGCAAAAATTTAACTCTAATAAAACTTGCACTTAAAAGAAAATTTCCAAAAATTTATCACCGAACAACAGAAGTTTTTCGAATATAAAAGCTGAAAAGTAGGGTAGCAAAAAAGACCTATCTGAACAGATAGGCCTTCAATATATTGTTTTGTAAAGGTCGATCGTTATTCAGATAAATATTTAGTGCTACCACAGTACACAGCTCTGATAGGATTGCTTAAAGTTATAATATTTATCATTTTTGTTGACATTGTTGATTCTTAATCGGTTGCGAAATTATAAAAAATATTTAAATGACAAAAATTTTAGCAATATTTTTTAGGAAAAGTAAAATCGCTGTAGTTTCGTCTTTAATTAAAATCTTAAAAAATCTTAAAAAAAATCAAGATTGAATGAAAAATTTTATCTTTGAGAGGAATTGATTATTAAAACACATCATGATGATTAAAAGATGTAAAAATATTTAAAAATCTTTTTCAATAAAGGCTAACATAATTAACTTATAATATTTTGAAAACAGATATTGACATTCACAGGCACGATCATTTTTCGTTTGATCTGTGGCTTACTTTAATAAAATCTCACCCTGAATTTAAAACAAAAAGAGTGGAGCTTTTTTCCTCTTTTTTTAACGTGGACAAACCTATTGAAGAAGTTGCAAAAGCAGTAAAATATTATGATGATCTCTGTAATACTATTAATGAGGTAATCGGTGGAAATGTTGATACGTTTGAGATTTATTTATTGATTTTAAATTCATTAAATGTTGATATAAAACAACTGAATCAGGATAATTTCAAAGAGTTTTATCAAAAAAGTGAAGATTTGTTTTTAGAATATAAACCTGTCGTGATTTTTAAAGAATTACATAATTTTTTTGATGAAATTAAAAATCAGGGAAAAACAATCAATATTCTGAGCAATACAGGTTTTATCAAAGGTAAAACCATGCGTAAGTTTTTGATCAATGAAAATCTCGATCAATACATCGATTTCCATATTTATTCTGACGAAATAAAATGCTCTAAACCCAATCCTTTGGTTTTTCAGGAAGTGAAAAATCAGATCAGAAATCAGGAACTTCAAATGGATCAGATTTTGCATATTGGCGATAATCCGATTGCTGATTATAAAGGCGCAAAAGATTTCGGATTCAGTGCACACCTACTCAAACACCAAATATAATTATGAACAAGCGTTACAGTTTACATAAAATAGATTCTGCGGAAGAGTTTACTTTTTCGCCTGCCGAATACAGCTATTTCAAATATGGAGATAAATTTTTTGCAGAAAAATTTGCAAAGGAACTTTTTGAAGGGTTTATCGGCCAGCATCAGGAGATTTTAGATACCGATAAAGAAATTGTAGTATTGCCAAGTCCGTACATGGCGATTCCTACCGCTTCCAATTTCCTTTGTTTTTATTTTAAAAAACATCTTGACTTTTATCTTTTTCAAAAAGGAAAAA
>Ga0308169_10001544_pt1 | contig 26533 bp, 17 predicted proteins | sample PhyBR1_2_FD_202139 | JGI IMG/M metagenome (GOLD analysis project Ga0308169, IMG submission 202139) | Phyllosphere microbial communities from UC Gill Tract Community Farm, Albany, California, United States - DLSLSB.R1 | ecosystem: Host-associated > Plants > Phyllosphere > Unclassified | place...
TCGCAATCATCGACGCCGTGCCAGGCTAGGCACGAGCGCGACGCCAACCTTGCTTCATTGACCGCCGCGGACTCTCCGCCGCCTGCGCTCGAGAGCAGGTCGTGCCGGATGCGGGGACAAGCTCGCTCCCGCTCAATGGACCGCAATGTCGAGCTCATGCTGTGCGGGCGAGGACGCTGTGCGCTCGAGCGCGAGATCGAGATGGAGAGGACGAGCGGGTACGCGCTCTCGACGCCTCGACCAGCGCCGAGTGCTCGAAGCAGGCTCGCCTCTCCCTACCGCCGCTCACTGCGTCGAGGTGCCCGTCGACGCTTTCGAGAACAGCTGATCATTGCCAAGAGCCTTTTGCTACGTCGAGTCGCCCAGGAGAAAGAGAGGGAGAGAGGAGAGAGAGGGAAACCTGGAAAGAGGCCCGAGCGCCGACCTGCTCAGGCGATGTTCTCGCACTGGAAGCTGCTCGCCGAGTTGACGTCGCCGCCCATGTACGTCGCCTGCTTCGGGTAGCTGCGGGCGAAGACGAGGAGCGTCAGCAAAAGTGCGAGGATGAGGCGAAAGCCGACGGGCTCGTCTCGCCGAGGCGAGACGGTCGACAGGGCGAGCGAGGGGCGAGCGAGAGGAGGAACGGCTCGACGTACACGCAGTGAGGACGCTCGAAGGCAGTGCCGTTGCGCTTGTCGTCGCCGATGTACTTGGCTCCGATGATCATGTCGGGCGCGACGCCCTTCTCGACCCAGTTGATCATGGCGAGGACCATGTCGTGCTTGGCGTCGAACGTCGCGCTCGTCGAGCCGCCGCCGAGGCTGAGCTGACGCTGGCCGGGACCGCCGAAGCTGCGAGACGAGGGCGACGTCAGCTCGAGAGGGCGAGAGGCGTGCGCACGGGCCCCTCCTCGACGAGAGGGAGAGGTTGGAGGGCGAGGGCTCACTTGTACGCGCCGGGGCCGCCCGAGCAGTGACCCATGCCAGGCACTGCGAGCGAGAGTGGGAGCGTCAGCTGCGGCCACGGTCGGCGTGCAGGACGAGGCGACTAGGACGCACTCGTGAACAAACGGTAGGTGTCGTCCAAGTCGGCCGGGTAGCCGAGCGCCTTGCGCACCTGCTCGTAGTACCAGATCGACGAGCCCGTCGGGATGAGGCCGTCGGAGAGACCTGCGGGCGGGCTAAAGGTCAGCAAGAGCAGCTCGACGAGGCTCGAGCGCGAGGGAGCGGCTCGACGTACCGACGTAGGTGAGGAGCTTGCCGTGCTTGAGGAAGCTGGAGATGTTCGGGTTGATTGCGTTGGTGAGGCCTGCGAGGGGAGGGAACGTCAGGGAGGTTTCGGGGAGAGCGAGGGGAGGAGGAGACGCACCTGGGTCGGTCGCGTCGGCGATGTCGACGAGGCGGTCCATCTCGGTCGCGTTGGCGCTGAACGCTCCGACCTCGGTCTTGTTGAGCACCTGGTACTCGAAGAAGTCGGGCCTGCGAGCAGGGCGAGAGGAAGGAGTCAGTGACGAGGCGAGCGGGAGGAAGGGCGAGAGCGTCTCGACGCACCCAGGTCCGTAGGGGCTGCCCGTGACGGAGAAGCCCTTGAGGCCCTCGGCACCGTGCTCGAAGCCCGGGAACACCCACTCGCCGGTCGTCTCCTTGTGGTAATCCGCCCAGATCCGGTACATCGTGACGATCTGCTCGGCGTTCAGGCAGCTCGACGAGTTGGCGCCGGGCGCGTCGCACGAGAGCTGCTGCAAGTCGGGCTTGCACGCGCTCGGATTCGTGATGATGCCGTCCTCGACGCCGTCGAGCGCGTCGCACTGCTTGTAGACGAGCGCGCCGATGAGCTGGTAGTCGGTCGTGTTGAGGTACCCGGTCGAGTTGACGGCGTTCACAATGGCGTTGACCCTGTATGTCTGCGCGTTGAGCTACGGTCGATGAAGGTGGAAGAGGAGGGAAGGGTGGAGCGCGAGAAGGACGAAAGGGCGAGGAGGACGAAGAGGAGAGGACGAGGAGCAACTTGGGAAGGTCAGTACGCGCTCGAGATCCGGCTCGAAGCGGCGAGTCGACGCACATGAGTCCAGTATTGGCTGCGGGCGAGCGAGAACATCGTCAGGACGGTCTTGTGAAGAGAGGAGGGAGCGCTCGGACGCACGCAGCAGCGCCGGCGACAACGCCGTCGAAGTCCTCGGGGAACATCTGCACCTCCTTGAGGCCCTGCTTGCCGCCCGACGAGCACCCGAGCCAGTAGCTCTTGCTCTGCTGCTTGCCGTAGTAGGCTTTGACGATCGCCTTCGAGTAGACGGTCGTGAGGTGGACGGCGCGGTAGCCAAAGTCGTACTGCGTCTCGGGCCCGTTGAGTGCGAACGTGCCGTCGCCCGAGGTGCCTGCGTGCGCGTCGAGCAAGTCAGTACCAGCTGGATGAGGTCGAGAAGGAGCAGGGACGCACCGTTGTGCCCTGCATTGGTCGAGGCGACGGCCATCTTGTCTGCGCGCGGCCGGGCGGGTTCGTCAGCGCCTCCTTTGCGCCGCGGATTCGAGAACTGCACTCACACGTCGTTAGCGGTGCCCACATGTCTGGGTAGTTGACACCGCCTGCATCGCCACCGTTTCCGACGACGGCGAAGCGGCCGCTCCACTCGTCGGCGGTCGGGAGGAAGACCTCGAACTGGACCTGCAGGGGGCGAAAGGGTCAGCGAGCCCACCTCGAGAGTAGAAGAGAGAGCTCAGTGATCGGCAGCGACGTACCTTGGACGACTTGGACGTGTGGATGTAGGCGCCGAAGCGGCAGAAGGCGGGCAGGTCGGGCACGGCCTGAGGATAGGCGGGCGAAGCGTACGCGGGCTCGGCGGTAAAGTTGGTGCCGGCTGCGACGAGGACGTAGTAGAGAGTCAGCTCGAGCTTCGGGCGAGCGCAGAGAGAGTGAGTGAACGGACCGGGATAGTCCTGCGCGACGTAGACCTCGAGGTTCGAGAGCAGCTCGGGCGCCTTGTTCCACAGGTCGGCGCACGACGCCGACTTGATGGCGGCGGCGTACGTCGAGCCGACGAGCCCGAGCGGAAGCAGGGCAGAAGTGGGGCGCATGTCGGGCCGAGCGAGAGCAGGCGGAGGGGTTGAGGAGGAAAAGGAGGAGGGGAAGGAGCTCGAGCGGCAGCGACGACGACTCGAGCAGCGTCGCCCAAAGTAGCTCGTGCCCCGCTCTAGTGCGCAAGGCAGTCCTCCACGCCCGACCGGCGACTGGGTCGGGAAGCGTTGGCGGAGCAGGAGAGCCGGTCGCAGCGAGCCGGACGATCGCCGACCGGACGACGCTAAGTTGGGGCGGCGGCCTGCCCTAAGCAGTTGTGCGCGTGGCCGTCGTGGAAGAACCATTCTCGCGCGCGAGCGGGCCTCGAAAGCGGGGACAGGCGCCGCCCCTCGTTCTGGTGTGCACCGAGGACGAGCGGCCGAGGGCGACGAGGCGAGGAGGAGCGCGCCTTCGACGAGAGGATTCGGCCCAGGGGCGGGAGCGCAGCGGGAGGGAGAGCAACCGCGGCTCTGGTCGGGACAAGCCTGTGCTCGAGGGCGAGGCTTTGCCACAAGCGAGGGCCGGGAGTCGGCGGCGGTCGCGAGCTGGGCCTGCCTCGTCGCCCAAGTGGCCGACCCTCCTCTTGCTCCTCGTCGTGTCTCCCCCGTCCCTCCTGTGAGTGCGCAGCCATGCTCAGCGGGCGCAGGCATCCCATGGCTGACCTTTGCTCCAACGCGCGCAGCCTCCTCCCCTCCTCATCATGATCGGTGCTCGTGTTGGCCTTCGCTCTGCTCAGGTTGTCTCTGGCCGCCGCTTCGCCTCTACGGCGCAGCCGGCCGGTCTCAAGAAGACGTGAGCTCCCTCTCTCCTCCCTCTCGACCGGCCTGCACTGCGAGCGGCGCTGACCCTGGCCCTGTCGCCACCCCTCTCCCTCCCTCCCTCGCACCCCGACCCCGACCTTATCTCGCCGCGACGCTCGCCCTCGCAACAGCCTGTTCCAGACGTGGTACGAGCCCGCTGCCATCCCCATCTGGGTTGTCGTCGGGACCGGTGCGTCCTCGCTTCCCTGCTCTCCGTCGACGACTTCTCGAGCGCGAGTGACGAGATGGCGGCGATCTCGCTCGTCGCTCGAGACGGTCGCGCTCTCTCCGAGTGAGCTTCTCGCTGACCCTGACCTTGTTCGTGCGCGCAGCCTGCTTCGGCGCTGGCTGGTGTGAGTCCCGCTCTCGTCCTCGTGACCCTCCCCCGCTGCCCACCCGAACCCGCCTCGCCTTCCCCACCTGTGCTCGAGCGGTGCCTCGGTGGTCGTGCGCACTGCAGCGCAGCTCTACGATGGCGCGGCGCTGAGAGGGACAAGCGGGGAGAGGTAGCAGCAGGCCTTCGAGCATCCGGCACTGACCCTTCCCTCCTCCTCCTGCAGACCTGACTCGTCTCGCTCGCGGCGCTGACGTGACGTGGGACCGTCGCGGCAACCCGGAGCCGGTGCGTCTCCTTCCCCACCCTGTCGAGCGGCAGCCGCACGACGGCGTCGGACGCTCGGCCGCTCCCCAACCTCGTCACGGCGAGCTGACTCCTCACTCTCGCTCCTTCGCCGCGCAGTGGAACAACATCAAGCCCGGCACGCTCACGAAGATGTACACGAACCAGCCGGACAAGTTCGACAGCGTCTACTCGCGCGACCGCCTCTAATCGGCTCGCCCCCCCCTCGCCATGATACCCTCCCCGCCACTCCTTTCGGGGCGCTATCGTTGCCTGCGGGCGTCGCTAGAGACGAGACGATGGACGTAGACTGCATTCCCCGGCCGGCTTTTTGTGTAGATGTTTCTGTTCCGCGTCGGCGGGATGGCAACGCATGTTCTCTCCCCTTACGTCGCCCTCGAGGGTGCGCCTGCTCGTGCTTTTGTCCGTCGCACCCTACCACAAGCTGTCTGCGCTCGTGCGCGCAGCGAGAGCTCTCGAAAGCGAGTTGAGCGAGCCCGTCGTCGAGGTCGGGTCCGTCGTCGCGCTCATCTCCTCGTCCCGTTCGTTCTCGCTCCTCGCGCTTGCTCGAGCTCGTCAGCCGACCGCAGCTCCAGCAGGGCAGCATCGAGCCATGCAGCAGGGCTCCGCGCCTCAGCGCCCGACCGCGGCGCCGCCCTCGTCCACTGCACCGCCCACCGTCACCCGCGACGAGGCAGCACGCGCACAACTCGCCGCAGCCCTCCTGAGTGGGTGCTCGCCCTCCCTAGCTCACCGAGAGCTGCGCTAACTCCTGCTCGTGCAGGCCACGACATCTCCCACGAGCCGCTCGACCCCTCGCTCCCCGTCCTCTCGTCCGCCGTCCTCCAACCCTTCCGACACCTCCTCGACCGCCCTACGCCCAGCTCGCCCTCCCTCTCCGGCAGCTTCGAGCTCGTCGACGCGCCCGACACGCCCGAGGGCCGCCTCCTCCCCGGCCAGTACGCCGCCCCGAGCGAGCCCGCCCTGAGCGACGCCGGCAGCCCTCTCGCACGGCGCGCGAGCCTCGCCGGCTCGGCAGCGTGGAGCGCACTCGGCTTCGAGGCCCCTCCCGAGCCCCTCGAGCTGAGCGTCGACGAGGAGGAGCGCCTCGCGTGCGAGTGGGGCCTCGACGAGGCGCTGTCGAACGCGGCTTCGGACGACGGCACAGGGCGGCGACGAGCGTCCTCGGCGTTCCTTGAGCCGGGCACGGCGGGCACTGGATTGGCACGCGCGCACAGCCTCGGGCCGGCGGCGGTGCCGGGCATGTCGGGCGCGGCAGGTCGGCTCGGGTCCGGCGCTCGGTACGACGACGAGCTCGCCGACGACGACGATGCGCTCGAGGTCCTCGAGACGCGCTCGATGCCCGACGCTCTCGATCACGGCCGGCCCTTGTCGTTCGCCGATTCGATCCTCGACAGCGTCGAGCAGCGTCTCGCCGCCGCGCGCTCGTCGGCCGTCCCGGTCGTCCCTGCCGCCGCTGCCGATGCTGCCACGAGCGAGGGCGAGTCGAACGCTCCGCGCATCAAGATCATCGAGCGCACGCCCACGCAGCGGCGACGGCTCGGGCAGCGCTTGCGCACCCAGAGCCTCGGGCCCGCCGCCGGCATGAGCTCGCTGCCGAGCCTCGCCGACCTCTCCGGCGACGGCGTGGTCGGCGACATCGAGACGCCGAGCAGCGCAGGTCGCTCGGGCCTCGCCGTGCGCGACTCGCTCTTCCTCGGGCCCGCCTCGTCCGGCCTGTCGAGGCAGGGCTCGGCCGCCTCGCCGCGCATGTCGACCGCCATGTCAAGCAGCCGCGGCTCGACCGACCTCGACCGAGCGTCGTCCTTCCGCCCCGACTCGCGCCTCTCCCTCGCCATCCCGCCCTCTCGCTCCGACGAGCTCGCCCATCCCGACGACCACCCCTCGACCTCTCCCACCCTCTCGCGCGCCTCGCCCGGCTTCACCTCGCGCTTCGACCCGCTCGTCATCGCCGCACAGCGTGCCGAACTCGCCAAGGAGCGACCGGCGTTCGTCAACCCCGACGCCGGCAGGCCGCCGCAGGTCGTGCTCCTTCCCGCGCCGCTCGCAGGCCGGCCGCCATCGCCGCCGCGACGCGAGCACGTTGAAGGACCCGACTGCCCAGATCTGTCGGGCGGCGACGACGGCGACGACGACGAGCCGCAGGAGCAGCTCGAGCCCGAGGGCGACGACGACGACGAGTTCGAGGACGCCCCCGGGCTGCGCAAGCCGCTGCACCCGGCCGGCGCGCTTTACGGCCGCTCGCTCATGGACGTCATGGCCGAGCGGCGCGCGCAGCTCAAGGCGCAGCAGCGCGCGTTCGTCCCGGGCAGCGACGGGCGGCGCGCCATGTTCGAGTGGCAGGCGAGCGCGCCCGTGCCGCCGTCGGACGCCGCCGCCGCCGAGCCGGCGCAGGTCGACGAGGTGCCGCTCGCGCTCGTGCCGGCGGGCGGGCGCGGGCGAGGGCCGCAGCAGCGCGCGCGCGGCGAGTCGCCCGAGAAGGCGCGCGGCGCGCGCACGACCATCTTCGGGCCCGACCTGCTGTACCAGCGCGAGCTCGCGCGCGCCCAGGAGCTCGAGGCGCAGGAGCGCGTCGAGCGGGAGGAGGTCGAGCGGCGGGAGCGGGACAAGCGCGAGCGGGACGAGCGGAAGAAGGGGAGGGGCAAGCTGGTCAAGGGGGCGAAGCGGCGCAGCCAGATGGCGCTCGACCAGGTCGCGGTGTCGGCGCCGCCGCAGGAGTGGGTCCCGCCGGTGTCTGTACTGCGGCAGGAGGAGCGCGAGTGGGAGCACGAGCAGGGCGAGGAGGCTGTCGAGGAGTTGGTCGAAGGTGCGTCTCCTTCCTCTCGCTCGTTCTCGTGTCTCGACCTAAGCCTGACCTCGACCTCGTCTCTTCCCGCAGCGCCAACACGACGACACGCTCCCGCCGCACCTCTCGACCGGCGCAACTCGCTCGCGCCGTCGCTGTCGATCCCGCTCGGCCTCGGCGCCGGGCTCTCGAGCTCTGCGTCCGGCGGCGACTGGTTCGCAGGGCCTGCCGACTCGACTCGTGCTCGAGCGGCGGGCAGCGACGACGAGGATGAGCAAAACGACGCGTTCAGGCCGCGCCCGATCAGCTCGCTCGGCGGCGGCGGGTACCTCTCGGCCGGCGGCGAGGCGAGACGCAGGAGCGCGTTCGGCATGTCGGACGACGAGGACGATGTAGAGAGCGACGATGATGAGGCTGGATCGACACGAGGCACGGTGCGTCGCCCTCTTCACCTTCTCGCTCTTGCCCCTCCTCCTCCTGGGAGCTCGACTGACGTCCGATTCCCCCAGCCCGCCGATCCGGCCGCTCGGCCACCGACAACGAGCCTCTATGCGTCCGACACTCGGGCACCTCTCGATGACCCTCACCTGCCCTTCCCCGGCGACCCTTCCTCGCACGGCCACGGCTCGCACACCCTCCCCGACAGCGACGACGACGACCAGCCCCTCGGCACTCGCTACTCTCGCCAGTCCCTCGCCCACATCCTCCCGCCTGTCGACCTCGGCGCCAACGACGACGACAGCGAGGACGACAAGCCGCTCGGCGCTCGGTTCTCGACGATCCAGCCCGTGCCGGACGAGGACGACGTCCCGCTCGCGATCCGCCGCATGTCGCTCGCGCCGCAGCAGCGCCTCGACGCGCCGACGGCGAGGCTGCACGCACTCGACGACGACGGCAGGACCGTCTCGGACGAGTCGGATGACCGCCCGCTCGGCCTCAAGGCGGGCGCCCACCTCGGCGGCGGCGGCGCGCCCATGCCGTCCTACCCGCAGCAGCCTTTCGCTCCTCACAGCATGCCCCTCGCCCCCGGCTACCCGCCCGTCGCGCCCGCCCTCCCCTACACCTACTCGCAGTTCTCGCTCGCCGCACCGACCCTCCCCGGCTTCGGCGTCGGCGTCGGCGTCGGCGCGCCCGACCCGCAGGCGCAGCTCGCGCTCGCGCAGATGCAGATGCAGGCGGCCATGCAGCAGCAGGCGAGCGACCCGATCGAGCGGTGGAGGAACGAGGTGTCGCCGTGAGCGAGCGGGCGACGAGCAGGTTGGACTTTGGCCGGTCGGCGCGCACAGACACTTGGGCTCTTTACTTTCGCAATACAGTCTTGTAGCCTCTTGCGCTGCCTAGGATGCAGGGAGCGAGAAAAAAGGCACGCCGGCCGGTCTCGCAATCGCACCGTGCGGTGCTGCCAGCGCGGAGAGGGAGGCGCGACCTTGCTCTCCTCCTGCACCTCACGACCACGAGCCGCCATGGTCCGCCTGTCTGTATCCTGCGCCCTGCTGGCACTATCTGCGCTCCCTCTCGCCAGCGCCGGCCCGCTCTCGTTCTTCCAGGAGACGTCGCACGCCGTCGTTCGCTCCGGCCTCCGCAACATCCTGCGCCTCAACGAGACCCAGATCGACCGCATCCTCGCCACCGACGAGACGCCCTTGGAGCCTCACCCGTTCGCCTGTGCGTCCTGCCCCTATCGCTCGCCGCGTCGCAGAGATGGAGCTGACCTCGCCTCCTCCTCCTCCCCCACTTGCTCGCTGCAGTCGACCTCACCGACGAGAACTACGAGACGGTGCTCGGCACGGCGACGCTCGACAATCCGTTCGCCTCGCCCTTGCCTCGCGAGGATGTCTGGGTCATCACCGTCCACGGGCCTGATCCGTGCGTCCCCCTTCCTCCCTCTCCTCCTCTCTCTCTGGGCGGCGCTGACGCCTCTCTTTGCTCCCGCAGCGTGTCCAAGGTCTTCCTCAAGGGCATGGACGAGGTCGCGACCTACAACTCGAGCGCCGCCGGCGGCACCTTGCCGTCCAACATGCACTTCGCGCGCCTCGGGTACGCGAGGGAGACGATCCTGCCGACGCGCTGGTGGCTCTGGCGGTGCGTCCATCTTTCTCGAGCGGCCCGGATGGTCGGACGGCAGCTGACGACCGCCCTCGCAGCACGCCCGTCATCGTCATCGGCACGAACCGCATGCGCACGCTGCGCTTCATCCGCCCGGGCAACGTCCGGCCTAACGTCGAGGCGCTCAGCGATATGCTCAGCAAGCCCGCCCTGTGGCAGCAAGTCGACGTGTGGGAGGGCAAGCTCGCGCCCGGCGGCTCCTTGTGCGTCTCGCTTCCTGTTCCTCGTCTCGTTCGTCGACTGGCTCGAGAGCTGACGCCGCCTCGCCCGCGCTCGCAGCGAGGACCGCCTGCACCGCGTCGCCAAGATCTGGGCCAAGATCCACCGCGAGTCGGCCAAGGTGCCCAAGTTTGCGCTCCTCGCCGTGAGCGGCTTCATCATGAACTTTGTCGTGTCGTGGGTGCGTCGCCCTCTCGTTCTCCCTCTCCTCCTTCTCACACCTCGAGAGCGACCGCTGATTCTCCTCGTGCGCGCGCAGTTCCACAAGGACGACGACAAGAAGCAGGCGCAGTTCAAGGAGAAGATCGAGAAGGCTCGCCTCGAGCAGGTGGCGGCCGAAGCAGCGTGCGTCCTCACCCTCCTCTGGCTCCCTCACCGAGTCCTTCGACTCACGCTCTCGTTTCTCGGCAATAGGGCTACCGAGACGCCGACGGCAGCTGTGCTCAAGCCGCAGGCGACGGCGTCGCCGGCTCAGAGGCGGTCGAGCAGGCGCAAGTGAGCGGTCGAGCGGGTGGGAAAGTGGGCGAGGGTCGGCACTATTTGGGTTTTTGCGGGTCGTTAGTCTCTCTGGTAGCATGTTGCAAGCGCATCTGTGGCGTCTTCGACGCGCAAGAGAGTGAACTCGGGTGCTCGGTGTCGCCGCCGTCGCCGACGCGAGAGGCTCTCGTGCGACGACCACGCTCAACCCTCCTCACCCGCTCTGCTCTCACGCCTGAGCGCACGCTTGCTCGCCCGCCCACCAGACAGCTCTGCAAGGGCCGCTCCACCATGCAGTGGGTCAGCAAGGTGAGCTCCCCCCCTTCACCTCGAGCCGATGATCCTCGCGGCGGACGGCCATCACAGGAGGGCGACGACAGCTCGTGGCGGCGCGCTGACTCCCTGTGCGCACCCAGGCAGTCAACTACTACCAGTCGGTCAACCCGTCGACCCTCACGGGCGCCATCGACGTGATTGTCGTCGAGCGCCCCACCGAGTCCGGCGACGTCGAACTCGCTTGCTCGCCCTTCCACGTGCGCTTCGGCAAGCTCAGCGTCCTCCGCCCTGTCGACAAGAAGGTACGCTCGAGCCCTTTGCCTCGCCCGCGGCGCCGCAGAGCTGACGCCCGCCCCCTCCCCCTCCCCTCCCTCGTGCCTCCTCCTCCTCTCGCCGTCCTCCCGCACCCCCTCGAGCAGGTCCGCATCACGGTCAACGATGAGCGCGTCCCGTTTTACATGAAGGTCGGCGAGACGGGCGAGGCCTTCTTCGTCTTCGAGACCGAGCAGGACGTCCCCGCCGACATGCAGACGAGCCCGCTCAGCGGGCCCGTCTCGGACGACGGTCGCAGCGATGCAGGAGTGCGTCCACCTCTCCCTCCCTCTGACGCTCAAAGCCTGCACGGGATGCTGACTCGGACTCACCGCGCAGGACATGGAGCCGCTCGACCTCGACGCGCCCGCCGATGAAGCAGACGAGGACCGTGAGTCGCTCCTCCTTCTTGTCCTGCACGCTGCTCCCTCGACTGACTCCTACTCTCGCAGAGTTCAACACGCCGACACCCTCCCACCCTTCCTCGCCCGACTCGTCCCGCTACACCTCGCTCGCCGGCACCTCTGCGGGCTCTCCCGCTTCCGCCTTCCGCTCGTTCCCCGCCACGCCCTTCATGCCCAGCGTCTCGCCCCTCCCGTCTCGACACGGTTCGATCGACTTTGCCGCCAGCCCGCCACTCGTCGACTCGCCCGTCAACGAGGACGGGCCCGCCACGGGCCAGAAGGGCCGCGACAGCAACGGGCGCTGGCTTGGGCGGCACGTCCCCTCGCCGGTCGAGCGCGGCGTCGAGAAGGTCGCCGGTATCGGCGTATCGGCGCTTCAGCGGCCGCTGCAGGGCCTGCGGGACGCGCAGCTCAAGGGCCGGGTCAAGGAGGAGAGCACCGGCGGCGCCGACAGCGGTCGACCTCGGCCGCGCCGCTCGATCCGGGACGAGCACGACCTCAAGGGCGAGCCGGCGACCGTCGCGCAGCCCGACGAGACGATGCGCGCCCAGCTCAACGGCCTCGACCTCGACGCCGACGTGCGCGACGGCCAGAACGACCCGGACGAGTCCGAGCAGACGGGCGACGCCGTCATCCGCGCCGCGCGGCACCGCGACGCCGACATGCGCGCCCTGCTCCTCTCGAAGGAGGGCGCGCACGCCGCGACGGCCGACGGCACGCTCGACCTCGCCGCGCGCGACTTCAAGCCGCTCGAGCACGACGGCGAGGTCGGCGCTGCGCCCGAGCAGTCGGGCGCGCTCATGCTCGACATGAGCGGGTACAAGGTCCCGGGCGAGAAGAATGGGCTCGAGGACAAGGCGACGAGGGTGGAGCAGGAGCTCGAGGGCTCGGTTGACCTCCTTCTCGACGAGAGTGCGTCCCTCTCTTTCACCTTCTCGACCCTTCCCTTCCGTATGCACGAGACACTGACTCCCTTGACGCTCGAGCAGAAGCCGAGAAGGACATCATCGCGTTCACGCAGGCGCTCCTCCAGTCGACCGACCCGACCACCCTGCGCGACTTCTTCGAGGACGACGAGGCGGCCGCCGACGTCGACGCCGTCCCGCCCATCCCTCCTCTCGACCTCGACGACGCCTCGTCCATCACGAGCGAGCGCAAGCCGCCGACGCCTCGCTCCCGCCTCAGTTCGCGCGCCAGCTCCCCTCCTCCTCGACCGGTCATCCTCCAGGAGCTCAACGCGATCCGCGCCGAGGTCGACGCGCCCGCCGCGCCCGAGGAGAGCATCCTCGTCGCGACGTCGACCCAGTTCACGCTCAAGACCGGCGGGCAGCAGCACATCTTCGAGTTGAGCCTGTGCGGCAGCGAGGGGTTCGAGCAACTCGACAAGGTGCGTCCCTTCTCGCCCGCCTCCTCTTCCACTTTCCCTCTCCTGATGCTTCATTCTCCTCCCTGCAGAACACGTCTGGGCGCCTCTTCCGCGACTCGCAGCTCACGTACAGCGACTTTATGGAGCAAGAGGCGATCCCAGACAGCCCGGACCTCGTCATCAAGTACGCCGGGCGCTACCTCACGTGGGACAACGCCTCGCCTGTCCTCGCCTCGCTCGCCGTGTACCGCAAGTCGCTCGTCGAGCACCCAGAGCTGCACCGCTCGGTCGACGAGTCGACCCCGCCGACCAAGTCGACCGGCCGGCGCGGTTGGGGCCTGTGGTGGGGCCGCGGCCGAGGCGGCACGGCCCCGCCCGAGGACACGCAGACCGTGTCGAGCTTGCCGGCGACGGCGCAGGCGAGCCCGCCGACGAGCCCGCCCGACTCGCCGAGGTCCGAGCCCGCGCTCGAGGCGCCGGCCGCTCAGCAGCAGCTCGGCGACGAGCACGACGGCGACGAGTTCCCGCCCGAGGATCACACCAAGCACTACGCCAAGACGCTGCGCCTTACGTCGGACCAGCTTGTGCGTCCTCTTCCCTCGCTCGCCGTTCCTCCCCCTCTGACTCGGGCTCGATCCGGACGGCGACTGACCCTTTCGCCTTTCCTGCTTCCTGCAGCGAGAGCTCAAGCTCAAGAAGGGCATGAACCAGATCTCGTTCACGGTGCGCTCGTCGTACTCGGGCTACGCGACCTGCACGTCGCGCATCTTCCTCTGGGACTCGGACTTCCGGGTCGTCATTTCCGACATCGACGGCACGATCACCAAGTGCGTCCTCTCTTCCCCTCTCGCGCACAAGCTCGTCGAGAGGATTCCCTGACGCTGTCGCCGACGCACGCAGGTCGGACGCGCTCGGCCACGTCTTTACCATGATCGGGCGCGACTGGACCCACCTCGGCGTCGCCAAGCTCTACACCGACATCGCCCGCAACGGCTACAAGCTCATGTACCTCACGTCTCGGGCGATCGGGCAGGCCGACACGACGCGCGAGTACCTCAAGAACATCAAGCAGAACGGCTTCCAGCTCCCCGACGGCCCCGTCATCATGAGCCCCGACCGGCTCATGACCTCGCTGCACCGGTGCGTCCCCCTCTTTCTCCTGCTCCTGCTTGCCGTGCAGGTCACCCACTGACGTCGAGCACGCAACAGGGAGGTCATCATGCGCAAGCCCGAGGTGTTCAAGATGGCGTGCCTGCGCGACATCGCTCGGCTGTTCGGCGAGCGCTCGCCCTTCTACGCCGGGTTCGGCAACCGCATCACGGACGCCCTGTCGTACCGCAGCGTCGACATCCCCTCGTCGCGCATCTTCACGATCGACTCGAACGGCGAGGTCAAGATGGAGCTGCTCGAGCTCGCCGGCTACAAGTCGAGCTACATCCACATGACCGACCTCGTCGACCAGATGTTCCCGCCCATCAACCGCAGCGCCGCGCCCGAGTACACCGACTTCAACTACTGGCGCGCCCCTCTCCCGGCGTTCGAGTTCGACATCCCCGAGTTGGCACCGCCGTCGCCGGCCTTGTCGGCCCGCTCGGACCAGTCGACGAGCCGGATCTCGTTGACGCGCCTCGGCAGCCTCGCGAGCTCGCTCTCGCGCCGGTCGTCGCGCGGCGCGCTCAACAGCGACGCCGCGTCCGTCACGAGCGCCGGCGCGCGCACGGCCCGCGGCGCGACGCCGTCGAGCCCGTTGCTCCAGGCGACCGTGCCCGAGGTCGGGCTCGACGGCGAGGAGGAGTACGACGACGACGACGAGGACGAGGACGGGTTCGTCGGGAGGAGCCGCTCGTCGTCGATGCCGGGCAGCCTGCCGAACGAGAGCGACTTTGAGCGGTACCGGGCGCAGGCGACGGCCGGGCGGCTCAACGGCGCGGCGTCCGAGGCCGAGGCGTACAAGAAGAAGGTGCAGGGCGTGCACGACGAGGCCGACGACGACTATGACGAGGACGAGGCGCACGAGGAGGAAGGCGAGGAAGGGCCCGACGACTTTGGCGACCAGCTCGACTTCTCCAGCGTGCCTGTGCGTCCCCTTCCTCTCTCTTCCTCTCTCTGCCCTCACTGCGACTGAGATTGAATCTGCCCCAACGCAGTACCTCTGAGCCTCCTCGCAATGGCCGACCTGGTCCGCCTCGACAGACACTCTCCCGGCCTTGCTCCCTCTCTCTCTTCGCCCTGCAGCTCTCGCGACCTTTTCGTGCGCCTCGAGGACGACCCTTTGTTGTAGCTGTAGACTCTTGTCCCCTGTCAATGCAGGATCTCTAGACGCAGCGCGGTGCTCGATGTCTGTTGCGAACTGGACTGGCCGAGCCGACTTGGCCGCTGAGCGGCTCCCTCCTCCCTCGGCCGGCTCGTCACCAGCCTCGCGCCATGCGAGCTCCAGCCTCCACCTGCGTCGCCCTGTGGCTCGCTGCGACTGCCAGCGTGCTCCACTGCGCAGCCGCACAGCGCTCGGCGCCCGACCCGGGCGTCATCGCCGCCGCCGCCTTCCCGCCCTTCCTCGCCGCCGACATCCCGCCCGTGGACCCCGAGTCGTGGGCTCTCCTCCTCGAGCGTGCTCGCAAAGCCGCGCAGAGCGAGTCGCCCGCCCAGCCCGAGGGCGTCCAGGTGGTCCGCGAGACGTTCTTCGTCCCGACGGCCAAGGTGGGGGAGGAGCGGAGGAGCGAGGCGGGCACAGCACAGCAGGCGGTGCAGGGCGCGGTCAAGAAGGCGCAGGAGCAGGACGAGCCCGCCAACTTGCTCAAGACGGTCGGCAAGCTGCGAGGTGCGCTCCTCGTCCTCCTCGTCCACCTCGCCCTCCTCGTCCTGGGTTTCCTCGTCTCGAGCTGACTGGTCCTCGTGCCCGCTCGCAGTCCTCCGCCCGCTCTTCACCTACGCCATCCACCATCCTCTCCGCTTCCTCTACAGCTACGGCCTCGTCCCACTCGCCACCCTCCTCCTCTCGCTCCTCGTCGCCTTCTCGTCCCTCCTCCTCACCCTCCTCTCCTTCCTCCTCTCCCCACTCGCCTTCCTCTTCTCAACCCTCGTCCTCTCGCCCCTCTCCCTCGCCGCCTCAATCACGACCGCCCTCGCCCCGCTCTGGTACGCCCTCGCCGGCGCCCTCGCCTGCGGCACGGCGTGCGGCGTCCTAGCCGGGCTCGTCGCCGGGCGCACGACGCGCGCCGCGCTCGACCAGACGCTCGGCGCCGCGACGAGGGCGGGCAGGTGGCTCGGCGTACTGCCCAAGGCGCCGGGCGAGGGCAAGCGCGCGCGCCGCCGCAGCGAGGGCGGCTTCGGCGAGGGAGCGAGGCTCGAGCGCTTTGCGCCTCGTCGAGCGTCGAGCGGGCGCAGCAGCAGGGCATCGGCGCTCGGGAGCTCGTCAGCCTCGACGACGACTGCCACGATGGAGGGTGCGAGCACGAGGAGCAAGGGGAAGCGGCGCGCGGTCGAGCGCAGCGGCGGAGGAGGGACGAGCACGTACTCGTCGAGCGGAGCGATGGACGAGCTTGACGGGTCAACGACCGACGAGGAGTGGGACGAGGAGGACGAGGGCGCGCTCGAGCCGCAGACCACGACGAGGCCGACCGCGAAAGCAGGATGGAGAGGGCGCAGGGTCCCTTACTAGCTTGCGTAGACGCTTGTGGGCGGCGCAATCGTTGTCTGAAGCGGGCCGAGCAGACCTAATGCCGAATAGGAGCGCGGGCCTAAGCTTCGATTAGTCGAGCAGAGCTAATGCCGATTAGAGAGAGTCAAGCGCGTCCGGCTTATGCTCCTCCTCGCCCTCCTCCCACTCGCCCTCACGACTGGGCACTCGGCATGGGCCTCGCCTCGCGACCTGCAACACTCGCCAGCAGCTCTGGGCTCCGCTTGCGCCACCAGCCGCCCTCGCCCGCGGCCCACAACGACCTCGGCGCGTCCTCATCAGCGGCCCCTCGTCGACCCGACCTCTCTCAACACCGGCGGCGCCTCGGGGACCGGTGGACGCCCTTCGTCGAGGTTCGAGAAGGTACAAGACGCGCTCGGAGCAGGGCGAGCGGGCTCTGCAGGCGCGGGAGAGCAGGTGCGTCCTCCCCCTCCCCGCCTCCTCACCTCGGCTCCCCTCCTCGACCCTCTCTCGCGCGCACCGGCTCGTGCAGCCGCCTAGAGGACGCGACGATGAGCTTACTCGAGCCCCTTGCGCGCAGAACGGTTCCGAGCGGTGGATGTACGGGCGCGTCGAGCGGTGCAGGAACTGGCGGTCGACCTCGAGCGCTTCATCTCCGACCTTGTACGTTCCTCCTGCTCTCTCATGCTCGTGCCACATGCTCGAGCATGCACTCTTGCGCTTCTGCGAGCTGCGCGCTGACCCCGTTCACGGTGTGCGCAGGTTAGTCGAGCCCTCGATGGCACCCTCTTCTGTTCGCGCCTCGAAAGCTCGTCTCTTCGCTTGCCGGCCGCCTCCCGACGGCGCCGGTCGATGCTCATTGTGTCTCTCTAGAAAGCGTCCGGGCCTAGGCTGCCAAAGATGCCCGTCTCGATGTCCCCACTCGTCCCGGCGGCCCAGCAACTCGAGCCGTCGCGGACGAGTCTCTACGAGGCCGTACCCGCCCTCACGTGCCCCTGAGGGCCGCGGGTGCACTCTGGTGTGCCGCTCGCACGGACACTGCCCCTGTGGCACGACCGTGCGCCCGGCCACCCTCTAAAAACAGGGGGAGGCTGCGCACCCTCTCTCAAAGGCTATCTCTTGATTCAGCGTGGTTCCGGCCATCTGCGCGCGCGCGATCGGACGAGGACGTCTCTGCGGTACAATCGAGCGCTTCTCCCGAGCCTGTTGGTCTTGTAGAGCGCGAGCTGGACCGTTTTCCCTGCCTTCTCAAGTTGGGTCGAGAGGCGACGAGCGCGCGCTCTTCCTGCGGGCCCTGTTCCTCTCGAGCGTGCTCTCTGGACCTCGTCGAGTGCGCCTTGAACGAGGCGAGGCGCGCGAACGCTTGTGGGCGGCGCAATCGTCGTCTGAAGCGGGCCGAGCAAATCTAATGCCGAATAGGAACGCGCGGCTAATCAGATCCGCTTTGCATCGTTTTGCCGCCTGCCCGCGACCCGAGTCGGGTTCGAACCGACGCGGCATTACAACTTCGGGCTAATGATGCTTTGTATTGCTCGCTCTCGCGCCCGCACCGGCTTTGCGGGCATGGGCTCGCTTGCGTTCTAGCTCGCAGTGCTGCTCTCTCCGAGCCTATAGAGCCCTCGGGCAACGTTGCGAGCCGCTTGCTCGAAGGAGATGACGCCGCACGGACCTTCACGCAGGCCGCATCCTCGGTCCACGAGCTTCGTCCTGCAGATATCCTCTCTTTGGCCACGAGGCAGGAGCATGCGATGCAGCAGCTCACGCGCAGCAGAGCCGAGATGGGCGAATAGACAAGTTGCACGAGGGGAAGCGATCCGGCACTTCAAGGAGCCGAGCGAGGCGGCGACGAACAGAGAGGGATGGGCAAGGGTATCTAGAGGGACGGACGGCTATGGTAGGGTAAACGAGGAGGACGAAGGACAAGGAGGGAGAAGCTACAAAAGGACAGGGAAGGGCGAGAAGGTGAGACGGAGAGTGGGGTGGAGGAGGGGGAGGCTCGCTCGTCAGACGACAAAGACGGGGCGGTCGACGCAGCACGCCGACCCGCGGAAGTCGAGCTTGACGAGACGCGCGGCGCGAGGGGTCGGGCACTCGTGCGCCTGGATCGGGCGCAGCTCGTGCTGGCGCTGGTTCTGGTGCTGCAGCTGCCGCGGCGTGCCGGCGACAGGGCCGCCTCGCTGCTGCTGCGGCGCCTGCGGCTGTTGCTGCGGTTGGCGAGCCGGTGACGACGCGACGTAGACATCCTCCTCGTACCCGCCGTCGGCCTCGTCCTCCTCGAGGATGAGGGGTCCGGGCGCGCTCGCGCTCGCGCTCAGCGACTGCCGCGCGAGCTTGGACGACGCCGGCGCAGGGAGGGAGGGCTGGCCCGAGTGCGACTGCGACGACGACGACGACGACGACCAGCCGCCGAGCGAGCCGACGAGGGCGCCGAACGAGTAGCGCGACTTGGTCGGCGACGGGCCCTGCGAGCCGTTCGACGAGGCCTGCGAGAGGCGGGACGTGTGCGCCTGCTGCTGCTGCTGCTGCTGCTGGATGGCGGCCGTGACGAGCGCCGAGGGTGAGGGAGGAGGCGGGCGGTTCTGGCCCGAGAGGCGGCGCGCGTGCGGGTTGATGCGGTCGAGCGGCCGAGGCGACGACGGGCGGCGGATGTGCGACGCCGTCTCGACGGTGCCCTCCTTGGACTTGGGGAAGAAGGTGAAGGACGCCTCGTCGATGTCGAGCGTCGACGACAGGAACGGCGGGAGGATGTTGTCGCCGATCGGGAGCGGCGGCAGCGAGCTGTGCTTGTTGTACCCGAAGAAGGACGAGTCCTCGTCATCGGATGAGTTGCGCGTCGAGCTGACGCTTCCCTTGGGGAACTGCGGGCGAAAGAGGGCGGCGTCAGCAGAGGGTAGAGGTAAGGAGAGCAAGAGAGAGAGTGGAGAGAGGGGACGCACGCTCCAGGTGCGCACGAACGAGTGCGAGCGGTCGTGACGGTCGGCGCGAGCCTTGTCGGGCGTGTGCGGCATGACGTCGCTGCTCGTCGACGTTGTCGAGTCGGAGCTGAGGCGCGTGCGCGGGTCGTTGTCGACGGCGAGAGGCGCGAGGTCCCGCCCGCTGCCGCCGTACGTCCCCTCCTCGTCGTCCTCCTCTTCCTCCTCGGCGAGCGTGTCGAGCTGACCGAGCGCGATGGCGACGCTGTCGCGCGCCGAGGTGGAAGGCGGGAACGGGCTGCCGTTGGGCGGCGAGGCCAGCTTGCCCGAGAACGAGTCGTCGAGGCCCGACGTGTCCTCGGTCATGTCGCCCGAGTAGGAGCGCCCGAACGACGACGACGACATGGTCGCACCCGAGTACGAGCGACCGAAAGACGACGAGACGCCCGACAGCATGCTGCCGTTCGACGCCTCCTTGAACGGGTGGCGCCGACCGGGGACGTTGCCGCGCTCGTCGTCGTCGACCTGCAGCTCGCGACCGAGAGCCGCCTCGTCGTCGTCCTCGACCTCCTCCATGATGAGGGCGAGGTCGTCGGCGCGCGGCTGCTTGTGCATCGACGGGCCCGTCGAGCTTGTCGCCGAGCTCGCCGACAACGACGCGGCGTGCGACGGCTGCTGCGGCGCGTACGACTGCGGCGGCCGAGACGAGCGCGGCGGCGGCGGGACGGGCGAGGCACCCATCGAGGACGAGCTCAAGCGGCGCTGCTGATGCTGGTACTGGTTGACGTCGGCCGCCGCGTCGCGCACTCGGTCCTCGAGGACGCGCTCGACCTCCTTGCGCGTCTCGGCGTGCTCGCTGCGCTCGCGCTCGAGGGCGGCGACGAGCGTGTAGATCTGGTCGCGCATCTCGCCGATGAGCTTGGCCTGCGCCTGCGCGAGCGCGTCGTCCTCGCGGTCCTTCTTGACCTGGGCGTCGAGGCCCTGGCAGCGGTCGCGCCAGCCGTCGACGTCCTCGAGGAGCGCGTCGCGCTCGTCGGTGAGGTCCGAGATGGCGTCCTTGGCCATGTCGGCCTCGCGCTGCAGGCCCTCGACCTCGAAGCGGCGTGCGACGCGCTCGTCGTCGAGTTGCTGCTCGAGCTCGACGATGCGCGACCGCATCTCGCGCGCCTCGTCCGACGCCTTCTTCTCAAACTCGACAATCTCGAGCGCGTGCGTCGACGCGAGCTGCTCGTTGCGGCCCTCGAGCTGCTCGAGCCGCGCCCGCAACGTCGCGAGCTCGTCGTGCGCGGCGGCGAGGGCCTCGGCCGACGACGAGTTGCCGCCGATCGACGACGCCATCCTCGAGTGCAGCGGCGAGTCGACGAGCGAGGCTGAGTCGTCGGCGGCGTCGCCGCTCACCTCGAGGTCGCCGAAGCCGCCGAGGACGCCGGCGGGGAAGGTCGAGTACTGCGAGGTCGAAGGTGCCGGGCTGCTGCTCTCGCCGCGCGCGCCGCACTGCGCCGAGACGAGCGACGACCGCCATGCGCGCTTCTGACCCTCGGGCGTGACGCCGGCGAGGGACGAGACCGAGCTCGTGCTGGTGCGGTACGAGATGGACGAGCGCTTCATCGTCGGGGCGGGCGAGACCTTGCGCGCCGAGAGCGACGAGGGCCCGCCGCTGCCGAGCGCCGACTGCGCCGAGAAGCGGCGCTCGGGCGTCTGCACGGGCGACGTGCCGACGGCGCCGCTGCCGATCGAGAGAGAGCGAAGCCCGCCCTTGGTCGGCTGCGAGGCGAGCGCCGAGGTGCTGGAGGGGGACGCGCCGAGGGGCTCGGGCCGGTAGCCCGACACGGCCGCCGAGTGGAACATCGAGATGTGCTTCTCCTCGGGCGACGACGAGGCGCGAACGTCGTCGGGCATGCCGGCCGTCGAGGGCGTGCCGTTCGCCGACGACGTGACGGACGACGCCGAGAGCGACAAGGGCCGCATCGACGACCGCCGCGACGCCGTCGGCGAGGGTGTCCTACCGAGCGCAAAGTCGCGCTGGCGGAAGCCCTGCTGCTGCTCGGCGTGCTCGAAGACCGACTCGAGGCTGTTGAGCCGAGGCTCGCCGCCGGCGCCGAAGATGCTGCTCGGGCGCGGCTTGCGCGGGCTCGGCGAGCCCTTGACGCTCGCCGGTGCGGCCTGCTGCGGGCTCGAGACGGGCGTCGGCGTGCGCGCGCCTGCGCGAGAGCCCCGGCTGCCGCGGCTCGTGCGGCGCCGCGGGCTCCCGCCGTACAGCGACGCGTCGTCCTCCTCCTCGTCCTCCTCGGCGATCTCGCCCAGCTCCATGACGCTGTGCTGCGCGGCGGCCGACGCGCCGTGCCCGCCGAGCGCCGAGCCCCAGCTCGAGCGCTTGTTGACGAGCGGGCTCCCCATCGCGCCGACCGACGACGACGACGAGCCGGCGACGCCGAGGCCGACCATCGGGCTCGACGGTAGCGGCGGTACGGGCGACGAGGCGGCCGAGATGGGCTCGCCGTCCGAGGTCATGCCGGGGCTCCTAGGCGCCGAGAGGAGCTCGCCCGGCTCCTCGTTGCCGAGCGAGATGGCCTCGGTCGGCGCTGCGAGGCGGCCCTCGAGCGCCTCGAGCGCAGACTGGCGCGTCTCCTCCGGGCTGCGCGTCGGGTCCTCGAGCTCGCGCCGGCCGCGCTCCTTGAGCGCGGCGAGGACGTGGTGCGGGTCGGTCGACCAGCCGACGGGCGCGAGCGGGCTCGCTGCGGGCGACGACGAGTGCGGCACGTCGGCGAACGACGAGACGGCGGGGCGCAGGAGGGCGGGGTCGTGCACGGTGCCGGCCGAGACAATGTCGAGGCTCTCGCGGAAGTTGGTGACGCTCGAGTGGCGGGCGTGTCGAGAGCTGTTGCGGCCGTGTTTGGGCGGAGGACCGGGTGCGGGTGCTGGAGGGAGGGGAGAGGTGGGGCGTCCGGGTGCAGGGTGCGGGGAGAAGGTCGGCGAGGAGAAGGAGGACCGACTCGCCTCGGGCGAGCCGGGGTAGCCGCCGCCATGCAGCCAGCTCGGCGGGCCCGTCGCTCGAGGTGCCGGCGACACGGACCGCGGCGACTCGGACGGCGGCGGTGCGAGCTGCGGCGCCGGCCCCGAGAACGACATCGAGATGCTCGCGCGCGAGCGGTTGTGGCCGTGCCCCATCTTCTTGAGGCTGATCGAGTTGCGCTGCATCGACATGCGCGAGCTGCTCGCCTTGCGCCCGTGCCCGGGCCCTGCGCCGCCGAAACCCGACGCCGCGACGAGCGAGTCGCCGCCCATGGTCGCGAGGAGGCCGCTCTTGGACTGGCTGCGGCGGTGGGCGTGCTTGGCGGCAAAGTCGGCCGTCGACGAGACCGAGCCAGAGAGGCCGGATCGCCGTCGCGCAGCCTTGGTCGGTGAGGTGCCGGGCGTGGTGGTCGAGGCGTCCGAGTAGGTCGAGACGCCGGACATGCGGGCGTTGGTGCGGGCGCGGTACAGCTTGAGCTGTTGCGAGGGACAGGCTCGAGTCAGCTATCCATCCTGTGCAGTGCTCGCTCGACTCGCACGCAGGGGGAGGGGTCAGGGAACGCACCTTCTTCTTGGCGGCGAGGAGGCGGTCCTCTCGCTCTTTGGCGGCAGCGTCCTTGCCCGCATAGGCGTACGGCTGCTGCGAGGTGCTCGCGATTGCCGACATGGTCGAGAGCTAGGGCGCACTGGCGGTGCGGCGGTGGTGCGGGAGTGCGGCGGTCGGCGGCGTGAGCGGGAGAGGGAGGAGGTCGAGAGGGGGAGGGAGCGACGGGGTGCGAGGCTGAATGGCGCGGGCGATGGGCTGTGCGGGCTGTGCGGTGTGGTGGAGCGAGCTCAGGACCAGCCTGGAGGTCTCTGGCGGTGGGTGTGGGCCGCGGGCGGTGGTCGGTGTGACGGCGGGGCGGAGCTGCGCGACAAAGGGCGACGGGGCCGCGCGAGGTGAGCGAGCTCGCTCGTGCTGCACCAGACAGCGGCACAGAGGGGTGGACGCACCTGTGCAGGGCCGGCTCGAGAACACAGAGGCAAACAGGGCGACGCGTGCAGGAGGTCGACGGCGAGCGGAATCCACGCTCCAAGTCGCGCGTCGAATCGGCGGGGAAGGCGACGGTCGTGGTGGGCGGTCCTCCGGGCGACTCGCACGGCGTGTCTGAGCGCAGGCGCAGGCGGTGGTGGTGCTGGTGGCGGCGGCGGCGACGCTGGCCTGGTGGTCGAGCTGCCGAGGGAGAGACGCGCGCGGCGTGCCGGGCGGGGAACAGCGACTCGCTCGAGGTGCGGCCGAGCCGACGACGCTGGCGGCGAGGGGTCGACGAGCTGGAGGACGACGGCAGCAGTACTGTACTCGACGATGCTCAGGCTACGAGCGGGTCAGGCTGCAGCTCGACGCTCGCACCAGAGGCCGACTTGCCGCAAGTTGCGCACTCAGAGCCACGGCCTGGGTCTCGGACCTCCTCCTTGGCCCGCCTCTCTCGCTTGCCTGCCACTCTCGGAAAGCGGCTCTCTTGCGCGCTCTCTCTCGCTATGTACTCTTGCTGAACTGCAGGTGCAGCGAGGTGCTGGCCTGACGCGCACCGAGCTGCCCGAGCCGCAGAGCCGGTCGAGCTCTCAAGACGATCCTCGTCCTCTCGCTCGCTCAACGGGTCGAGATGCTGCTGCACAACCCGCACACTCGTTGCAGAGAGCGATGCGCCGACCCGAGGAAAGAAAGGTCGACGGCGCACGCCGCAGAGACGAAGAGGGGAGGGAGGAGAGGGCGGGAGGGGGACCGAGAGCACGAGAGCGAGAGGGGAAACCTGCGAAGGACGAGTGGCGAGATGAAGGGCGAGCGCGAGAAGAATGACGAGACAGGGTAAATGTGAGAGGGAGGGGAGGGGAGAAGGGGTAACCGTGAGGAGGACGGGGCGAGGCAAAGAGGAGGGGCGACGAGGCGGCTCGAGGGAGGGCACTGAACAATTGACAGGGGCGAGCGAGGGCGCGAGGTCGACGACGAGGTAAGAACGATGGCAATAGGTCGAGGCGAAAGGTGAAGGCGAGCGAGGGTGAGAGGGAAGGGCGAGAGGGCGAGCGAGGACGAGGTCGTCGCTCAGGACGAGCCTGCCGGCGGTTTCGGCGCCGCGCTCGAGCCCGTCGTCGCGCTGTCGGACGCGTCGTCGCCGGCCTGGGTCCCGCCCGTCGTCGAGGCGGGCGAGGCGGTGCCGGACCCGGCCGTCGCAGCCGCGTTGGCCTGCCGCAGGGCGTCGGGCTGCATGAGCTTGAGGAACGGCTCGGTCCTGCAGGGAGGAGACGGCGTCAGCGCCGCACCCGACGAGGTGCACGAGAAGAGAGGAGCGAGAGGGAGACGCACCGGATGAAGCGCGGCACCTGGTCGGTCGCGAGCAGGCGGAAGATGTGCTCTTGTATCCGCTCGTACTGGCGCAGGAGCGTCTGCACCTGCGTCGCGCGCAGCGGCGGTATCGGCGCGTTGTCGGTCGCGCTCGACGTGCCGTCGGTGCTCGTCGTCTGGCCGACGACGCCCGGGATCCCGCTCGTGACGGCGCTCGGCGCGACGAGCCCGTCGCCCGCCGTCTTGGCGCCGACCTCGGCAAGGGAGCGGTTGACGTAGTTGACGACGTCGGCGCGCAGGTTGTGGTCGATGTTGAGCTCGTTCGGCGAGAGCGGCGCGAGGTACGTGTTGTAGATGTGGAGGGCGGCGGCGACGAGGTTCTGCTGGTGCGACTCCATGGCGTTGGCGGCGACCTGGGGCCGCCGCTTCGAGCTCGCGCCGACCGCCGAGCTCGTCGTCGAGAACCGTCGCCGAAAGTCGGTCACCTCGAGCCAGAACCCGAGGTTCTCGTCGCAGTAGTTGGCGCGGAGGAAGTCGCGGAAGAGGGCCCGCAGCGCCGGCTCGTCGAGGATGGCGCGCAACCGAGTCGTCGTCGAGTGCTGGTCCTTGCTCCATGCCGACGACGCGCCCGCCTCGGTGAGGTTGGCCTTGAAGAGGTCGGCCATGCCCTTGCGCCCGCCGACGAGCGAGCCCTCGATGTTGCTCAGCCCGGTCCCGCCGGTGAACCCTCGCTCGCTGCTCGCGTGGTCGAACCCTCGCAGCGAGCTCGAGTCATCGCCCTCGCCCGTGCTCGGCGAGTCGCGCCCTGCGGAAGCGGACGCCGCCGCTGCCGCTGCCGCCGCCGCCGCCGCCGATCCGCCGCCGCCCGAGTCGCCCGCCTTCTCGACCTTGCCGCCCGGCGTCGTCGCCGCGACGTCTGCGCCCGAGCCGCCCTGCGCGACTCGTCGCCCCTCCTCGGTGACGCGGTACAGGACCCTCGGGCCGAAGCGGTACTCGGCCGCCTGCCCGGACGAGCCCTGGACCTCGATGACCGTGACCCGGTCGCCGGCGCGCGAGCGGTCGGCGTACAGGACGACGAGGCCGTAGCGCACCATGTGGGCGAGGAGCTCGCCGGCCTCGTCGCGGCAACAGCACGTCGAGTAGTCGAGGAGCCAGTCGACGCCGGCCGTCGACGCAAAGACCTGCTTGACGACGACGACCTGGCCGGCCTTGGTCTTCTCGGTCACGTCCTGCAGCTCGACGCCGTTGGCCCGATCGAACGAATCGGGCGTGCGCACGCTCTCGATGAACGGGCGCGCCATGGCGGCGCCTCGGCCGTCGTGCTGCTCGGCGACGTAGTTGGGGCTGCGGCCGCCGGTGAAGCGCCGGAAGACGACGTCGATGACGGACCGCGAGACGTGGATCTCGTCGTCGGATTGTCGTCGCTCGAGGTGGAGGAGCTTCATGCAGATGGGCTGGGTCGTGAAGACGGGGATGAGGTGGTCGGCCGAGATGCCGTTCTTGGTGATGAAGCGCTCGAGGATGTGCAGGCCCTTGGGCGTGATCTGGTAGATGCCGCGGTCCTTGAACGTGACGGACGACGGGTCGGCGGCGTTCTCGATGAGGCGGGCGTCCATAAAGTGCTGGCAGATGCCCTTGGCGATCTCGCGCGACATGGAGAACGTCGTCGTCGTCGTGGTTGTTACGATGCGCTGCGGATCGTTCGGGTCGGACGTGCGGTTCGATTGCGAGAACCGCAACGAGGCGAGGTTGGCGGCGGCGTCGTCGGTCGTGAAGGCGTTGGCGTACGTGCGGAAGAAGCGCGTGCGGTCCGACAGGTCGAGCGACACCATGAGGGTCGCAAAGAGGTCGTGCGTGTCCTGCAAGCACACAAGGAGGAGAGGCGCAAAGGGTCAGCTCTCGGTGCTCCTCGTCCCTTGCCCGCGCCGGCCGGGATGGGTGAGCGGCGAGCAGGAACGCACCTTGCAGAACGGGTTGCCTCGTCGCCCGGTCTTGAGCCTGTGTAGCAGCGAGGTACAGAGAGTCAGCTCGGTTCAGCTGGACCGTGCGGGCGCTGCCTTCGCAGGCACGACGAGCAGGGGCTCCATCCGGGGGGAACGAGGAGGAGGCGAGGCTCACATGTGGCTGCTCTGCGCTTGACGGGTCCTGGCCTCGGCAGATCGGGACTGCGACGACATGCTGGACGAAGGCGAGTGCTGCTGGTCCAGGTGCTCGGGCCGTGCGGTGGAGGGTTGACC
>Ga0308169_10001546_pt1 | contig 26484 bp, 29 predicted proteins | sample PhyBR1_2_FD_202139 | JGI IMG/M metagenome (GOLD analysis project Ga0308169, IMG submission 202139) | Phyllosphere microbial communities from UC Gill Tract Community Farm, Albany, California, United States - DLSLSB.R1 | ecosystem: Host-associated > Plants > Phyllosphere > Unclassified | place...
TCAATCAAAGCGGCTGCGCGAGCGCAGCAACAGCAACAGCGGCACCCCCATCAGCCAGGCGGTGGCGGGTTCGGGCAGGTCGGTCCCTCCCTCCAGCAGGGTGCTTCCCGAAGAAATGGTGGCAAAGGTGACCGGATCGACGATATCGAAGTTTTGCGCCCCGGGCCGTCCGTTGCCGAGGAAATCGAAGGAGACGCCGAAGCCTCCCAGGCTGGACCCTGGCGCGAGGCCGGACGCCAGCGCGAGCGCATCGAAGAAGCCGTCCGCAGGCAGCCCCTGATCCGGTTCGATCACCAGCGCATCCCATCCAGGCGGCGCCGAAACCAGCTGCAGGTTGGCGTACAGGGCAGGATCGAAGAAGACGGTGAACTCCTCGATCACCGGGTCGGACGCCGCCGCCGACACCGTGTACTGATAGGTCCAGCGGTTCCCGGCTTCGGGTGTGAGCTCGTAGGTGATGACGGCTGCCGAGGCGCGCCCAAGTGCAAACAGGGAAGCAAGAAGAAGCAGGGCAGCGGCGATCGCGCGGATCGGGCGGCCGGGACCCAGCAGTCTGCGGATATAAGTGGATGACAACGAGAAACGAACTCCAGGGACCTGCAGTGGCGTTGCGAACATAACGGATCCTCTCGGGTTGGGTGGCAAGTCCTCGCCACATGCAATAAACGAGCCAAAAGAAAAATGAAAGTAAATACAGTCACTTATGGAGAACGAACTGCCGAGCTCGTAAAAGCTGTAAAGCGTATCGACAAACAGTCGATAACAAATTTGCTTTTTGGTCAAAGTGATGGCTGCAAGGTAATTAAGCTGGAAACAGCTTTACCGGACCAGAGAGAAGGGGATTTGGAATGCAAAAAGCCCACGAACCGAAATTCGTGGGCTTCCTGTTTGTTCGTGGTAGGCCGTGCTGGGCTCGAACCAGCGACCAACGGATTAAAAGTCCGCTGCTCTACCAACTGAGCTAACGACCCGACGGCCCGCATTATAGCGGCTCGGCAGCGTCAGGCCAAGACCTTTCGTGTGGGAAAGTTATTCTGTTCTCTCAGCGGCCACGGAAAAATGCCGTCTGCAGGAAGCGCAGGCCGCTCAGGACTTGGCCGACGCGCTCGTCCGAGAGGCGGCCGATGCGCTCGCCCAGGCGCGATTTGTAGATGGACGAGATCTGCGAGGCAATCACGACGCTCCGCTTTTCCAGCCCGCCTTCGCCCTGGTCCAGCAGCACATTGCCAGGCTCTGTCGCACGGCGGATGTTCGAGCTGAGCGCGCAGACGACCACGGTGCCGATCCGTGAATGGTTGAACAGGTCATCCTGCACCACGAGGTGCGGATGGGGAAAGCCGGGAAGCGAACCCTTGCTGGGGTCGGCTGCAACCCAGTAAATCTCGCCGCGGTAGATGGTCTTGCCCGGGTCGCCTTCCAGTGCTGCCGCTTCGCGGTCCATGCATATCCTTTCTCGGGTTCATCTGTGATAGGAAAAATGAATCACAGAGCAGTAAATCATGTATTGGACAACTTACAGCCATCGCGTCACCCTAGTATTCTATTCATTCGCGTTCCAGGAGACATCCATGCCGACCTACCGTTCCCGTACCACCACCCAGGGCCGCAACATGGCCGGCGCCCGTGCCCTGTGGCGCGCTACCGGCATGAAGGATGGCGACTTCGAGAAACCGATCATTGCCGTGGTCAACTCCTTCACCCAGTTCGTGCCCGGCCACGTGCACCTGAAGGACCTCGGCCAGATGGTCGCCCGCGAGATCGAGGCGGCCGGCGGCGTGGCGAAGGAATTCAACACCATCGCCGTCGACGACGGCATCGCCATGGGCCACGGCGGCATGCTGTACTCGCTGCCCTCGCGCGACCTGATCGCCGACTCGGTCGAGTACATGGTCAACGCCCACTGCGCCGACGCCATGGTCTGCATCTCGAACTGCGACAAGATCACGCCGGGCATGCTGATGGCCGCGATGCGCCTGAACATCCCGGTGGTATTCGTCTCCGGCGGCCCGATGGAAGCCGGCAAGGTCATCAAGACCGTCGACAACGGCCAGAAGATCATCAAGCTGGACCTGATCGATGCCATGATCAAGGCCGGCGACCCGACCCAGTCGGATGCCGACGTGCTGGAAGCCGAGCGCTCGGCCTGCCCGACCTGCGGTTCCTGCTCCGGCATGTTCACGGCCAACTCGATGAATTGCCTGGCCGAGGCCCTGGGCCTGGCGCTGCCGGGCAACGGCACCATCGTCGCCACCCACGCCGACCGCAAGGAACTGTTCCTGCGCGCGGGCCGCTTGATCGTTGAACTGGCCAAGCGCCATTATGAAGGCGACGATTACTCGATCCTGCCGCGCTCGATCGCCAGCAAGGCCGCCTTCGAGAACGCGATGACCCTGGACGTGGCGATGGGCGGCTCGACCAATACCGTGCTGCACCTGCTGGCCGCGGCCCACGAGGCCCAGGTCGAATTCACGATGGCCGACATCGACCGCATCTCGCGCAAGGTGCCCTGCCTGTGCAAGGTGGCGCCGATGACCGACAAGTACCACATCGAGGACGTGCACCGCGCCGGCGGCATCTATTCCATCCTCGGCGAACTCGGACGCGCCGGCCTGCTCGACACCTCGGTCTCCACGGTGCACAGCCCGACCCAGGGCGAGGCGATCGAGAAATACGACATCCGCCGCAGCGACGACCCCGCCGTGCATCAGCTGTTCCGCGCGGCCCCGGGCGGCGTGCCGACCCAGGTCGCGTTCTCCCAGGCCGAGCGCTTCGAGGACAACGACATCGACCGCGCCAACGGCTGCATCCGCGATCTCGCGCATGCGTATTCGAAGGATGGCGGCCTGGCGGTCCTGTACGGGAATATCGCGGAGAAGGGCTGCATCGTGAAGACGGCCGGCGTCGACGAGAGCATCCTGAAATTCTCCGGCAGGGCGCGGGTGTTCCACAGCCAGGACGCCGCGGTCGAAGCCATCCTCGGCGACCAGGTGGTGGCCGGCGACGTCGTCATCATCACCTACGAAGGCCCGAAGGGCGGCCCGGGCATGCAGGAGATGCTGTACCCGACTTCGTACATCAAGTCCAAGGGCCTCGGCAAATCCTGCGCGCTGTTTACCGACGGCCGCTTCTCGGGCGGCTCGTCCGGCCTGGTGATCGGCCACGCTTCGCCGGAAGCGGCGGAAGGCGGTGCGATCGGCCTGGTGGAAGAGGGCGACACGATCGACATCGACATCCCGAATCGCACCATCGACCTGCGCGTGTCGACCGAAGAGCTGGCGCATCGCCGCGCAAGGATGGAAGACCGCGGGCTTGACGCCTGGCGGCCGGTCGGCCGCGAGCGCGCGGTATCGCAGGCGCTGCAGGCGTATGCGGCGCTGACGACGTCCGCGGACCGCGGCGCGGTGCGCGATCTGTCGCAGTTGAAGCGCTGATTCCGCTTCAAACGATCAGTCGAGGAAGCCGCGTCCCGGCAGCGGGCCCGTCGAGAACATTCGAGGCGGATGTCCGCCGGGCGCGCGGTAGTATTCGACCACGAGCCTCCGGGTGCCGTCGTCGTTTTGGGTAGGCTGGAACTGGATCGAGACGTCGCCGTCCGGGGAGGCGAAGTGATCCGGCCCGACCAGCAGCAGCTGCTTTTCCTGACCGGCGCCGATGCGGACGTAGAGCGTGTCGTCGAGGCCGAAGAGGTGGGCACGGTAGCCGTCGCTGAGGCCGTAGAGGCCTTCGGCGCCGGCGGCTTCCTGGGCGGTGGGCCGCCGGGGATAATCGGACGTCGCGCAGCCTGCACCGCACAGGAGGAAGGCAAGGGCAGGAAGTGAGGCGCGAAGGTAAGCTCGCATGATTCCCCCAAGGTGAAAACTCTGGCGTAAATCAAAACGGCCCGTTATAATGCGTGCCTTCTTCGGGTCGTTAGCTCAGTTGGTAGAGCAGCGGACTTTTAATCCGTTGGTCGCTGGTTCGAGCCCAGCACGGCCTACCAAGATTCAGGAAAAAACGCCAGCCTTCGGGTTGGCGTTTTTTTTCGGGCGCTTGCGCCGACATCAGCGTTGCGCAAGCGTGGCCGTGATCACATACCTGACCGCCAGACGCTGGTCCGGCACATAGGTCATCACCATCTCGTCGCGGTTCTCGCCGCGATTGAAATCCATCGTCACATTGCCGTCGCGTGAAACGAATTTGTCCGCCGAAACCGGGATCATTCGGATCGGACGCTGGCGGTCGATTTCCGCAACGATGCCGGTGGCTGCTTCGCCTACTTTCAGGCGCCAGCCGTTGGACATCGCGTAAAGGCCGGTAACCGCCTCGGTTTCATCATCGCTGAGACGGAATGGCGCCGTCACCTGCACCGTGGCGATCGATGCGGAAGTGTCGGGTGGTGGGTAATTGCTGGACTGGGCACCAACATTCGATGCCAGCAGCAGGGTGGCAGGAACTGCCAACAATAAGAGGCGCATGATCGCTCCTTCACAAAACTTCGGGTTGACCGCGATACTGGTCTGACCAGGAGCGGTAAACTCAGTGTAGGACGATGCCCACCAGCCTCAAGCGATTTGAGAGGGCCATCACGAAACGGTCGCTATCCAGCAAAACCCAGATCAATAAGAAATGACCCAGAATTCGCGGGTTTCGCTGGATTCTGTATCGTGATTCAGTCTTCGAGCCAGGCGTCGGTGGAAGCGGTCACGCAAAAAGGACTTAGCAAAATACCGACGAGCCGCTATAATGCCGGGCTTCGGGTCGTTAGCTCAGTTGGTAGAGCAGCGGACTTTTAATCCGTTGGTCGCTGGTTCGAGCCCAGCACGGCCTACCACGAATACGCAGTAAGACAAGACGCCAGCCTTCGGGTTGGCGTTTTCGTTTGCGAAGCCGTGCCTGGCTGATTTCAGTATCAAGAACCGCCCGCCAGGTGCCCGCCTTCGCCTTCCCAGTTGGCGACTTCGTAGGGCAGGTCCTGGCCGGGGGGGCGGTAGGTGCCGGTCCTGGTCACGGCCCGGTCGATTTCCTGGGTCGTCAGCAGTACCGTGGTCTTGCAACTGGTGACCCCGGCGGCGTTCACCCTGAGGGCCAGGGCCGCGGCGCTCGTGTTGTCGGGCAGTTCGCCGATGATGATGACATCCCTGTCGCCGAACACGTAATAGAAGGCTTCGACCTTGCCGCCGAGCGAGGCGAACAATTCGTCGACGGCCTGGCGCCGCCGCGTGCCGCCTTCCTTCATCAGGCCATTGATGCCTTTGCTGAGATAGTTCGCTTCCACCAGATACTTAGCCATGTCGGTCTCCATCCGGATGTGCAGCTACTCCACCATTTCCCGCGCGCGGCCGTACGCCATCCGCCACATGGGGCATATGTACGACGCTAACAATTCGTGACAGATATCGCAATAGCAAACTGATATCCTTTTCCGGTCCAGGCGAAAAGACAGGAGAAGGCATGAACGCATTACACTTTGTATTGGCCGCGGCGGTCCTGGCCGGCGGCAGCGCCAAGGCGCAACTGGCGGAGCCGGCATCCCGGGCCCGGCTGCAGGTCCAGCCTTCGCCAGCAGCCACGGCATTCGCCAGGCTCCCTGCGCCCTTCGAACCGGCCTATCTGGTCAACGAGGGGGAGCATCCCTTTACCGGGCTGTTCGACGGCTGGCGCAGCGACCCACGCCTCGTTGCCGGCATCAACCTGAACCGCTATCTCGCGCTCGAGATGGGCTACCGCGAACGCCAGGACCGCGGCTTTCATGCGGTCGACCCGCGCGATCCCCTGGATACGACCGGCGCCCTTGGCACCAAAGGTTTCCACACCTATTTCTCGGTGAAGGCGACGGCGCCGATCACCGATAAATTGTCGACCTACGGTAACCTGGGCATTGCCTACAGCGAGCGTCGCGGGGCCGATGCCCTGGGCAAGAACGAGCCGAACGCCGACATCGGCCCCTATGCCAGGCTCGGCGCGCAGTACAAGCTGAATGACAAAGCCTCGGTGACCGTGGAGAGCCAGAACTTCGGCAATGCGTCCCAGAAATGGGGCAAGGACACCAATGCCAGCGGCGTGAACGCCAAGCTGAAACTCGGCTTTTGAAGCGCTGACGAGATGTGCAGTGTTACGACAGTGCGGAAGTGACCTTCAACACCTCTTCCGCCGTCGTCACCCCTTCCACCACCTTGTAGGCACCGGCAATGCGCAGCGGCTTCATGCCGTCCGCGACGCTCTGCTGGCGCAGCGCCGCCAGGTTCGTGACTTCCTGGATCAGGTGGGTGAACTTCTCCGTCACCGTCGCCAGTTCGTAGATGCCGGTGCGGCCGCGGAAGCCGGTCTGGCGGCATTCCGGGCAGCCGACCGGGCGGTAGACCGTGGCCGGCTTCGGGATTTCCAGGGCCCCGATTATGCTGTTCCAGACTTCGTCGCTCAGTTCGCCGTCCGGGCTCTTGCAGTGCGCGCACAGGGTGCGCACCAGGCGCTGGGCCATGATGCCGCTCAGCGTCGAGCCCAGCAGGTACCAGGGCACGCCCAGTTCCAGCAAGCGCATCACGCTCGAGGGCGCGTCGTTGGTGTGCAGGGTCGACAGCACCAGGTGGCCGGTCAGGGCGGCCTGGATCGCCATCTCGGCCGTCTCCAGGTCGCGGATCTCGCCGATCATGATGATGTCCGGGTCCTGGCGCATCAGCGCGCGCACGCCGTCGGCGAAGGACAGGTCGATGCCGGGCTGGACCTGCATCTGGTTGAAGGCCGCTTCCACCATCTCGATCGGGTCCTCGACCGTGCAGACGTTCACTTCGCTGGTGGCCAGCGCTTTCAGGGTCGTGTACAGGGTCGTGGTCTTGCCGGAGCCGGTCGGCCCCGTCACCAGGATGATGCCGTGCGGGCGCCTGGTGAGCGCGTCCCAGCGCTGCGCGTCGTCGGGCGGGAAGCCCAGTTCCGGCAGGGTTTTCACGACCACTTCCGGGTCGAAGATACGCATGACGAGCTTTTCGCCGAAAGCGGTCGGCATGGTCGACAAGCGCAGCTCGACCTCCTGCCCGCCCGTGGTTTTCGTCTTGATGCGGCCGTCCTGCGGGCGGCGTTTTTCGATCACGTCCATCCGTCCCAGCAGCTTGATGCGGGCGGTCATCGCGATCATCACCACGGCCGGCACCTGGTACACCTGGTGCAGCACGCCGTCGATGCGGAAGCGGATCACGCCGGATTCGCGTTTCGGCTCGAGGTGGATGTCGGAGGCGCGCTGGTCGAAGGCGTAGCTCCACAGCCAGTCGACGATGTTGACGATGTGCTGGTCGTTGGCGTCGACCTGCTTGTTGGTCTTGCCCAGTTCGACCAGCTGCTCGAAGTTGTTGCGCAGCGCGAGGTCCTGGCCGCTCGATTTGTTGGCGTCGCGGATCGACTTGGCGAGGCTGAAGAACTGCGAGATGTACTGGGCGATGTCGAGCGGATTCGCCAGCACCAGTTCGATGCGCCGGCGCGAGATGCGGCCGATTTCAATCTGCCACTCGGTGTGGAAGGGATCGGCGGTCGCCACCACCAGCGCGTCGCCCTTGAGTTCGATCGGCAGGATGTTGAAGCGCGCCGCGTAGCTGGCCGACATCACGTCCGCCACCTTCGTAAAATCGATCTTCAGCGGATCGATGCGCAGGAAGGGCAGGTCGACCTTGCCGGCGCACCATTCGCTCAGCACGTCCAGGGTCAGCAGCCGGTGCGGCGGCCTGCCTGATACGATCTTGCACTGGGCGATCGCCGTCAGCGGATGCATCGAGCCCACCGCATTCTTGAGGATCCCCTGGGCCTGGGCAAAGTGCGGCTTGACCGTCGACTTTTCGACGATGCCGTCGGCCAGCATCCAGGAAAAGATGGTTTGCAGGTCGAGCGCCTTGGGCTGGCTGGACTTCGATGCCGCGGTCGGGGCGTTCATGGCGTCAGCGTTTGTCGGCGGCGAGGGCCGCCTGCAGTCCCTTGACCCAGGACCTGGCCGGCAGCTTGGTGGCGGCCACGATCCGGGCGGCGCGGGCGGCCAGGCGCTCGGGGTCGAGGTCGGGCTTGTTCCTGAAGCACAGCGCGACCACGTTGCCGTCGTGGACTTCGGGCAGGCAGATCACGGTGTCGAAGGCGAAGCGCATGGCCTTGATGTTCTTTTTAAAGCTCGGATGGTCGCCGAACAGGTTGACGGTCATGATCCCATCCTCGGCCAGGCAGGCGTTGCAGGCCTGGTAGAACTCGGGCGTGTCCAGCACCGGGCCGCGCGCGGTGGCGTCGTAGAGGTCGCACTGCAGGACGTCGAAGGCGCCGTGGTTGGCGTCGTCCAGCACGAAGTCCATCGCATCCATTTCCAGCACCCGCAGGTGTTCGTCGTCGGAGGGCAGCTTGAACATCGACGAGCAGATCGCGATCACCGACGGATTCAGCTCGACCGCGGTGACCAGGGCTTGCGGGAACTGGCGGTAGCAGAACTTGGTCAATGTGGCGGCGCCCAGGCCCAGCTGGGCGATGGCGCGCGGCTGTTCGATGAACAGCATCCAGGCCATCATCTGCTGCGCGTACTCGAGTTCCGGCCAGTCCGGTTTACGGATCCGCATCGCGCCCTGGACCCATTCGGTGCCGAAGTGCAGGAAGCGCACGCCGTCCTGTTCGGACAGGGTGACGGGAGCGAATTTCGGCTTGCGCGCGGGCTTGGTGGCGGGCGCGGAGGCGGGGCGGCGCGAAGATTCGGCCAGTTCGATGGATTTGCGTTTGATGAGCATAGGACGACCTGAAGGGAAGATCCTATTATCGGGGGGAGGCTTCCCCAGTGCAAGCAACGCACCGGGGAAGAGCAGCAGGCTGATGCTGCGGGAGGACTGACGCCGCGGAAGAGGAGGGGGTCCTCCGCGCCGGTAGAACTTGTTGCTGAGGCTTACTGGTACTGGTCCGGCTCGACCGACACGCGCAGGCGGACGCGGTTGCCCGGATCGCGGTTCATGACGGTGTTGAAGGTCTGGCCGCGGTAGTTGTAGGTCACGTCGTAGCCGTTGGTGCGCTGTTCGACCGATTCCACGGTACGGCAGCGCTGCACGGCCTGTTCCTGGGTGCCGGCGTAGCCGCTGCGGCCGTCGTTCTCGACGTGGTCGCCGACCATCGCACCGGCGATCGCACCGGCGGCCGCCGCGGCGACCTTGCCGTTGCCGCCGCCGACCTGGCTGCCCAGCAGGGCGCCGGCGATGCCGCCGACCACCGTGCCGCCCTGGCCGCGCTGCTGCTGGACCGGGGCTTGCACATAGTCGGTGCGGCATTCGCGGCGCGGAGTGCGAACCTGCTCGACGCGCGGCTGCACACGCACGACCTGGCCGAAATCTTCGAAGTCGCCAGCCTGGGCCAGCGGCAGGGCACAGACGCCCACGGCGGAAAGAATCAGTTTGGCTTTGAAGTTCATGTTCATACCTCGTTTTGGTGTGCTTGTGTGCTTGGTGTTCTAAATCGCTTGGAAACTTACTGCCATGAGCGAATGTTACCGCTAGTCGACTGGATGGGGCGATCCTCGTGGCAACAAAATGTAACAGCCATACAGATGCGTCACAGAGTGAAAATCTGTGTAAAAAGCCTTAATTCAGGCTGAAATAACCCGGCAATTCTTACAAATGTGGGCTGCGCGTCCATATTCGGGTTGATCTGGATACCACAAAACGTTACCCTTACGGGACTAAGGGTTTTAACGGTGGGAAACTAGAGGGGAACTTGAGGATTGAGGGGAAAATGAGTTTGTTGATGAGAGTGCCGCCTAATCTTGTGCAGTCGATCCGGGCCTATCGTGCCACGGAACTGCAGAAGGAAGCAGGCCGCCTTGGCCATCACTTCCTCTATGCGCATTGCGCCAGCGCCCTCACCAAGCAGCAGGTCTGCGCCCGCATCGGCGAGCAGTTCACCTTCCCCCGCCAGTGCAGCAAGAATTTCGAAGCGTTGCGTAATTGCATCACCAACGTGATCGCCGAAGCCGGACCCCAGCCCGGTTTCATCGCCGTCCTCGACCAATTGCCGAATACGCAAAAATTCGACAAGGAAGCCCGCGAAACCCTGCTCGACGTTTTCCGCGACGCCGCCGAGTTCTGGGCCGAGAAAAAAGTCCCGTTCCGCGTGTTCTATTCGTTTGAAGAGCCGCAGTCGCCGCAATCGGTGGGTTGGGTCGGGGCTCGGCCGTTCGAATAGCCGGTGTTTCGTGGCGATTGATCAGGCCCGCGGCTTTCGCGCCTCATTCCCGCCTTCGCGGGAATGACTTATAAGCTTTGGCCCGCCTCTCCCACCGGGTTACAATGCGCGCTTATGAAAAATATCGTGATCCTTATTTCTGGCCGCGGCAGCAATATGGAAGCCATCGTGCGGGCGCGCGAAGCGCAGCAGTGGCCGGCCCGCATCGCCGCGGTGATCAGCAATAAGCCTGACGCCCAGGGTCTCGCGTTCGCCAAAGCGCACGGCATTCCGACCGCGGTGGTCGACCACAAGGCCTACGCTTCGCGCGAAGCCTTCGACGCGGCCCTGCAGCAGACCATCGACGGCTACCAGGCAGACCTGGTGGTGCTGGCCGGCTTCATGCGCATCCTGACCGGCGGCTTCGTCGAGCACTACCTAGGGCGCATGCTGAATATCCATCCTTCGCTGCTGCCGCTGTTCCCCGGGCTGCACACGCACCGGCAGGCTTTGGCGGCGGGCGTGGCGGAGCATGGCGCTACCGTGCATTTCGTCACCGCCGAGCTGGACCACGGCCCGAGCGTGCTGCAGGCGCGCATCCCCGTGCTGCCGGGCGACACCGAGGACAGCCTGGCGCAGCGCCTGCTGGCCGAGGAACACGTCATTTATCCGCAAGCGGTGCGCCTGTTCGTCGAAGGCAGGCTCAGCATCGCCGACGGCGAAGTCCGCATCGCCGAGACCACCAGTATCTAAAATTCAAGGAATTACATGAGATTGCCACCCGCGATCCTCGGCAATGCTGAAGAAGTATTGCGCGAGATCCTGCGCTTCACGTCGCCGGCCGACGTCACCCTGTCGCGCTACTTCAAGGACCATTCCCGCCTGGGCGGCCGCGAGCGCGGCGCCATCGCCGAATGCATCTATTCCGTGCTGCGCAACAAGAACTTCTTCACCGAATTCGGCGGCTTCGGCACCGGCGCCAGCGCCACCATGCGTCGCCTGGTCCTGCTCGGCATGGCCGACGCTGTCGGCGCCGAGTCGCTGGGCGGCCTGAGCGACGATGAAAACGCTTTCCTGGAACGCATCAAGGAAATCGACCGTTCGCTGCTGCCGCCGAAAAAGCGCGCCAACCTGCCCGACTGGCTGTACGACAAGTTCGTGGCCCAGTACGGCGAAGCAGAGACCCTGGAACTGGCCGCCGTGCTGAACACGCCGGCGCCGCTCGACCTGCGCGTCAACACCCTGAAGGCCGACCGCGAAAAAGTCATCGCCGAGCTGGCGACCGCCCCGATCATCGCCGAGCCGACGCCCTATGCGCCGACCGGCCTGCGCGTCCGCAAGAAGCCGGCGCTGCAGAACCTGCCGCTGTTCAAGGAAGGTGCGATCGAGGTGCAGGACGAGGGCAGCCAGGTGCTGGCCCAGCTGCTGGGCGCGCGCCGCGGCGAGATGGTGGTCGACTTCTGCGCCGGCGCCGGCGGCAAGACCCTGGCCATCGGCGCCATCATGCGCAGCACCGGCCGCCTGTACGCCTTCGACGTCTCCGAGAAGCGTTTGAGCAAGCTGAAGCCGCGCCTGGCGCGCAGCGGCCTGTCGAACGTGCACCCGGTGGTGATCGCGCACGAGCGCGACGCCAAGGTCAAGCGCCTGGCCGGCAAGATCGACCGCGTGCTGGTCGACGCGCCGTGCTCGGGCATGGGCACGCTGCGCCGCAATCCGGACGTGAAATGGCGCCAGCAGCCGCAAGACATCGCCGAGCTGACCGCGAAGCAGATCTCGATCCTGGACGGCGCCTCGCGCCTGGTGAAGTTCGGCGGCCGCCTGGTCTACGCGACCTGCAGCCTGCTGGATGAGGAAAACGACGGCATCGTCGCGCAATTCCTGGCCGGCCATCCGGAATTCGAACTCGTCCCGATGCACAAGGTACTGCTTGAGCAGCGCATTCCGCTGGAGATGGGCGACACCTTGAAAATGCTGCCGCACAAGCACGGCACCGACGGCTTCTTCGCCGCCGTGTTCGAGCGCAAGGCCGGCGCCAAGCCTGCCAGGGCGGATGAGACTGCGGCGGACGCCGACGTGGCGGACGCCGACGAGTAAGCACCTTGGCGCCGCTGCAGTTCTCCAGCCTGATCGACGACCTGCTCGATGACCTCAGCCGGCCCGGCATGCCGTGGCAGGTCGGGTCGGTCGCGGCCAGCATCCTGATCGGCTGGCTGTGCACGGGCCTGCTGCAGGCCTGGTGGCGCCGGCGCCGTATCGCGCGCGGGATCACCCGCCACGAAGGCGTCGCCAGCCTGGCGCGGGTGGCCGCGCCGCTGCTGGTGGTCGGCCTGCTCTACCTGTCGACCTGGCTGCTGGCCATGAACCGTTTCCACACGAATATCGTGAAGGTGGCGATTCCGGTGTTCTGGTCGCTGGTCGTGATCCGCGCCGCCTTCTTCCTGCTGCGGCGCGTGTTCGCGCGCCATGGGCAGCTGGGCGAGGCCTTCGTCACCTTCGAGAAGGTCTTCGCGCTGGTCGTGTGGGCGGGAGTGGCGCTGTATATCACCGGCAAGTGGCCGGACATCATCCACTACCTCTATACCACCACCTTGCAGTACGGGCCCAAACCCAGCAACAAGGTGCTGCTGGGCGACGTGCTGGAAGCCGTGGTCTCGATCGCGGTGCTGCTGATGCTGGCGCTGTGGGCCGGCACCGCGCTGGAAGAACGCCTGATGGGCGTGCAGGCCCTGCACAGCTCGCTGCGCGTGGCGCTGGCGCGGGTCAGCCGCGCCGTGCTGATCGTCGGCGCCGTGCTGCTGAGCCTGAGCCAGGCCGGCCTCGACCTCACCGTGCTGTCGGTGTTCGGCGGCGCCCTCGGCGTCGGCCTCGGTCTGGGCCTGCAGCGCATCGCCAGCAACTATGTCTCGGGCTTCATCATCCTGCTCGAGCGCAGCCTGTCGATCGGCGACATGATCTCGGTCGACAAATACACGGGCAAAGTTACCCAGATCAACACCCGCTACACGGTGCTGCAGGGCCTGGACGGCGTGGAAACCGTGCTGCCGAACGAGATGCTGATCTCGGGGCCGGTGCTGAACCAGACGCTCAGCATGCGCGCGGTGCGGGCCTCGACCAAGGTCATGGTGGCCTACGGCTCCGACCTCGACGAGGTGATGCCGCTGCTGGCGGCCCAGGCGGTCGGCATCCCGCGGGTGCTGGAAACGCCGGCGCCGGGCGTATCGCTGAGCCGTTTCGCGCCGGAAGGCTACGAGCTCGACCTCGGCTTCTGGATCGGCGATCCGGAGAACGGGCAGGGCGGCGTAGTGTCCGCCATCAACAAGAAGATTTACGACCTGGTGCAATCCGGGCAGATCAAACTTGGCATCCCGTCACTTGATACTCGCCTCCTTGATGCGCATATAGCATCGGTTGTGGCGCGGATCCACAATTAAGCCTGTTCTCCTTGCTTCTTAACGTGCCGCAGGTCACTAGATACGCGTAAAATGCGTATTTGCGTCATGCGGTTCGTATGACATCTCGACGAACCAAGCCATTCATTCTGGAGTGTTAATGAATTTTCTTAGCAACATCTTCGAAGCCGTCCTGTCCTTCCTGGACGGTGGCTTGTCCGGCCTGTCGGGTTGGCAGATGGTTGTGTACACGCTGATCGTGACCCACATCACGATCGCCGGCGTCACCATCTACCTGCATCGTCACCAGGCTCACCGGGCGCTCGACCTGCACCCGATCGTCAGTCATTTCTTCCGCTTCTGGCTGTGGCTGACCACCGGCCAGGTGACCAAGGAATGGGCCGCCGTGCACCGCAAGCACCACGCCAAGTGCGAGACCGTCGAAGATCCGCACAGCCCGGTCACCCACGGCATCAAGAAGGTGCTGCTGGAAGGCGCCGAACTGTATCGCGCAGAGACCAAGAACAAGGAAACCCTTGAAAAATACGGTCACGGCTGCCCGAACGACTGGATCGAGAACAAACTGTACACCAGGTACAGCTGGCTGGGCGTGTCGATCCTGCTGCCGTTTAACGTGATGATGTTCGGCGTGGCCGGCATCACGATCTGGGCCGTGCAGATGCTGTGGATCCCGATCACCGCGGCCGGCATCATCAACGGCCTGGGCCACTACACCGGCTACCGCAACTACGACTGCAACGATGCCGCCACCAATCTGCTGCCCTGGGGCATCCTGATCGGCGGCGAGGAACTGCACAACAACCACCACACCTTCGCGACCTCGGCCAAGCTGTCGAGCAAGTGGTACGAGTTCGACATCGGCTACGCCTACATCCGCATGATGGAAATGGTCGGCCTGGCCAAGGTCAAGAAAACCATTCCGAAGCCGAAGCTGGCCAAGAACAAGCTGGAAGCCGACCTCGACACGCTGCAATCGGTCATCACCAACCGCTACGACGTGATGGCCAAGTACGCCAAGTCGGTCAAGGCGGCCTTCCGCGAGGAAGTCGAGCACCTGAAGCACAAGGCCGAGCTGGAAGCGCGTTTCCTGAAGACCTCGCGCAAGCTGATGCAGCGCGAGCCGGCCAAGCTGCAGGCTCCGCAGCAGGCCCAGCTGAGCGAACTGTTCGAACACAGCAAGGTGCTGGAAACCATGCACCAGATGCGCGTGGAACTGGGCGCGATCTGGGAACGCTCGCACTCGACCCGCGACCAGCTGCTGCAGCAGCTGCAGGACTGGTGCACGCGTGCAGAGGCCTCGGGCATCAAGGCGCTGCAGGAGTTCTCGCTGCGGCTGCGCAGCTACGCATAAGCCGGCATCCGCTTCGATCGAACGCCCCTTCCCAGGGGCGTTTTTCGTTTCAGCCGTAGGCGCGCAGGGTTTGCGAAAACCTCAGCAGGGGCGCAAGGCCAGAGCGTTCCGCCTGTTCGCACCAGTCGCTCAGGTGGCGCAGCAATTCCTGCGGCGACGCCGATTTCGCTTCCCACAACAGGCGCAGCTGGGTGCGCATGAGCGCCATGCGGGCGACCGGCTGGTGCTGCCCCAGCAGCCACTCCAATTCGGCGCGCTGGCTGTCGCATAGATAGTCGGGTTCGCGCCGCAGCAGATGTTCGGCCCGGCGCCTGAAGCGCGCGCCGGTACGAACGCCGGCGTGGCGCAGTTCGGCGCGCCAGCTGTGCACGAGCATCAGGCCGTAGGCACGCATCACATGGTGGCGGCAGTCATTGATCCTGGCGACGGTCGCCACGCTCAGCGGGGCCGGCGGATGCTGCCTGGGCGGGCGGGGAGGCAGGTTCTTCACGCGCGCCAGGCGCATCGCCTGCAGCAGCCTGATATAGCACCAGCCGATATCCAGCTCGAACCAGCGCACGGACAACCTGGCCGAGGCGGGGAAAGTATGGTGGTTGTTGTGCAGTTCCTCGCCGCCGATCAGGATACCCCAGGGCAGCAGGTTGGTGGCTGCATGCGGGCCGTCGAAATTCCGGTAGCCGCGGAAGTGGCCCATGCCATTGATGACCCCTGCCGCGGTGACCGGAATCCACAGCATCTGCACTGCCCAGACGGTGGCGCCGATCGCTCCGAACAGCGCCAGGTCGACCAACAGCAGCATGCCCACTCCCTGCCACGGGCACGCGGCGTATATGTTCCGCTCGAGCCAGTCGTCGGGTGTCCCGTGGCCGAAGCGTGCCACGGTGACGGGGTCGCGCGCGCCATCGCGGTAGAGTTCTGCCCCTTCCAGCAATACCTTGCGGATGCCGAACAACTGCGGGCTGTGCGGATCGCCTTCCTTTTCGCAAAACGCGTGATGTTTGCGGTGTACCGCGACCCACTCGCGCGTGGCCATGCCGGTGGCGATCCATAGCCAGAAGCGGAACAGGTGACTGACCGCCGGATGCAGCTCGAGCGCGCGGTGAGCCTGGCAGCGGTGGAGGTAGATGGTGACCGCGACGATGGTCAGGTGGGTGGTCAGCAAGGCGCAGGCGACGATCTGCCATGGGCTGGCATCCAGCAGGCCCTTTGCCAGGAAACGCGCGACATCGTCCATGGGTTCTCCCGTCAAGGCTGCCGGCACAGCTTAGTCCCGATCGGGCGCGACGTCGAATCCCTGCCGTGCGGCATCGGAAAACGGCGAGCAAAAATACTGGTGGATCGCAGTCCGGGCGCGTATATTGGCCGGAAGCCAAAGGCCTGGCGGGCGGGCAGCCCCTCCATGCAACCCTCGTTCCGCTTGATTGTCGGGAAAGACGTGTATTCATGACCGAGCGCCAACGACGTGCCGACGAAGCCACCGCGAATGCTGTCGCACGCGGTTTGAACATCCTGGGTATACGCAACGCCGCGCTTGCCCAGCGCTATATGCGCCACATGGGCGTGCCCGACGCGGTCATCGCCCGCGTGATCGCCAAGCCGGAAGCGCGCCGCCGTCAGAGCGCCGGACAATCCGTGTCGGAAGCGATCACACCATCGCCCACGAGCGACCCCTGAATCCCGTGTCCGGATTGTCCCTGGTCCGCCGCGTATCAACGTGACAGGCAAGCTACCCATGAAACACGACACCGAGTCCCAGCTCGAGCCAGAAAAATTGCATGCGCTGTTGACCATGGCTCGCGAGCTGTTGCAAACCGATGAAGCCGTGAGCGTACTCGAGCTGATCGGGCTGAACATCGCCGAGCTGTCCCATGCCAGCGCCGCCTTGCTGCTGGTATCCGCCGACGACGAGAACATCATCGCCTTCGATCGTTACGGAAAACCACGCTCCGCATTCCACGACCACCCCTGGTACCAGGCGGCTGCCGCCATGCTGGCGGAGCCCCGCGGCGCCGGTTCCGGCCGGGCTGCCGCGATCCGGCCGGCGGCGCGCCGGCTCGGGCAGCGGGTGCTGGCGCTGGGCGTGCCGGCACCGGCGGCGGTGGCCGCGCTGGTCGTCGGCTGGGATGAGGCGGCCGGACCTGCGGTCTGGCAGGCGCGCAGGCGGGTGCTGTCGCCCATCCTGGAGCTGGCCATTGCGGCGCTGAGCAGGCTGCAGTCGCACAGCTCACTGGAGCGCCTGGTCTACACGCAGTACGAACAGATGGCCGATACCGCCCAGGCTCACGCCGCGGAGCTGGCGCGTCGTGACGCGGCCGAAGGCGAGATGCGCAGGCTGTCGCTGACCGACGTGCTCACCGGCCTGCACAACCGTCGCGGCTTCTTCGTCCATGCGGAGCAGATGTTCAAGGTAGCCCAGCGCAAGCATGCGCGCAGCGCGGTCATCTTTGCCGATGTCGATGGACTCAAGCAGGTCAACGACGAACTCGGCCATGAGGCGGGCGACAGCCTCCTCCGGGACGCCTCGGCCGTGTTCCGGGAATCGTTCCGCGATGCCGACGTCGTGGCACGCCTGGGTGGCGACGAGTTCGTCGCCTACACGCTCGACGACGGCCAGCCGGAAATCATCCTGTCGCGTCTGCATGCCAACCTGCATGCATTTAACCTGATGCAGGAACGCCCCTACCGGGTGGCGTTCAGTGCCGGTATCGTCGGCTGCGACCCCGGCAGCGAACGGGATCTGCTGAATTATGTCGTGCTGGCCGACCAGCAGATGTACGCGCAGAAGCGGCGCCGCCTGCACTAGGACTGTCAGCGGCCCTGGTGTTCCTCGCCGGACTGGGCTGCATCGTCCAGGCCGGCCTCGTCCATCGCGGTAGCGTGTTCCGCGCCCATGCAGTCATGCAGCGCCTGGCTGTCCTCGTCGGCGAGTTCCGGCGGATCGAGCATATCGTGCAGCATGGCCTGCAGTTCCGGTGTGTCCCACGGGACGCCGTGGCGCGTCCGGTCGTGGATGTAGTGCTTGATTTCGCTGTCCTGTTCCGGAGTCAGGGGCAAGCCACGAAATGTGGCTCCCGGATCGGTCCTGTTCATGATGACCTCGCGCTGCTGCCAGCCTCCCAATCTACGCGCATTTTCCGGTGCCGGGCGCACGGCAACCGGTCACGCCAGGGACGGCATCAGCGGCAGGACGGTGCGCGCGGCTGGCCGCAGGCAATCAACTCTCCCACCTCCGGATTCTCCAGATAGTCCAGGTGCGCCGCCACCGGGTCTTCGATCAGGCCCAGCCAGGTGCGGGCATTCGACACCAGCACGTCCACCACCGCCACGTCGGGTACCGGCATGTCCGGCGCCGCATAGCGGGCCGGCAGCAGGCGGTAGGACAGCAGGTCGTTCGGATCGGTGAAGGCGACCACGGCCAGCCGGGCGCTCGATTCCGCGAGCGGGGCGGCGGCCTGGCGGCGCCGCAGTTCGAGGAAGCGCTGCAGCGAGTCCGGCGCCGCGGCCGAGCGGTTGTCGGGACGGCGCTCGATGTCCTGTTCGGCCAGGCCGAGGATGGGCAGCTGGTTGCCCGCCATGTAGAGCAGGCCCAGGCGGCGCGCGGCCTGCTGGCCCAGCGCCTGGGTGCGCGGCTGGCGCGATTCGAGCATGCTGCTGAGGGCGTCGAAGAGGATCTTGCTGCCCAGGCTTTCCGCGACGACGGCCAGGGTATGGTCGCCGTTCGGATTGCTTTCGATGATGCGCGACACCGATTCGACCATGGCGTCGCGGATCGCGTTGCGGCTGGCGCCTTCGTAGATCACGGCATCGGACAGGCAGTCGTTCAGCAGCCGGTCCTTGACGTAGCCGTTCAGCCAGGCGCGCTTCGGCTTGCACTCGCCTCTGCCGGCCGGCGAGCAGTCGTTCGGGCTGCCTGTGTTGTCGTAGTCGAGCTGGCGCTTGAGCGGCGCCGTCAGCGGCGACCAGATCAGGGCGTGGAAGCGCACCGGCGTGCCGCCGACCTGCTGGGTGCGCTCGACCAGCTGGATGCCGTTGGGGCCGGCCGCCGCCTGCCTGGGCACATTCGCCGACACGACGCCGGCGATGCGGTCGATGCCGTGATTCGCCCAGCTTGCGTCGTGGGTGCACATGCCGTGCACCAGGATGACGTCGAGCGGACGCTTGCTGCCGGCCTGGACCAGGTTGACGATGCCGGGGAAGGGCGCGCTGTCGCGGACGACGACGGGTGGACGGTAGGGGGTGGTGCAGGCGGCCAGCAGGCCAGGGGTCAACAGGGTCAGCAGCCGAAACCAATTCGAAGGTGAATGCCGCATCGTTCTCTCTCCGGAAACGCCGGCCGGAGCGGTCGGCAGACGGGCTCGACTATAGCGAGCCTGGGGACGGGAAGCGGGGCAATTCGATGATGGGCTGATCCGAGTCAACAACAAAAAAGCCGCGCACTGCGAAGTGGGCGGCTTTTCTGGACCAGAAGAAAACCAGATTACTTGATCTTGGTTTCTTTGTAGATCACGTGCTTACGTGCTTTCGGGTCGAATTTGGTGATTTCCATCTTCGCCGGCATCGTGCGCTTGTTCTTGGTCGTGGTGTAGAAGTGACCGGTACCTGCGGTCGATTCCAGTTTGATCTTGTCGCGGCCAGTTTTTGCCATGATGACTCCCTATTTAGATTTTCTCGCCGCGGGCGCGCATATCGGCCAGCACAGCGTCAATGCCGAGCTTGTCGATGACGCGCAGGCCGGCGTTGGAAATACGCAGGGAGACCCAGCGGTTTTCGGATTCTACGAAGATGCGGCGGTTCTGCAGGTTCGGCAGAAAACGACGCTTGGTTTTGTTGTTGGCGTGGGAGACGTTGTTGCCAACCATCGGGCCCTTGCCAGTAACTTGGCAAACACGTGCCATAGCGCACTCCTTGAGTAAACTTCCACAATCGGAAAAACGAGAGTATAGCTTGAAAACAGCCGCGTAATCAACAACTTGCGGAAAAAAATTGTTTCTTAAATCATCGCACAGATTTAACAATCGTAAAATTACGCAAGTATTGCGCCGTAAGCTGCTGTTTACACACTGTTATCGGGGCCTGGCGAGGTGTTGCGCGACGGCCCGCAGGACTGCTTCGATGGCCGGGGCGAAGCGCGCGGCGCCGGCGATCGCAGCGGGCCGCCGCTCATCGATGCCGTACGCTGGCTGCCCCAAAGGCCAGCAGCTTCATGCGTCACCGTGCATGACGGCCTCGGCGATTTCCTGGGCGCGCTGCACGCTGATGCCCTGGTGGAAATCGGCCGCCAGCGCGTGGTCCGACTCTTCCAGCACGATATAGGGGCGCTGGTTGTTCGCGCGCGGGCGGACCGAGGTCTTCATGCCGAGCGTGTCCGGATACCAGGGCAAGGCATTGCAGAACCAGCCGAAATAGCGGTCGCCGGTGTCCGGGTCATCGTAGGTATCGACGTAGCGCTCGTAATTCGTTTCGCTGAGCGAGACCCATACGCCCCACAGGAAGGGATCGGCGACGCCATGGATCGGCACTTCGAGCACGGCGCGGATGAAGAACTGGCGGCCGTCCTCGTCTTCATAGCGGCAAACGTCGCTGCCGAGGTGGCCGGCTTCCTGCACGGCTTCCGGCTGGGCCAGCCAAGGATCGGGCGCGCGGAAGGAAAAGCTGGGCGAGCCTTCATGGATCTCGTCGCAGGACGCGCATTTGAAGCTGAAGATGGCCGCCATTGGTTTGTCGTTGCTGGAAGTAATTCGCAAGTGTAGCAGTGTGGAAGCTGCAACCGGCGTGCGGGCACGTTTGTCGAAGTTCAAACCCGCGCGCTGCGGATGCCGCAGTGTGGACACACCCGAGACCCGAGGATGCCATGCACGACGATTCCCCGGCCCATGCGGAGCGCCCGGCAGCTGCGGCTCGGCTACGGCACCCAGCCGCCGCTGTACGCCTGGCTGCAGTGGCTGTTCTTCGAGGTTTTCGGCGTCAACCGCTTCGCCCTGCTGATCCTGAAGGACCTGGCGCTGGCCGCGAGCTGCATCGCCATGTTCCGGGCGGCCCGCCTGCGGCTCGGCCGCCGCGGCGCCATGGCAGTGACCGCCTCGCTGGCGCTGTTTCCCCAGGTCGGCTGGGAAGCGCTGCGCATCCAGACCCATTCGGTCCTGATGACCGCCATCGCCTGCGCCACCCTGTGGCTCTACTTCGCCCTGCTGCGGCGGGCGACGCTGGCGCGCCATATCGGCTTTGGGGTGCTGTGCGGACTCGGGCTGCAGGCCAAGTACAACTATGGCGTGTTCCTGGCCGGCCTGCTGGGGTGGGGCAGGGAAGCGTGGGTGTGCTGGAAGCGCTCGCCGCCTTCGTGGCGCTGCCCGTGCTGGCCTGGGCGGTGGTGTGCTGGCGCCGGCGCGCGCTGTGGCGCGGCCGCCTGCACTTCGACCGCAGCGCGCCGGCCAGCCGCTTCTTCGCCTGCCTGTATGGCGTCTGCGGGCTGCTGCTGGCGGCGCTCGCGCTGACGGGGGAGATCGGCACGATCAAGGAGCGCTGGATGATCCCGCTGCTGTTTTCGCTGCCGCTGGGCCTGTGCGTGATGTTTCCGGCGCTGGACAGGGAGGCGATCCATGCGGACATCCTGCGACTTGCCGCGGTGGCCGCGCTGGGCCTGCTGCTTCTGCTGCCGGCGCGGTCCTGGCTGGGCCCGGCCTTCGGCAAGATCATGACGCGCCACCATCCCTATGCCGGGCTGGCGGCGGCGGTGGAGCGGCGATGTCCGCAAGCGCGCTCGATCGTGACCGAAAGCCTGCTATCGGCCGGCAACCTGCGCTTCGCCCGGCCGGCGATGACGACCCTGCTGCTGGAAGACGCGCGGCGCGAAGCGACGCCGCTGCCAGGGCCGGCCGCGCTGGTGGCGCATGCCCGGGATGCGCCGCCTGCGCTGGCGCTGTTCCACGCCACCTGGCCGCAGGCGAGACTGGCGCGGCGCGCGGTGGTGAGCCTGGCGCTGGAGGATGGCAGCGGCCGGCGCATGGACTTCATGCTGGCCTGTGTCACAGGGGAGGCGCCGCGCTAGAGCTGGCCGTGCTCGGCAAACGAGTGCACCAGTGGCCCGGCGATGATGAAATGGTCGAGCACGCGGATATCGACCAGTCCCAGCGCCTGGGACAGCGTGCGGGTCAGGCGCTGGTCGGCTTCGCTCGGCTCCGGTGAGCCGGACGGGTGGTTGTGGGCCAGCAGCACGCCGGCGGCATTGCAGGCCAGCGCTTCCTTGACCACTTCGCGCGGATGGACGCTGGCATGGGTCAGGGTTCCACGGAACATTTCTTTATCGGCAATTAGCCGATTTTTGATGTCTACAAACAACACCACGAAGGATTCGTAGGGACGACCGCCCAGCTTGATGCGCAGGTAGCGCTTGACCGCCTCCGGCGAGGACAGCAGGTCGCCGGCCTGCAGCTGCTCGGCGATCGCGCGCCGGGCCAGCTCCATCACGGCCTGCATCTGCGCATACTTGGCCATGCCGAGCCCGTGCACCTCGGAAAAATCGGCCAGGCTCGCGCCGAACAGGCCGTGCAGCGAGCCGAAGTGCTGCAGCATGTCGCGCCCCAGGTCGACCGCGCTCTTGCCGCGCACGCCCACCCGCAGCATCAGGGCCAGCAGCTCGGAATTGGACAGCGCCTGCGCCCCTTCGCGCACCAGGCGCTCGCGCGGCCTTTCCTGTTCGGACCAGTCATTAATTCCCATGCATTTCCCCGTCTAAAATGGCGTGGAGCGGGCGCGACGGGGAGGTTCAGCTTACAATAGCGGTTTGCACGTTACGCACACGCACAATCCCGCAATGTCCACCACCAACGCTCCCATCGTCACCGAATCGGCTTACCTGACTCTGCATTATCGTCTTGCCACCGCCGACGGTACTGATATCGTCACAAGCTTCGGCAGCACGCCGGCCACCCTGTTGCTCGGCCAGGGCCAGCTCGCGCCCTTCCTCGAACAGCGCCTGCTGGGCCTGGCGGAAGGCACGCACACGACCTTCGAGCTGAGCGCGCTCGAGGCTTTCGGCGAGCGCAACCCGGAACTGATCCAGGCCGTGTCGAAGAAGACGCTGGAAGAGAACTCGGTGCCGGACGCCGATTACCAGGTCGGCGACCTGGTCGATTTCGCGGCGCCGGGCGGCGGCCGCTTCGCCGGTGTGTTGCTGCAGATGCGAGAGAACGACGCCCTGTTCGACTTCAACCACCCGCTGGCCGGCCAGCCGCTGAAGTTTGAAGTGCAACTCATTTCCGTACTCTAAAACATGGACAACGAAATCCTGTTAGCCCAGCCGCGCGGCTTCTGCGCCGGCGTCGACCGTGCGATCGAGATCGTCGAGCGTGCCCTGCAGCAGTTCGGCGCGCCCATCTACGTGCGCCACGAGATCGTGCACAACGCCTATGTCGTCAACGACCTGCGCAACAAGGGTGCGATCTTCATCGAGGACCTCGACGACGTCCCGGCGGGCAACACCCTCGTGTTCTCGGCCCACGGCGTGTCGAAGGCGGTGCGCGAGGAAGCCGAGTCGCGCGGCCTGAAAGTGTTCGATGCAACCTGTCCGCTGGTCACCAAAGTCCACGTCGAAGTCGCCAAGATGCGCAAGCAGGGCGCCGAGATCGTCATGATCGGCCACGCCGGCCACCCGGAAGTCGAGGGCACCATGGGCCAGGCGGAAGAGGGCATGCACCTGGTCGAGACGGTCGAGGACGTCGAGAAGCTGCAGGTCGCCAATCCGGACCTGCTCGCCTACGTGTCGCAGACCACGCTGTCGGTCGACGACACCGCCGAGATCATCGCCGCGCTGAAGAACCGTTTCCCGAACATCATCGAGCCGAAGAAGGGCGACATCTGCTACGCCACCACCAACCGCCAGGAAGCCGTGAAGTTCCTGGCGCCCCAGGTCGAGGTCGTGGTCGTGGTCGGCAGCCCGAACAGCTCGAACTCGAACCGCCTGCGCGAAGTGGCCGAGAAGAAGGGCACCCCGGCCTATATGGTCGACAATGCGGCGGCGATCGATCCGGGCTGGATCGCCGGCAAGAAGCGCATCGGCGTGACCGCCGGCGCCTCGGCCCCGGAAGTGCTGGTGCAGGCCGTGATCGACCGCCTGAAGGAACTCGGCGCCGCCAGCGTGCGCGCCCTCGAAGGCGTGGAAGAGCACGTCACCTTCCCGCTGCCCAGGGGCCTGACCGGCGATCCGGCCGGCGCTCCGGCGGCGGCGGATGCGTCGGCGGCGGCCTGAGCGGAAAGACGATGGCTTTCGATTCGATTCCGCTGGAGTTCTTCAAGGACTATCCTGAGCCGGGCGTCAATTTCATCGACGTCGGCTGCATCTTCGACAATCCGGTGCACTGGCAGGTCGCCATCGACACCCTGTACGAGCGCACCGCCGAGCTGCATTTCGACTTCATCGTCGCGATGGATGCGCGCGGCTTCATGATTGCCGGCGCGCTCGCCTACAAGCGTGCGATCGGCTTTGCGATGGCGCGCAAGCCCGGCAAGCTGCCGGGCGAGGCGATCAGCATCGAGTACAGGCGCGAGTACGGCAGCGCCACCATCGAGATCCAGCCGGCCCGCATCAAGGGCGAGCGCGTGCTGATCGTCGACGACGTGCTGGCCACCGGCGGCACCATCGAGGCGGCGGCCAGCCTGCTGCGCCAGATGGGCAAGGAAGTGGTGGGCGCGGCGGCCCTGTTCGACATCGCCTTCTTCCAGGACAAGCGCATCCTCACTATGCCGGTCATCACCCTGCGCGACGTCTGAAGCGGCCGCCAAGGCGGCGCAAGTAAAAAAAGCCGGCGTCCCCGCGAGGAGGCGCCGGCTTCGTTCATTCAGCGGCCGTTCAGAACTTGTAGCTGTAGGCCAGGCCGATCAGCTGCATATGGGTCTTCCAGGTGCCGCGCGTGGTCTCGCCGTTGCCGGTGCAGGCGGTGGCGACCGGGTTGCAGTTATTGGTGTAGTTGCCCGGCGCATCCTTGAAGTCCAGCCAGGTATAGGCCAGGTCGAGCGACGAGGCCGGGCTCAGCTTCCAGTTGGCGCCGAAGGACAGTTGCAGGCGGTCGGCGTCGGGCAGGGCGGCGTGGCGCAGTTCGTTGCTGCGCACCGGGGCGTCGTCATGCGCGATGCCGCCGCGCAAGGTCACGTTCTCGTTCAGCTTGTAGTTGGCGCCCAGGGCCACGCGCACCGTGTTCTTCCACTGCTGGCGGATCACTTCGTCGCCTTCGCCGGTGCCGACGAATTCGATGTCGATGTTCTGCATGCGCGAGTTGCGGGTCCAGGTCAGGTCCGCCATGCCGGCCCACTTTTCGTCGAACTGGTGGAAGGCGTTCAGCGACAGGGTTTCCGGGGTGCGGATCTCGACGCGGGCGGCCGAGTTGGCGCGCCGCGCGGCCGCCTGCAGCACGCCGTTCACGACCTTGTCGCCGCTGACGGTCGAGAAGTCCCACACCGCGCCGCCCTTCAGTTCATGCTTGATCGAGGAGCGGTAGGCGATGCCGAAGCGGGTATCCTGGTCCAGCGAGAACAGGTAGCCGAGGTTGAAGCCATAGCCCCAGTCCTTGCCTTCCACGCCCGCATGGGCGTCGCCGGCCGATGCCAGCGCGGCCGGGTTGCCGCCCATGGCCGCGATCTGGCGCGCCAGCGCGGCGCCGGTGCCGGCGGCCTGCGCCGCCGCGATGGTGCCCGGCACGTCGACGGCCTGGCCCAGGCGGGCCTTCATGTATTCGATGTCGATGCCGAAGCCGAAGGCGTGCCGCTCGTTGAGCTTGAACGCGACCGACGGGTTCAGGTTGACGGATTCCAGCTTGATGTTGGTGAGCGAATAGCGGCCCGCCCAGTTGCTGTCGTAGTCCAGCTTGGTGCCGTAGGGGACGAAGATGCCCAGGCCGGCGCTCCACTGGCCGTCGATCTTCTGGCTGTAGTACAGCGAGGGGCCGGCGACCACGCTCGGCACGTAATCGTCCTGCGAGGACTGGCCGCCGGTGGGCGTGCGGGTGAAGCGGGTCGAGCCGGCGTCCAGGTAGCTCGAGTGCGGCACGACGGCGGTCACGCCGCCGACGATCTGCCGGCCTTCCAGGCGCGACAGGCCGGCCGGGTTGGCGAAGATGGTGGAGGCGTCGGCGGCTTCGGCGCCGTTGGCTTCGGCGGTGCCCTGGGAGGACACGCTCTGGGAGCCGAAGCGGTAGCCGGAGGCGGCGGCGGTTGCGGATGCGGCGGCCAGGGCCACGGCGACCATCAGGGTCAGGTATTTTTGTTTCAATGAAGTCTCGCTGATTGTTGTATTGACTGTGCGCGGCCCCGGCATCGGGTTGGCCGAGGTCGCGAGGCGCGGAGCATACTACAGGCGGGAAATTTGTGACGGCGGCATGGCATTTTTTTCATGCGTGGGTCATGGATGTAATATGATGATGTCGCTCGGAAATGTGGTCTGCCGCCGCGCGGCGCAACAAGAGAAAGAGAAACCCACGATGGAAACTTTTATCCAGCAAATCCTGAACGGACTGGTGCTGGGCAGCATGTATGCGCTGATCGCGCTCGGCTACACCATGGTGTACGGCGTGCTGAACCTGATTAACTTTGCCCACG
>Ga0308169_10001547_pt1 | contig 26465 bp, 29 predicted proteins | sample PhyBR1_2_FD_202139 | JGI IMG/M metagenome (GOLD analysis project Ga0308169, IMG submission 202139) | Phyllosphere microbial communities from UC Gill Tract Community Farm, Albany, California, United States - DLSLSB.R1 | ecosystem: Host-associated > Plants > Phyllosphere > Unclassified | place...
AGAGAGAGCGAGACGAGGGGACGCACCGTTCGAGATGGCGACCCAGTCGTTGATCTTGGCGCCGTTCTCGATGGCCTTGACGCACGCGTCGACCTCGTCGTTGCGCTTGTCCTTGGCCGACTTGACGACGGCAGGCTTGTCGTCGTCGCTGTCGTCCGAGTCGTCGGACGCGGCGCCCTTGAGGAAGCGCGAGCCCATCGGCTTCTTGGCGCCCTCGCCGGCGGCGGCAGCGGCGGCGGCGGCCGAGGGGCGCGCCGGGGCGGCGTCCGAGTCCGAGTCCGAGTCCGAGTCGTCGGCGTCCGAGTCGGACGAGCTCGACGACGACGAGGACGAGCCCGAGCCGGCCTTCTTGAGGAAGCGGCCGCGGGGCTTTGCGGCGCCCGAGGCAGCAGCGGCGGCGGCGGCGGGGGCCTTCTTGGCCTGCGGGGCGTCCGAGTCCGAGTCGGAGCCGGACGAGCGGAGCTCTTCCTCGTCCGACGACGACGACGACGAGCTGTCCGAGTCGGCGGCGCTGCGGAAGAAGGACGACATGCGGGGAGCTGCGCGCGGGAGAGGGACGGTGGAGTCAGTCTGCTGTGCCCATGGAGTGCGTGTCTGCTAGTTGGTGGAAGGTGGAGCGAGTGTGGGGCGAGATGAGGATGGCCGTGCCGGTCGAGGGGGAGGAGGGTGACGGGATGGTCGTGCTCGCGTCGCAGGCGGCCGAAGGGTGCGGCGCGTGCCCGAGTCGCTCGATCGAGGTGCTTGGACGAGCCTGGACGCAGGACTGGCCTCGCCAGAGGGGAGGGGCGAGGTGTGCGGCGCGCGGGAGATATTCCTCGCGCTCGCAGGGGGGACAAAGGCGATGGCGCGAGGCGGGTGGCAGGGGCTGGCGCGGTGGGAGGGTAGGGGTTGCGGGTGCGGTGGTGGCCGAGACTCACGTGGTCCTTGTAGGTCTGAGGGAGCAGACGAGGGGCAGCGAGACGAGGCGCGGCGACAGCGAGGGCGAGCTCTCGTCGTCGTCCTCCGCGGCGACGAGGTCCTCCCACGGCTCGGCTCTCCCCTCTCCAGCTCTCACCCGCACAGGCACCACTCCCGCAGACATGTTCTCCCGCCGTGCCATCCAGGCTGTCCGCTCGTACGCCACCCAGGCCTCGGCCTCGACCGTGCGTCTCCCCTCTCTCTCTCTCTCCTCCCTCGCCCTCTCCTCATCCTCTCGTCGCTGACCTGGCTCACTCGGACCGCCCTCGCTGACCCGGCTCCTCGTTTCACCTCCACAGGCGCCCCCCATCCAGGTCCAGGGTGCGCTCGCCCGCTCAACCTCGTTCGCCAGAGCTCCCTTCGCTGACCCGCTCCTCCCCTCCGCTCCTCCTCCTCATCGCTCCCTCCCCGCAGGCCTCGCTGGCAAGTACGCCGGTGCGCTCTACACCGCCGCTGCCAAGGGCAAGTGAGTCGCCCACTCTCTCCCTCTCACTCTCTCGCTGTCCCAGCCCTGCCGAGCCTCGCGCTCACGCACACCCTCCGCTCGCAGCGCGCTCTCGGCTGTCGAGGCCGACCTCAAGGGCGTCAAGGCGACCGTCGGCACCGACGCCAAGATCCACGAGTTCCTCGCCAACCCGATCCTGTCCAAGGACGACCGCTCGTCCGGCATCGACGCCCTCCTCAAGGCGGCCGCCCCCAAGGGCGCGTCCGACCTCACCCGCAACCTCTTTGCCGTCCTCGCCGAGAACGGCCGCCTGTACGACACGGACCGCGTCGTCGACGGCTTCCTCGACATCATGAGCGCCCACCGCGGCGAGGTCAAGGTCGTCATCACGTCGGCCGTCCCGCTCGACAAGGACCTCCAGAAGCGCATCGAGGACTCGCTCAAGAGCTCTCAGGTCGCCCAGGCCGGCAAGAACCTCGTCATCGAGAACCGCGTCAACGAGGCTGTCCTCGGCGGCCTCGTCGTCGACTTTGGCGACAAGACGATCGACCTCTCGGTCGCGTCGCGCGTCGCCCGCCTCAACCAGCAGCTCGAGGGTCCGTCCACCCTCTCCCTCCCTCTCGCTCGTCCCCTCTATCCCTCTTTCTGACTCGTGCTCTCTCGTGCTCGCAGAGGGCATCTAAGCGGGTTTCGTGCGTCGATAGAGCTCGTTGTGTGAGTAGCGAGGGGGCGAGGGAGCGAGGAAAAGACGAGGGGGAGGCGGACTCCCCACTGGCAACCCGAATGCGTTCTTCCGTGACTTCGTACCGTGTCTGCGAGAGCTTCTGTCGAGAGCCTCGCCCAAGCAGCGAGGTGTGCGCCGTGCCGACGCCGGCGAACTTGGTCTCGAGCGGCACCGCCCCTCGCTCGACCACTTCCTCGCCTCGCTCGCTCAGCAGCGCGTCCCAGCTCGCGCCTGCACGATGGCACCGACCGACGCAGCCGCCCTCACCGCGCAGCTGCGCGCGCACCTGCAGTCGTACCTCGCCCACTCGGCCGCCATCAGCCAGACGCTGCGCGACGCCAACACGCTCCAGCAAGAGCTCGAGGCCGACCAGGGCAAGGACGTGCGGGACCGGCTCGAGTCGGTGTACGACCGCATCGACGAGCAGACCGAGGCAGAGTTCCTGTGAGCTCGCGAGACGGCTCTCTCTGGGACGAGCGGGAGATGAGAGCTCGGGGCGCGGGGCTGACGCTCCTCGTGCGTGTGCGCAGCCAGCTCGACGTGGCAATGGACCTCTTGGACGCTATCGACGCGGCACAAGCTGCTGCGCCGCCCGCAGACCTTGGAGCCGGTCCGTCCTCTCCTCCCTGCTCCTCCCTCCTCTCGCGCTCTCCTCGAGCGCTCCCTGACCCGCTCTTTGCCGCTCGCACGCAGTCAAGAAGACGCAGCACAAGAAGCGGGCCAAGATCGACACGTCCTCGCGCGCCGGCTCGCCCGCCTCGAGCGCCGCACCCTCGCCCCTGCCCTCGTTCGCCGCCTCGCCGCCTCTTCACGCCCCGCCGCTGCCCCGGTCCGGGTCGCACGCCGCCAAGCCGCCGCCCCTCCTCCCTGCGACATCCTCGTCGTCGTTCGCCGGCAGCACGCACCAGCACCCGACGCCGATCGCGCCCGCCCCGCCCTCCTCGACCTCGTCCTCGCACGGCGGCGGCAAGAAGGCCTCGGGCCCACCGTCGCTGAAGGCGCGCCGCGACGCCCTCGTCGCACAGCTGCCGCTTCGCCCGGGCCGGCCCATCGCCGTCAAGGAGTCCAAGAAGGTGCCCGGCGCGCCGCCCGGCGCCGGCTCGCCCCTCGGAGGGCCGCCCGGCGCGGCCGACAACTACATCCTCGGGCGCATCGTCATGTGCCTCGGGGGCGACAAGAACAGGTGCGGCTCTTTCGCTGCTCGGTGCTGTGGTTCGGGCGGGGCTGACGAGCGAGAGCGCGCTGCAGGTACACGGTCGAGGACGTCGACTACGACCCGGCCAACCCGACGCCCGAAGGCGGGTGCGTCCCTCTTCTTCGCTCTCTCACTCCTACACGCTCGAGCCTGACCCTCGGGCCCTCCGCGCGCGCAGCAAATGGAGCACGACGCTCAAGTCGATCATCCCGCTCCCGGAAAAGGGCGACGAGCGCTCGTACCCGGACTACGACTTCTCGCCGGGCACCTACGTCCTCGCGTGCTACCCCGAGACGACGAGCTTCTACCGGGCCGTCATTGCAGCGGGCCCTCTGGCCGTCGCGACCGGGCAGGGCAAGGTGCGTCGGCCGTTTCCCTCTCTCTCTCTTGCCGCCTTGCTGCTTCGGCACTGACGCCGCTCGTCGCCCATGCCGCGCAGAAAAAGGAGGTGCAGCGCATCTACCGCCTTACGTTCGACGACGACGAGGGCGCGATCCGAGACGTCCCGCTCGAGCTCGTCTGCGACCCCACCCCGCTCTGACCCCCTCCCCCTCTCGTCCCTCCTCGCTCCTCCTCATCCTCCATCGCTCCCTCTATTCGTCGCATCCCCCACCCTGTTGTTCACCTCTCCTCGTCCTGTTGTGCAAATGAGCCTCGCTATTCGCGGCACGTGCGGCGTGTTCGTCGGCCGGGAAGGCCGGCTCGGTGGTGAGGTCAACGCGTCTCGCTCTTCGCTCTCGCCTCGCTCGGCTGCTCCTGCGCTCGCCGCTCCTCTCTCCTGCTCCACACACTCGTACCGCTCGACCCACGACCCGCCCTACCGCACTCGAAGCCATGTCGCACCCCACCGCCCTCGAGCTCACCGCCGCGCTCCGCACCGCCTCGATCCTGGACGACGTCGTTCCCGCCGACCAGGCCAAGTCGATCAAGGGCCCGCTCGTCGTGCACTACCCAGAGCACGCCGTGTGCAAGGGCGAGGCCGTCCCGCGCGCGACGACGCTCGCTCAGCCCGAGGTCGAGTTCAGGGAGGCGGTGCGTTTCGCTCATTCTCTTTCTCCTCCTTGCTTGCGCTTCTCTTGCGGGTCCAGCTGACGAGAGACGATTCTCAGGACAAGGACGCGACGTACTCGCTCTTCATGGTCGACCCGGACTTGCTCAAGCGCAACGACAAGGTGCGCCCTCCTTCCTCCTCCTCCTTCCCTCGCCCATTTGCGGCCGCCCTCCCACCCTCACTTTCAGTCAGCTCCTACAGCCCTGCAGAACAATGAGCTGACGCCGGTTCACCCCTCGCAGCTCTCGGGCCAGGTCCGCCACTGGTACGAGACGGGCGTCAAGTTCGACGGCACGAGCGGGCGCACCGTCATTAGCTCGCAGGCCGGCGCGCGCAACGACTACGTGCCGCCGTCGCCTGCTTACGGCACTGGGTGCGTCGATGTCCACCTCTCCTGCGGCAACGAGGGGACGAGGGCGACGAGAACGAGATGCTGACGTCCCGCTCGATCCCCCTTCACCTCCCCCACCCTCTCTCTCTCGCCCTCCCCTCTTGTCCTCGGCTCTTCCGCCCTGTTCCCCTCACCTTCACTCGTCGCACTTCGTCCCACGCCCGCAGCAAGCACCGCTAGGTCTTCCTCGCCGCGCGCGAGCCGTCGGCGTACTCGGGCCCGTCGAGCGCCAACTTCCCGACGACGGGCAAGGCCGACCTCAAGGACCGTATGGCGTTCAACGTCGCCAAGTTCATGCAGGTACGTCCTCTTCCGCTCTTTTTGTCGTCCTCGCCGAGGCGACCGAGCGCTGACGTCGTGCTCGCCGCCGACAGGAGGAGAAGCTCGCACTCGAGGCGGCCGGCTGGATGGAGGTCGACGCCGACGCGGCCGCCATGAAGGACAACATTGCGCTCTCGGCCGAGGCCATCAAGAACAAGCTGACCGGGCAGTGAGCGAGGACGAGGACGAGGACGAGTCGAAGCTGGCGTTTAGTACGACGCGCCGGACTGTGCAAAGCAGCGCATTCTCTCTCTTTCTCGAGCCCGTCCGAGCCGCATATGAGAGCAAGAGTACCTATTTACAAGATCGAGTCTACGAGGAGGGCCTCTTGACGGCGGTCTGCGCGCTCGGCGAGGTGAGCGGTCAGCACTCCTACTTCTCGCGAGGCGCAGAGACGGGAGAGGGACGCACGCAGGCAATCTCGACGTCGGTACCCATCGGCAATGCAGCGACTGCGTGCACGAGCCGAAGGTCAGCTCGAGAGCTCGAGAGGAGCGGGAGCTGAGAGAGGACGAGCGAAACGCACCTCCGATGCAGATGCGGGCCGGTATGGGCGAGCAGCCCTCGAACGCCTTCATGTACACCTCGTTGACCGGCTCCATGTCTTCTGCGTGGTTGGTGAGGTAGATCTGCGCCATGACGACTGCGAGAGGGCGAGCCGATGAGGGGAAAGTGGAGAGGGAGGAGGGGGAGGGGGACGAACAGGTCAGCGCAGCCAGGGTGAGGGTCCAGAGCGGGAATGAAGAGCGACGCACTGTCTCCCAGCTCCATGTCGGCCGCCTTGAGCACCTGCTCGAGGTTCTTGAGCACCTGCACCGCCCGGTCGGCGCAAGTCCCCTCGACGCACTTGCCCGTCGCCGGGTCGACACCGCACTGGCCAGAGACGTACAGGGTCGGACCTGCAGGGGCGAGGATGGCCTGGGTGAGGAAGGGGCCGGGGTCCTCTGCGTTGCGGGTCGTGACGGCGCTCATCGGCGAGGTGGGGTGGGGGTTGCTGACGAGGGAAAGGGCGAGGCGAGTCGGTGGCTGCTGCTGGTGGGCTGGAGCTGAGAGAGCAGGAGTACGGCGAGCTGCTGGAGCTGCTCAGGGGCGAATCGAGCGAGAGACGAGGAAGCAGGAGCAGGAGACGTGTCGGACGATCCTTGCTCTTCACCGCTCCCACAGCTCTGCAGCCAGCTGTGCGCAGGTCGACAGGCTCGACAAGCTTGTGCTGAGTCGCTCGAGCAGCGAGCTGGCCTCCCATCCTCCCTCCTCGTCGAGGGAGAGCCGGCCGACCAAATCCCGCTTCATCAGCTCCTCCTCGCAGGGCGACTGGGCGGGCCGACAGGGGACGGCGAGGGCACTGGGCAGGGACTGCTTCCCGACGGAGCGATCGAGCCGGCGGTTCAGAGCCAGCAGATCAATCGTGGCTGCCCCCCCTGCGTCCTCGCCCCTTCGGCCTCCACTCGAATCTGGTCGAGTTCGGCCTCGTCCGTCGACGACGTCGCTCTTGCGCCCGTTCGATGCGCACGAGCGCGATCTTGGGCCAAGCTGTCAAGACTCGCTTGCGGAGTCGGATTACGTCGCGCTGCTGCACTCGGGGCCGAAAATGGGCGGGAGCTCCCTCTTCCGCCTGCCAGAGCTCGCCTCGCATCGTGAGCAGCTCTCGCAGGCTCTTTCTCCTGCTTCAACCTCGTCCTCGACTTGCCCGACCCAACACTCGACTCAGCATGGCGCCCGCAATGATGCGCGACGCGCCGTTCGGCCAGGTCATGCACTACCTCTCGCGCGGCGCGCTCTTCAAGTACCCCGAGGAGATGCCCGACTACGTCGTACCCGCCAAGTACCTTCGCCGCGACGACCACACCCCCTCGCGCGACTCGCAGCAGACCCTCTCCGCCGAGGAGCGATCCTCGACCGCCGTCGGCCGCAAGTCGGTCGACGCCCAGACGCTCGTCAACTCGGACACGCCGGTCAAGCGCAACTTCGAGACGGACCAGGAGAAGCGCGACCGCGAGGAGGGCGTGCAGGAGAAGAGGAAGCGTGCTGGCGGCGAGCGCGATCTCGAGGGCGAGGGGAACGGCGAGGACGAGGAGCGGCGCAAGAAGGAGAAGGAGCAGCACCCGGGCACGGCCGACCCGAAGAAGGCGCTCGAGGAGGGCCTCGTCGACAAGTACCAGTACCTCGTCGACTTTGAGGAGGGCGACCAGCTCAACCCGCAGTGCGTCCCCACCTCCCCCTCCTCCTCGCTCCTCCCTCGCCGACGCTGACTTCGGCTCGCTCCCTCGCAGCTCGTGGTCGAACCGCAAGCGCAACTTCGTCGCCGGCGAGGTCGCCCTCATGACGACCGTCGTCTATATCGGCAGCGCCATCTACACGCCGTCGGAGCAAGGCCTTATGCTCGAGTATGGCGTTTCTCAAACTGTCACGATCCTCGGTTTATCTTTATTTATTGCTGGATATGGTGTTGGGCCAAGTACGTCCTCATACCGCTGTTCAAGAGGTCGAGGAGGAGGCGGCCGAGGAGGAGGAAGCCGGTTCTCGCCCGGGCGCGTCCTGACCCTTCTCCCTCCACAGTGTTCCTTTCGCCGCTGCAGGAGACGCCGCATCTCGGCCGCAACGTCGTGTACTGGCTCGCCATTTTCCTGTTCACGCTCTTCCAGGCGCCCATCCTCAAGCCGACCAACTTGACCTGCATCCTCATTTTCCGGTTCCTCACGGGCTTTGTCGGCTCGCCCATCCTCGCAACGGGCGGTGCATCGATGGCCGACCTGTTCACGCCGAGGAACGTTCCGTACGCGATGGGCGTGTGGAGCGTCGGCGCCGTCTGCGGCCCTATCCTCGGTTCGTCCTCCTCTCCCTCTTCTTCCTCACCCTCTTCCACCCTCGCCTCCTTTCCACGTCCATCAGCACCTCATCCTCTACCACCCCTCACCCTCTTTCGGCCGGTGCGCGCACGAGTACTTGCGTGAAGCTGACGTCCAGCATCTGCAGGACCCGTCGTCGCAAGCTTCGCCGCGATGAACAAAGGCTGGAGATGGCCCATCTATGAGCTGCTCTGGATGTCGGGCTTTGGGCTCATCGTCTTTGTGCGTCGGTTTCTCTCAGGGCGAAGTTGGGCTCGAAGCTGACGCTGTCGACGGGTTAGACCTTCTTCCTCCCCGAGACCTACGCGCCGACGCTCCTCCTCCGTCGGGCCGAGCGCCTGCGCAAGCTCACCGGCAACGACCTCATCAAGACGCGCTTCGAGGTCGAGAACCCCAAGGGCGAGTCGATCCTCAAGATGGGCGTCACCCAAATCAAGATGGCATTCCGCCTCTCCGCCGAGCCCATCGTCTTCTTCTGCAACCTCTACATCGGCCTTCTCTACTGTGCGTCTCCCTCTTCTCACAATGTTCGCCCTTCCTCAAGCCTGCGCGCCGCGAGTCGAGCCTCAAAGTTGACCTTCTCAAATCGCCCTCCGCCCTCCCTCCTCCCGCCGCCTCGTCATTCACCCTCGCAGCCGTCTTCTACTTGTGGTTCGAGGTACGTGCGCCTCGACCGCATGCGCAGGAGCCACCGCTGACTCCTGTCAACCCGCAGGCCTTCCCGATCGTCTTCTCCGAGAAGAGGGGGTTCAACCTCGGCGTCTCGACCCTGCCGTTCCTCGGCTTCCTCGTCACGGGTGCCATCACGGTCTTCGTCTACATCGAGTACCACCGTCGCTACCTCATGCCCAAGTACGACAAGAACGACTGGAACGTCGCGCCCGAGGAGCGCCTTCGCCTCGCCCTGTTCGCCGTGCCGTTCGTCCCGGTCGCCCTCTTCATCTTCGGCTGGACTGGTCAGTACAGCAACGTGCACTGGATCGGGCCTACGATTGGCGCCGCCCTCTACTTCCCGTACGTCCAGCGCCCACCTCTCTTGCTCGCGCAGAGCCGCACTGACCCTCTCGCACTTCCTCATCGCAGCGGCATCTACTGCGCCTTCCAGTGCATCCTCCTCTACCTCCAGCTCATCTACCAGGAGAAGGCGGCCTCAGTCTTGGCGGCCAACGATTTGTTCCGGTCGAGCATGGCCGCAGGCTTCCCGTACGTCTCCTCCTTCCTCTTCTCCTTCCCTGCCCTCGTCCTCCTGCCCTCTCTCTCGCTCCCCCTATCGCGGGGGGCCTGCGATGAGCTGTAGGAGGGTACAGTACGGCGTCTCGAGCGGCCTCGCTGACCTTCTCAACCTCGCCCGCTCGCAGCCTGTTCGGCTCGTTCTTCTTCCACAACCTTGGCGTCGGCCCGGCGTGCTCGCTCCTCGCCGGCCTCAACATCCTCTTCATCATCCCGCTCTTCTGCCTCTTCAAGTTCGGCCACCGCCTGCGCGCGCGCTCGCAGTTCTGCGCGTCGTGAGCGGCATGCGCCCGGACCTCCTGCCTCCCTCCTCTCGACGTGTCTCTGCGCACCTCTTTCGCACCATAGCCTCTCCCCTAATAACTCCACTGTAGATACACCCTGTCGTCGTCTCGTTCCTCTCGCTCTACTGCCTAGACCGCTCGCAACTCGCAACCCTTGTCGTCGTCGTGCTCCTCTCTTTTTGTCGGATCGAGCAGGGTCGCAAGCTCTGCGCAGAGTACAGCACGAGCCGGAGAGCGTCGGCAACGTCGCAGGGGATCAGCGAGCGCGCACGTTCCGACTTGGGCAAGACGAGCTCGAGGCGGAGTTGAGCGTGATACGTCGAGACGAGCTTGTCGCCTCTGGAGCTCGCCCTCGCACCTCTGCTGCTTTGCGATACGCTCCTGAGCACCGGCGAGCGCAGCATCAGCCCACCCGAGCCCTCGGACCGAACCCGCCCGCACCTCCGTCCTCATCTTCGCCGGCTCGCCGTCGACCTCCGCCCAGCACCGACACCCGTCATGGGCTCGCCCCTGTCGCCGCTGGCCATGCTCCCAGCACTCGCCTTCTTCCTGTCGCCCAGCTCGTCCACCCGCACCACCCCCTCGCGCAGGTCCGGCTCGAGCTTCTTCGCCCGCGATAACCCGCCCCCTCGTCCCGCCTCGACCACCGCACGCCGGGCCTCGGGGCAGCAGCACCAGCACTACCAGCAGCACCAACTCGAGCTCGAGCGCAGGACCCGCCAGCCCCAGCCGCCTCCAGCCCCGGCCGCCGCCCTCGACCTCCACCTCTCGACCAACTGCACGGCGTGCGGCGAGCCCGTCGCCGTCGAGGTGCCGCGCTGGATCTTGGCGGCCATGGAGGGCGCGCAGCAGCAGCAGCAGCAGCACCTCCTGAGCGGGCCGGCGTACCGCGAGGACCGGGGTCGGGGTGCGCCCTCCTCGGCGGCGGCAGAGTGGAGGGAGCGAGTCGTCTCGGGCGCGGTGGGAGCAGCGCACGCAGTCAAGGCGTCCCCTGTGCGTCCTCACTTTCACCCAAAGCTCGTCCTCGCCGCGCTGTGCTGATCTCGCCGCCCCTTTTGCAGCTTCCCGGCCTCATCCTCGCCTTCCTCCGGACCCTCCTTGCCTTCGTCCTGTACCTCGACGAGCGCTTCTCGATCCACCAGCGCATCGCCGTCGCTCTCGGCATGTTCCTCGAAGGCCTCGTCGAGATCGAGCGCGAGGTGGGCGTCATGAGGGGCGCGGGCGAGGCGCTCTCGATCGGCTGGTGCGTGTTGCGCTCTCTCTTCTGCACGCCGAGCTGAGCACGCCGAGCCGAGAAGATCCCGGACTGACGTGCACATTGTACTGCTTCGCAGGGAGGCGACCGTCAAGGGCATCATCGGTGAGCCCCTGCACCTCGTCGACCTGCCGGCGAGCTCGCAGCTGACTCTTCTTCTCTTGCGCGCAGCTTTCGCCAAAGCCGGTGCAGACGACGCGCCCGGCCACTGCGGCGCCTCAGAGCGTACGCGCAACGAGTCGCACACGCCGCGCGCCTCGTCGCCTTTCGGCGCTCACGGTCAGCGCGACAGCTTCTCGTCAACCGACAGCCCATCCCACCTCCCGAGCTACGAGACGACCGATCCCGACTTTCACTACTACGACAGCGTCTCGACGACTCGCATCCCCTCGCCAATCCTCGGCCCCTCGCGCGCCCTGCACCGCAACTTCGTCTCGTCGCCGTCGCTCCAGTCGGCCTACCTCTCGAGCCTGTCGCCGAGCACCTCGCCGCACCTCGCCGCCACTACGTCGCCATCGAGCGACACCTTCCCTGTCACGCCCTCGGACGCGCTCCTGTCGCCGTTCGACTCGGCGTCGCAGGCGCACAACGGCGTCCGGCCGCGCATGGTGCGGCAGCGCAGCGCGACGGGGCCGGACCAGGTCCTCACGAGCGCGCACGACGCGACGATGCAGGCGCCGCCGCCGTCGCCGAGCAGTGGAGCGACGCGCGGTGGCTGGGCGGGCAAGGCGGTGCTCGGGCTCGCCGAGAGGATGAAGGTGCTGTGAGCAGGCGTGCGCCCGGACCTCTTCCTCCTTCCCCTCTTCCTCCTCCCCTCGTTGTACCGTGTCTAGACCCTCTCCTCGCTCTGTGAGACCCCTCGTAGTGTTGTCGTTACCCTCGCCCTCCCCTTCTGTGCCCTCCTCGAGCTGCAACTCCGCCTCGTCGCCTTCCTTCGTCCTCCTCGCCCGGCCCTCCCTGCGCCGACCTCGATCGCTTCCGCGCACTCTCAGCTTCGGGCTGCAGATCAGGAGACGTCGGCTTGCTGCCGTGCGTCCGCGCCCGCACGCTCCTCGGACTTTCCGCGGTCCGTTCGCGCTCGCTCCGTCGTCGGTCCCTCGCGCTGCAGCTCGCTGCCTCGTCTCTTTGACATCTCGCGATCTCGCACTCGCTGCGCTCCACGAGCATGCCCTTCCGCGAGAGAATGCGCAAGCACGGCCGCGCCTTCGAGCGCTTTGTCCTCGTCCGTCCTCGCCTTCCCTCTCCACGCCTTGGTCTCGTCAGCCGCTGAGCTTTCGCCTCTCCTGCAGTGCGGACCTGCCGATGTCGATCCAGCTCATCATCCTCAAGCGCGTCCCGCAAGGACCAAGGCCGACTCGGTGCGTCCCTTCCCTCTTGCACTCGCACCGCGAGCCGACGCTGAACCGCTCACTTGCAGGTCGACCTCGTACGCCGACGAGAGGAAGCTCGTAGGGTGAGCGCGACGACCGTCGGGTCGGACAACGAGTCGAGCGGCGAGGGAACCGTCATTCCGAGCCAGGCGCCGCATCTCAGCCCTCCCGGCTCGCCGCTGTCAGCCTTCCGAGCGTCCGTCCTCCTCCGCCAATCGTCGCGGGACCCGCAGACGGGCGAGCCCTACTCGTTCCTCGACAGCGAGTATGCGCGCCCGTCGCAGCGTGGCCAGGGCGGCGACATGCCCGCACGGACCCGCACTTCTCGCGCAGAGAGCCACCGCTCGTCGGCCATGTCGGCGCTCTCGTACACGCCGTCGGCAAAGTCGCACCGTCGAGCTCACGCCGAGGACGCTGAGACGCAGGCGCTCGTACTTAATGATCAGGTGCGCCGCTTCCACCTCTGCGTCGACTCGCCCGTCTCGACCGTGCGCTGACTTCTCGCTCGTCCTCGTGCAGCCCGCGATCCGAGGAAAGCCCAGAGCCGTCCAGGTCAAGCGCCGCCCGCAGGACAAGGCGCTCCCGCCGGTACCGCGCGACAACCCGTACGGCTCGATCGGCGCCATGCTCGGCGAGCCTCGCCGTCGGTGAAGGGGCCCGAGAGCCTCCGCTGCGCTTTCTCTCATGCTCATAGACACTTGTAGCGAGACGCAGGAGACGATAATACGGAACCCGAGTTGCACTTCCGTCCTTTCTAATCCGAGAGCTCTTCCTGCGGCGCCGTTCCTGCGGCGCAGCCTCCCTCGCTCCTCCTCCTCGTCGACCGAGCCCGAGAGCGCCCTAGATCGGCCAGCTAAGCTCCTCGCCGATGTTGTGCAGGACGCTCTTGCTCGAGCAGTACTCGTAGACGCCCTGGCGGCCGAGCTCGCGGCCGATGCCGGACTGCCGCATGCCGCCGAACGGCACGGCGTTCGACAGGAGGCCGTAGTTGTTGACCCAGACTGCGAGCAAGCGAAAGAGGAGAGCCAGGTCAGCGTGCGCTCGAGAGACGGTGAAGAGAGAGCGGGAGGAGGGAGAGGGAGCGCACCGGTGCCGGCGCTCAGGCCCCTCGAGACGCGCATGGCCTGCTTGGCGTCAGCTGCGGGTGCGGCGAGAGGTCAGCGTCTCCCTGCATTAAGCTCATGGAGAGTGAGCGGCACGCACAGGTGAAGCAGCCGGCGGCGAGGCCGTAGATCGAGTCGTTCGCCATCTCGATCGCCTCCTCCTCGGACGAGAACTTGATGATGGAGCAGACAGGGCCGAAGATCTGCAGGAAGCTCGTCGACGTCAGCTTCTGCACGTCTCGAGAGCGAGCGAGAGAAAGCGAGAGAGAGCAGACGCACCTCCTCGTCGACGACCTTCATGCCCGGCTTGCACCCGGTGAGGATCGTCGGCTCGATGTAGAACCCGCCGTTGTCCTCCTGCCACTTCTTGCCGCCCGTGACGACCGTCGCGCCCTGCTCGGTGCCGGCGGCGATGTAGCCGAGGACCTTGTCGCGCTGCAGGCCGCTGATGAGCGGGCCGAACGAGGTCAACTCGTCGAGGGGCTGCACGAAGACGCGCTCGAAGAGTCAGCGACGCTCTCTGACTGCAAGAGTCCAAGAGAGAGAGAAGGGACGCACGTTGCCAATGGCGCAGGCTCGTGCCTTTTCGGCGAACTTCTCGACGAAAGCGTCGTGCACGTCCTGCGAGAGAGGGGCTCGAGCGCGAGTCAGTCCTGCCCGAGGACGGCAACGGCGAGCGACAGATAAGAGGGACAGGGTGCGCACCTCGTGCACAAGGATCCTCGAGCCCGCCGTGCAGTCCTGGCCCGAGTTGTAGAAGATGCCGAGCGCGCTCCAGTTGGCCGCCTCCTCGAGGTCGGCCGAGGGGAAGACGAGCGAGGGCGACTTGCCGCCGAGCTCGAGCGTAACCTGTAGTTGCGGCGAGTCAGTTGAGTGCGCCCGAGGAGGAGAAGAGCGAGGAGAGAGCGAGGACGCACCTTCTTGAGGTTCGACTTGGCCGCCGCCTCCATGATCCTCCTGCCCGTCGCGACCGAGCCCGTGAACGCCACCTTGTCGATCTTGGCGTGCTCGGCGATGGCCGCACCCGCCGTCGCGCCGAGCCCCGGAACGACGTTGACGACGCCGGCCGGGTAGCCCGCCTCGGCGATGAGGTTGCACAGGGCGAGCGCCGTGAGGGGCGTGAGCTCTGACGGCTTCATGACGATGGTGCAGCCGGCGGCGAGCGCGGGCGCGATCTTCCAGGACCACATCATGATGCTGCGAGACGGGGAAGCGGAGAGAGGGGGTCAGACGGCCCGAGCGAGGGGAGACGCGGGTCGAGGAGGAGGGGGAGGAGGCGCACGGGTAGTTCCACTGCGAGGAGCGACGGCGTCAGCTCGAGCCCTCGCACGTATCGATGCAGTGAGAGAGAGCACGCACAGGAATGATCTGGCCGCAGACGCCGATCGGCTCGAGCAGCGTGTAGGCCAACTTGGTCGGGCCCGTCTCGATCGTCTCGCCGGCGACCTTGCCCGCCCAGCCGGCGTAGTACCTGCGCGCTTGACAGATTCAGCTCCTCGGGCATTCTGCGCGCGATTCTGAGGGTCGAAATGAAGCAGGACGCACCTGAGGCAAGCAATCGAGTCGGCGAGGTCCATGTCGCGCGCGATGCGAACGCCCTTGCCGCCGTTCAAGCTCTCGAGCTCGGCGAGGAACTGGATGTCGCGCTCCATGAGGTCGGCGAGCTTGTTGAGGAGGCGTGCGCGCTCCTCGGGACCGGCGTTGAGGCCCCAGGTCGACTTGAAGGCCTTGCGCGACGAGGCGACGGCGGCGTCGACGTCGGCCTGCTTGGCGTGTGCGACGGTGGCGATGGGCTGGCCGTTGGCCGGGTTAAGGACCTCGAACGTGGACGAGTCGGCGGCGTCGCGCTGTTGCGCGAGGAGGGGGGGAAGTGGGGGTCAGCTCGGAGCTCGCTCTCGACGCAGGCTGTGGACGGACGCACCCATTCGTTGTCGAGGAAGATGCCGGTCGGTACTGCGACCTCCTTGCCGTTGAGCTGGATCTTGGTCGAGGTGGGCATGGTCGAGAGGGTTCTGAGCGAGGCGAGCTGATGAGGAGGAGGGGAAGGGAACGAGGGGCGAACGGCGGCGAGTCGAGGTGCTGGGGCGAGCGCGGTGGGTCGTCGGAGAAGAGTGCGTGCAGCAGAGAGCATCCGCAAGGCAGAGGGCGAGCGGAGCGGCGCAGGGTCGGGTCGTGGGGAGCGCCTCGTCGCGGCTACGCTGATAGCCACTGGTCCGCCCTTTTGCGTCCACTTTGCCCGCTCTGCAACTGCGCAGGAAGATCTACTGTATGCACAGCGTACGGCGCAAGGCATAGGCCGAGGAAGGATGCGAAAAATGCGAAACCCGTCTCTCGCTCGCTCGGTTCTCCCTCGGCGACAGCTCGCCGCCTGTCGCTCTGAACGCAGCTGTACGTCTAGGTTGCAGCGAGATCTACGTGAGAGTGCAAAGGCGAGAGCGCAAAGTGGTCGCCGCGCCGCCGCAGCTGGCGGCCGGCCGGCTCAGAACGTGATGATGGGCTTGATGAGTTCGCCGCTGTTCCTGCAGGGGTAGACTCGAAGGGTCAGCACTGCGAGGAGAAAGACGGAGGCGAGGACGAGGCGAAAGGAGGGACGCACATGGCTGCGAGCGCCTCCTCGTACTGCTCGACCGGGTACACGCGCGAGATGGTGCAGACTGGGAAGGCGCCTTTCTCGTACAGCCTGCAAGCGCATCAGCGCAAGCCTTAACGTCGCTCGAGACGAGTGCTGAGAGGGAGGAAGGAGGGGAGGGACGCACTGCATGAGCTGCGGGATGAAGACGGGCGGGTTCGACGCTCCCTCGACGAGGCCTGACCACGTCTTGGACTGGTTCACATGGTCGTTGATGCTGCAGGGGCGAACGAACAACGTCAGTTCGAGTCCTCGTACGCACGACGTGGAGCTGGAGACGAGGAGGAGAGGGAGAGCAGGACGACGCACTCGAACGGGGCCTTGACGCCTGGACCCGGGTTGCCGACCGACACGACATGTCCAAAGTTGCACACGGCGTCCCACGCACTCTTGAGGACGCGCTCGACGCCCGTCGCCTCGATGGCGCACCACGCACCGATGCCGCCCGTCGCCGCCCGGATGTCGGCGAGGAGCGTCGGCGAGGCGCCCGAGAAGGCGTGCGTCGCGCCCTGGGTGCGGGCGAGGTCGAGTCGGGTCGAGACGAGGTCGACGACGATGATGGTGCGGAGCTGGAGGTGTGCGGCGGCCCACAGCCTGCGAGGGGAGGGAGCGAAAGCGTCAGGCCGGGTCTGCCCGACTCCCCGAGGCGCACGAGGACGGAGAGATAGGACGCACGCGCCGAACCCGACAGCGCCCAAACCAAAGATGACGACCGAGTCGTCCTGCGACGGCTTGAGCTGGTTAAGGAGGACGCCGGCCCTGCAGGGAAAGTCCGAGAGGGTCAGCCCGTGCTTGCTCGAGGGTCGCACCGACGCATCGCACGACGAGGAGGGACGCTCGAGCAAGACGCACCCGCTCTGGAGGCCGCAGCCGAGCGGAGCGAGCTGCACGAGATCGGTACCGGGCGGGACCTTGACGACGCTCGACTCGCTCACGACGGCGTGCCGGGCAAAGGCCGATTGACCGAAGAAGCTTCCTGCGCGGCACGACGAGGGCGTCAGCAGAATGTCGGCGAGCAAGATGAGAGGAGGAGGGGACGCACCGTAGACTGGCTCGCCCGTCTCGACCGCTCGCGCAACCGGCTCGTCGCCGACCACCTCGTCTCGAACCCGCCCAAAGTTCTTCTCGAAGAAGCGCGCGCACCCTGCGGGACGACCTGCCGCACAGTAGGGGCACTCGGCGCACGTCGCGTACGACAGGAGGACGCTGTCGCCCTTCTTGACGCGCGAGACGGCCGACCCTACCGCCTCGACCTCGCCGGCGCCCTCGTGGCCGAAGACGGAGGGGAAGGCGGAGGGGATGCCGCCGTGCTGGACGAGGTTGTCGGTGTGGCAGCTGTGTGGGTCAAAGAAGGAGTCAGCTTGATGTCAGAGCCGAGGAGAGCGAGCCGAGAGGGAGAGGGAGGGAGGGAGCGCACAGGCCACAGGCGGTGATGCGCACGAGGACCTCGGTCGGTCGAGGGTCGGCGAGGTCGATGTCGGTGAGGACTGCTGGTGCGCCGACGTGCTGTACGACGAGAGCTTGGGTGCGGCGAGGGATGTCGAGCGAGAGAAAGGCGGCGAGGTGGGGGAGAATGAGGGAATGGCGACAAGGGGGACCGGTCGCGAGCGGTGGGTGCGAGGCTCCTCGTGCAGTGCTCTGGGTGTAAGTGAGCAGCCGTGCAGCTGGGCCGAGCCGAGTGGGAGAGAGGGAGAGAGCTTCATCTCGACGCGACCGTCTCCGCCCACGTCAACCTTGGTCCGCGTCGTCCCCTGTGCGCCCCGAGCGCGCCATGCGCTTCCCGCGCAAGGCTGCACGAGCACTCCGCTACCTCGTCATCGCCGCCGCCGTCCTCGCCCTGTGCTGGTCCCGCGCGTGCAGCCCCATCTCGCTCCACCTCGACACGAGCCGCACCTCGCCTCGCACCACGTCCAGCGCACCGCCCCAGGTCGACTATGCCTGGGGCTCGATCCTCCACCGGTACCAGAACCACCCGCGACCGGCGCGACCGAGGAGGGCGCTGCCCTGGGCCGCGTCCGGCGGCAGCAGCAGCGTGAGCGGCGGCGAGCGGCGACACGGCCCGGCGGCGGGCGCACGGGCGACGACGAGGGTCCTCATCGTCACGTCCGAGCTGTCGGGCCTGCACAAGAACGGCGGCATCGGCACCGCCTTCCGCGAGCTCGCCCACGCCCTCGCCGACGCCAACCTCGACACGAGCATTCTCGTCGCCCACCTCGCCGACACGTTCCCGCACAAGAAGCGCGACGCCCTCACTGCCGAGTGCGTCCACTCTGTCCCTGTCCTGCGCCTGCGCGGCGAGCTGTGCTGACAGAGAACTGCTCCAACAGGCTCGCCGACAAGCGCATCCGCCTCCTCTTCGTCGACAAGGAGCCGCAGCCGTTCTGGCCCCAAGCCTGGACGCCCGTCGCCTCGATGCGCGTCTGGCGGTACCTGCGCGCGCACGACGGCGAGTGGGACGTCATCCACTTCCCCGACAACACCGGCATCGGCTACTTCTCGGCGCTCGGCAAGCACGAGGGCCTCGCGCTCATCGACAGCCGCATCGTCGTCGGCCTGCACGGCGCCGACGTCGAGTGGGCCGCCATGCTCAACAAGCGGTACCCGGTCGACAAGTACGCCGTCGAGCTCGGCGTCTTTGAGCGCCGCACGGCCGAGTGGGCCGACGCCGTCGTCGCGCCGAGCGACTACATGCTCGAGTACGTTCGGCAGCGCGGCTGGGCCGTCCCGCACAACTCGTTCGTCATTCCGAACGTCGTCCAGGTGCCCGCCGTGCCGAGCGGCGACGGCTCTAGCGCGGCGGCGACGGTCGGCGCGGTCGAGCCCGTCACCGAGCTCGTCTTCTTCGGCCGGCTCGAGGAGCGCAAGGGCACGCGCCTCCTCATCGCCGCACTCGAGCACCTGTACTCGCTCGACCCGGTCCCGCCAGCACTCGCCGCCGTGCGCAACATCACGTTCCTCGGCCGCGACCAGCAGGACCTCAAGACGCGCAGCGAGGCGAGCTGGCTCCTCGCCGGCGCTCTCGACGCCATCAAGCAGTACACCAACGCGACGTTCTCGTACCAGTTCCTCAGCACGATGGACCGCGACGATGCGCTCGTGTACCTCCAGAACTCGTCCCGGCTCGCCCTCCTCCCCTCGCTCGCCGACAACTCGCCGAGCACCGTCCTCGAGTGCATCGCGCACGGCGTGCGCTTCATCTCGAGCAGCATCGGCGGCATGCCCGAGCTCATCCACCCGGACGACCGCGACGAGGTCGTCTTCCCGCCGCTCGTCAAGGCCTTCTCGGCCAAGCTCCGCGCGACGCTCGAGCGGCTCGAGGCGGCGCCGTGGACGCCGGTGCGCCCCGCGCCCGAGACGCAGACGGCGGCGAGCGACTGGGTCGCCTTCCACCACTGGCTCGTCGGCCGTCCCGCCGAGGCCGTCCCAGGCGCCCCGTCGTCGGACCTCTCGTCGGTCGGCGACCCTCTCGAGCCGCTCGTCAGCGTCTGCATCACGCACTACGAGCGGCCGCACCTCCTCCCCCAGCTCCTCGACGCACTCGTCCACCAGACGTTCGTCCGGTTCGAGGTCGTCCTTGTCGACGACGGCTCGACCTCGCCCGACACGCTCGCCGCCCTCGCCGACCTCACCTCTCGGTACATCGGCAACTCGACCCTCCTCGCCGGCCGCCCGTCATGGTCGTTCCGCCAGATCCCCAACTCGTACCTCGGCGAGGCGCGCAACGTCGCCGCTTCGTCGGCGCGCGGGCGGTGGCTGCTCTTCCTCGACGACGACGACGTTCTCAAGCCGCACGCGCTCGCGACGCTCCTCGCCGTCGCGCAGCGCACGGGCGCGCGCGCGCTCTCGACCTGGCTCGACGAGTTTGCGAGCGACGCCGACCCGCTCGCGCCTCGGCCCGCCGGCGTCGACCTGCCGCACCGCCGCACCTACTGGTTCCTCGGCCAGGAGCTCGGCGCGGGCCTCCTCTCGAACGCGTACGGCAGCGGCAACGTGTTCGTCGCGCGCGAGGCGTTCGAGCGCGTCGGCGGCTTCTCGACGTACCGCGAGGTCGGCGGCGAGGACTGGGAGTTCTACACCCGCCTCGCGCTCGAGGACGGCGAGAAGCACCTCGTCGTGCCCGAGGAGCTCATCTTTGCGAGGAGTGACCCGGCGAGGGCGAGCATGGTGCGTCCCTGTCCTCTTCAGCTCCTGCGACGACGAGCGCGAGCGACGAGCTGACTCAGCTCGTCCCCCTGCAGAAATGGACGATGGACCCCTGGGACGCCCACTTCCACGCGACCGTCCCTCTCCTCAACGACCCTCGGGTCCAGTCGCTCAACCTCGCGCCGGCCCTCCAGTTCCTCAAGAGCACCGTCACGCGCGAGCACCTCGTCCCGCCCTTCGCCGACTCGCGCCGCGACTTTCAGCTCAGTCAGGGCTGGAGCGGGTGGTCCTACTCGTTCGAGCCGGCCGGCCCGATCGAGGAGCTCCTCCTCTCGCCCGAGCGGCACGGCATCGTCGACGACTCGTCGTTCATCATGGACCGCGAGCATCCTCGCCGCCCGTTCATCGACGACGCCAACCAGCTCCCGCTCGTCACGCCCGAGGGCAACGGCATCGCGGCGGTGCGCACGTTCCGCTCGCCCAAGGCGATGCACGTCGCGGTCGAGGCGTCGTACCGCTCGTTCCACGAGTGCGGCGACGGGACTCGCCTCTCGCTCGTCCTCGTGCGCAGCCGCGGCGAGGTGCCCGAGGTCCTGCACGAGTGGCAGACGATGGACGACGGCTACGCCGAGTTCGCCGGCGAGACCTCGCTCCGGGCCGGCTCGACCCTGTCGCTCGTCAGCGACCCGCTCGAGTCGGACGTGTGCGACCGAGTCGAGGTCGCCCTGCGCCTCACGCCCGTCTCGCCCGAGAAGATGGGCTGGTCGGGCCTCGCGCGCGCCGCCATGTGGAAGCAGGCCGAGGCGCAGAAGACGGCCGAGCACGCCGCCGTCGCCAAGCGCGCCAACGACTCGTTCCCGCTCGTCGCCGCCGGCGAGCTGCACTACACGCCGGCCGAGCCGGTCCAGCAGGCGTCGACGACCGACGACAAGGTGTTCAACGTCGCCCTCATCTTTGACCGCCACCGGCTCGAGCACGTCCAGTCGGTCATGCGGTCCGTGCGGCACTTCACAACCTCGCGCGACCTCGTCTTTCACCTCGTCGCGCCGCCCGACCTGCACCACACGCTCGAGAAGGAGTTCAACGGCGCCGGCACGACCGTGCGCACCTACGACCACGCCCTGTGCGGCTTCGTCGTCCGCAAGGTCCTCCCCTTCTCGAACCCGGACATCCACACGTCGGCGCACTGCAAGATGTTCCTCACCGAGATCATCACGATCGCCGAGCGCGTCCTGTACCTCGACACGGACGTCACGGTCGTGTCGGACCTCGCCGCCTGTTACGGCGAGCCCGTCGCTCGGCCGGGCGCGCTCGTCTCGATGGGCGTCGACATGGGCGACGTGTGCCAGCGCACGCCCGACCTGTGCTGGCCCATCGGCCTGCACATGCGCGTCCCGCCCGGGCTCGTGTGCGGCAACGTGCCGTCGCGCGCCGTCGCAGGCGCCGAGCCGGCGTCGTGCGCCCACGAGGGCGAGCTCGAGACGGTCCAGGTCAACGGCGGCGTCGCCCTGTTCGAACTCGCCAAGATGCGCGACGTCGGGTTCGTCGACCGCTACGTTCAGTCGGTCGTGCACCACTTCCGCATCATGGGCAGCGTCGTCGCCAAGTGGGGCGAGCAGGACTTTGTCAACTCGTACTTCCGCCTCTACCCGCACGAGCTCGAGCTCCTGCCGTGCGGGTGCAACTACCAGTGGTTCGGCGCTCGGCGCGAGGTCATGTGCGGCGCCCAGCCCGTCGCGATCGCCCACCACTGGTGCGTCTCTTCCTCCTCCTCCTCGTCTCTCTCTTCCTGCTCGAAGACCTCGAGCTGACTCTCTCACTCTCTCCTACAGGTCTCACGGCATCGCGGCAAGGAGCAAGGAGCCGTTCAACGTCCTGTTCCACCACTTCCTCGACGCCGACCCCGACGCCGCCCTCCCTCTTGTCCCCGACCTCTCGTACTCGGCCCCGGGCGCGCCCAACTCGTCGTCGATCGAGATCGAGCACTCGATCGACTGCCCGCGGCAGACGCACGACTGCACGGCGCAGCGAGTCGGCACCGAGTACGGCCAGAACGTCATTGTGCTGTCGCGCATCCTCACCGAGACGTTCGCCGCCGACCAGGTCGACTCGCTCGAGGCGCAAATGTACCCGGCCCTGTCGCAGGCCATCGCGTACCGTGCAGGCGAGGTCGACGTCCCGGCGCCGTCGTTCCAGCGAGACGAGGTCGACCTCCTCGCCGAGCCGGCCGACGAGTACGACGCCCTGTGCGCCAAGTGCGGGTCGCTCGCCGCTCGAGGCGAGGGCTGCTCGTCGGAACCGACAGGCGCGGTCGAGCGCCGCGCCTACTTCGACTGCGTGTGCGCCCTGCCCGACCGCAACGCGCTCGTTGTGCGCGACCTCGAGGCGTTCGCGCGCGACGACGGTGGCTGGGTCACCTACCTCGACGACTCGGCCCTCTTCGTCGCGCCCGAGTCGCTCTCGCTCCTCATGGCCGAGGTCGACGCCCGGGACCAGCTCGTCGTGTTCCGGTCCAACACGAGCTCGCGCGAGCAGGAGCGCACGTTCCGCCACAAAATCCTTCCGCGCTCACCTCTCGCCGGCGTCGGCTTCCTCTTCCACTCGTCGCACCTCGACTTGTCGACCTGGAGCAGCGACACGCGCTGCAACAAGTGGGCGAGCCTGACCCGCCTCGCGACCCGGCTGCGCCTCAAGTGGCTCGACCTCGTCCCGACGATGGAGCACCCGCTCCAGCGCCACCTCCCTGCGACGCCGGCCGACGAGTTCAAGCTCTCGGTCATCGTCCTCGAGACGCAGGGCCGCATCGCCTGGGCGCCGACCGTGCTCGACGTCGTCAAGTCGCCCGAGCTCGAGCCTCTCGTCGCCGAGGTGGTCGTCGCGAGCGTCGACAGTCCCGAGGGCGTGTACGGCGACGACGTGCCGGTCGTCAAGCCGCCGATCGGGTCCGGCATGGCGCAGCTCTCGTCGCTCGTCCAGGGCGAGCGCATTTTGATCCTGACCGACAGCATCCTCCTCGACAAGGTGCGTGCTCCTCCTCCTCTCTTCGCCGAGCCTCTCGAGCGCAGCTCACTGACGTAGACCTTGATCCTTTCGATGTGCAGCCGGCCATCATCGCCCTCCTCACCTTCCACCTCGACCACCCGACCCGGCTCCTCGGCCTCTTCACCGAAACGGACGACGGGCCCGAGGGCGGCGAGTTCTCGACGCCGCTCGACCTCTCGCCCGACACGTTCGACTCGTTCTCCGAGCCCGACGCGCTCATCGGCCTCCCCTCGTGGTCCCACCTGCGCCCTCGAGCGCTCCTCACCCCGCGCTCGCACCTCGACGACCTCGCCTCGCTCCTCTCCTCCCGCCCCGCCGACGCGCCGCACGTCCACCCGATGTGCCATCCCGTCCTCCTGTCGGCGCTCGCGGCGCGAGCGTCGGGCCACGCGCCGCTGCGCGTCCTGCCGCCGAGGCGGAGCGTCGTCGACCGCGTGCACGACTGCCGGGTGCGCAACTGGGCCGACGTCGACTATAGCAGGACGGCCGGCGACTGGGCGGTCCCGGTCGAGCACGTCGAGGACGACAGCGACGCCGAGGGGTTCGAGGGCCTCGCTGACGACGAGGAGGGTCTTGAAGACGAGGAGGACGACGGCGAGGAGCTCGAGGTGGAGGGAGCGGCGGCCGGCGCGGGCGAGGACGAGGCGCTACCGCGGCTGCACAAGCGCGACGCAGTGCTCGGCGCCGAGCGCGACGAGGTCGACGAGGTCGACGAGGCCGACTTCCCCATCCCGCCCTCGCTCGACGAGTGCCACGACCTCGTGCGCGAGCTCCTCGGCGACGACGCCGACAAGTGGCTCATGCCGGGCTCCGAGGTCGGTGTCGCTGGGCCTCTCGGCGTGCGGCTCGGCGTCGAGGACGCGGCGGCGATCGACGACGGGCGATGGACGGCGGCGAGGAGGTCCGAGCGGTGCCTCCGGGTGTGACTTATCTCTCTCTCGCGCTCTCGCTCTCTCGTGCATCTGTAGATTACGCATTTGCATTCAGCATGGTATTTCCTCTCTTTCACTTTGAGCCGAGACGCCCGACGAGCGAGAAGAGAGAACGACGATGCAATGCAGGTCTAGGTGCGCGCTCCCTCTAGCTCTGTCTCCTCAACCGGTCGGCGGGCCCGGCAGCACCTTCTTGACCGTGCCGAGCGTGAGCATGCGCTCGACCTCGGCCTTGACCTGTGCCCGCTTCTCGTCGCGCAGCAGCTCGCGCACGACGAGCGGGAACACGTCGCCGGCGCCGCCCTCCCACCCGACGCGCCAGTCGACGAGCGGGTCGCCCCTGCTCTCGCCAATGTTGACGAGGCCGACGGGTGACCCTTGCTCCTTGGCCTGGCGCACGAGGCGGAAGGCCGAGAAGGTGGCGAGCGACGAGCCGGCGACGAGGAGCTGCGACGAGGTCGAGACGAGGTGCTCCGAGAGGCGGCGTGTGAGGGGTTCGAGCGACTCGCCGAAGAAGATGACGCGCTGCGAGCAAGAGAGAGAGAAAGAAGAGTCAGTTGCGGTCGAGCGAGAGGGACTCGAGGAGGCGGACGAGGAGGAACGTGCGCACGCACCGGCTTCATGGGCCCGCCGCACTCGCCGCACGCCGGCACCTTGAAGTCGGCATAGTCGACGCCCTGCCCAAGCTCGATGTCGCCGTCCGGGTTGAGCTTGTGCTCCCTCGTGCCGCTCTCGACCTCGCGCTGAAACTCGTGCCAGGCCGGGTTGAGCTCGCTCAGGCGGTCCTGGAACGCGTCGCGGCCGGTCGGCGTGTGGCACGAGAGGCAGTGCGCGTGTCGGAGCGTGCCGTGCAGCTCGAGGATCGAGGGATCGAGCGTCGGGAGCGGCGCGTCGGGCGTCTCCTTGGGCTTGATGGGCGCGGGCGCGAGGTAGGCAGACAGGTCCTCGGCGTAGGCGCGGTGGTGCAGGCCGTCGACATTTTGCTGTAAGAGAGCGAGCGTCAGATCGAGCTCCTCGAAGGTGAAGGTGAGAGAGCGCGCAAGGAGAGGAAACGGACCGTGATGAGGGTCGAGATGTAGCCCATCTTCTGCAGCGCAGCCATGGCGTAATGGGTCGGATTGCTCTCGGCTCGTCGAACAGGAGGATAGCCTGCGCGCGAGAGGAGAAGACAGGTCAGCTCGTGCGAAAGAAGAGAGCGAGAGGTCCGAGCGAGAGAGAGAGAGAGAGAGCGCACCGAGGTACGAGCGGGCCCAGTATCGTTGCCGCATCTTCTCGTCGTTGATGAACTCGCCGTAGAAGATTGGTCGGTGCTTGCGGATCGTGTAGGAGCCGCCCGGCCCGCGGTACGCCTGCTCGAGGGAGACGAGGAGAGGGTCAGCGAGCGGTCCTGAGGCGGTGCACTCGCTCTGACACTCTCCAGAGGAAGCCCGATCGAGGAAAGGGGACGCACCCTGATACCGCTGTCGACGCTGATGCCCGCGCCGGTCAACAAGGTGGTGCGGCCGTCGCCCTTGCGCAGGAAGTCGACGAGGAGCTCGACGCTCTTGACCAAGGGCATGAAGGGCGCTGGCGGGTGGGCCCCGCTGATGAGGCCTGGGACGCGGATCTCGCCGAGCTTGGGCACGCCGGACCGCATCGTTGCTGTGGAGAGGCGGGCGAGGTCGAGTCGGGACGAGGTGGCGGAGGACGGGGAGCGAAGTGTGATCGGCTGGACGAGGCGGGTCGCGACTTGTCGGAGGGCGGAACGAGAGGTTGTAGCAGTACAACAGGCACAGCGAGGCACGGATAGAGCGAGGGCGAGGTGCGACGACGACGACGAGGAGAAGGCTCGCTGCTCCTGGTCCTCGTCCCTCCGCTCCTGCACCGCCAAGCAGCCAGACCAGCACCCGCACCCACCCACAGATACTTTTCAAAAGCTACCATGGTGCGCCCTCGTCTTCCGCTGTCGCCCTCGCCCTCCTCGACGCGCCTTCGCCTCGACCACTCGATCGCTCGACTCTCGCCCGGCAGCTCAGTAGGAGGGCTGGCAGAGGGTATACACGGGCAGCTATGATGCTCAGGGGATGAGTCGAGCAGCCTCGGCTGCTCCACAAGCACGAGATAGTCCTCGTCGCCGCGCTCTGTTCCCTCTCGCCTCCGCACAGCCTGTCGCAGCCCTCCAAGCACCGTGGACACGGCTGACGTCGCCTCTCCTCCCTGCAGGGCAACGGCGCAAAGGCACAGCAGAAGCGCGAGCGCAACGCCAAGGAGGCCAAGAAGGGCCCGACCTCGCAGAAGGCGGCGTGCGTCCTCTCTCCCTCTCCTCTCCTCTCGCTCCTCCAGCTCGAAACCGCCAGGCTGACGCTCTACTCTCGCAGGAACGCGGCGCAGATGAACATCATCTGCACCATCTGCAGGCAGTCGTTCTTCGTCACGACCAAGGTGCGCTCGTCCCTCTTCCACCTCCTCGAGGACCGCAGGCTGACCTCCTCCTTCTCCTCGCACGCAGGCGCCCGAGTACGTCGACCACACAGCACATCTCGCCATCGCTGTCGATAGTCCCGAGCT
>Ga0308169_10001549_pt1 | contig 26438 bp, 26 predicted proteins | sample PhyBR1_2_FD_202139 | JGI IMG/M metagenome (GOLD analysis project Ga0308169, IMG submission 202139) | Phyllosphere microbial communities from UC Gill Tract Community Farm, Albany, California, United States - DLSLSB.R1 | ecosystem: Host-associated > Plants > Phyllosphere > Unclassified | place...
CCACTCCTCGCCCTCTCCCTCTTCCCTCCTCTCGCGCGCAGTCATCTCCGTCTTCACCCAGAAACACTACCGCGAGCTCGTGCCGAAGTGGCACGGGCACCCGCCGCCCGAGGAGCGGCTCTGGGGCGCCATGCTCGCCGGACCGCTGCTCGTCGTCGGCATCTTCTGGCTCGGCTGGACCGGCAGTGCGTCTCGACCTTCTCAAGTTGGACCTCCCCCTCGCCTCGGCCCCTGACGCTCTCGTCTCGCTCGCAGACTACCCTTCCGTCCACTGGGCTGTACCTGCTGTCGCTACGATCGTGGTCGGCAGCGCCTTCACATTGGTGTTCGTGAGCTTCCTCACGGTGCGTTGTCCCCCTCCTTCTCTTCCTCTCTTCCGCTCACAGTACCGACGCTGACCGCCGTCCTCCTCGCGCAGTACCTCGGTGCGTCCTCTTCGTCTCTACTGCAGCAGCGAAGGAGCCGCTGAGCCTCGCGCAGCTGCGTCGAGCCGAAACTGACTCACGGACCCCTCTTTGCGCTCGCAGTCGAGGTATACCTCATGTTTGCAGCGAGTGCGCTCGCGGCGAACACGATCGTGCGCTCGGCCGTCGCTGCGGCCTTCCCTCTCTTCACGACTCAGGTGCGTCCTCGCTGCGTTCCCTCGAGCCCATCCTCCCTCTTCCCTCCTCCCTCCCCCTCTTCTTCGTGCTCACTTCGCCTGCCTCAATCCTCCCTGCCTCCTACGGATGCTGATCGGCATCTCGACGCTCGCAGTGGTTCGCTGCCCTCGGCGTCAACTGGGCGTGCTCCCTCATCGGCTTCGTCGCTCTCGCCATCGCGCCGGCGCCGTTCATCTTCTACAAGTACGGCTGGAAGCTCAGGCAGAAGAGCCGCTTCGCGCCGTGCCTCGACGTCCCTATGCGCGACAGGGTCAAGCGCGAGGAGGAGGAGCGCAGGGCGGGCAAGGGCGAGAACGGCGGCGAGAAGGCGCGCGAGCGGGTTTGAGCTAGAGCGGCTCTTCGGGTCTTGAGCCAGCGCTAGGAGCTACTCGACTTTGAGCTGCAACGACGCTATGTATTGTGCGAGCTGGCCAAGCGCGAGAGGAGAGCGAGAGGGTTCGAGCGCGAGTGAGCGAAAAGCGCGAGAGCAGCTGTCGCTTCAGCTCGAGCTTTTGGGTCCACTCGCCCCTCCAGCTTCAAGGGATCGCAGAGCACGTATACAGACACAGTCCTGCGGCCACATCGAGAGAGCTCGTCGCCGTTCCCTCCTCGAGCTCGAAAAGGGGCCCGACCGCCTCGCTCTCCGCTCCCGGCAGCGCTCTCCCTCTCGCCCGACCCGCGCTCTGGACGGCTTGCCGTCGCACTGCTGAGAAGGTTCCCGCGGATTACTTGCAGGCGGAGGAAAAGATGCGCGAGAGCCGGTACCGTGGGAGCGCGCGCGGGCCTCCAGAGAGCGCCGTGCCTCTCGCCCTCACGAGCGGCGCGTGCTGCTCGCGCCCAGGAAGGTCGTTCTCTCCACGACCCATGAGCCATCGAGGCCATCGAGCGAGCGGAAGACAGGAAGATGCGGCTGCCGGCGCCGCTGCCGTACGTGCAGCGTCGGAAGAGGTGCGAGCTCGACGCTCGACAGGCTCTCGCTGCGGTTGACGTCGAGCGGCGCTGCTGATCCAGCGGCGAGCAGGCCGATAATTGCAGGGCTCCCTGCGCAATCTTTGCAATACGGGCTCGCGACACCGTCGTCAAATGAGCGAGGGGTCGGCGAGGACGACGAGGAGGAGCGGGTCGCCGCGGAGAGCGAAAGTCAAAACGGAGCCCGCCGAGGGGCCGAGGTCGCGAGCAGCCCGATACGACGGCGCTGCAGCGTCCCGAACGAGCCCATGGAAGACGGCGGCGGAAGATTGTAGCTGGCCGTGGACAGCAGAGGAGCGGCTTCGAGCGCACGAGCCCTCGCCCGACGATGGAGCGACGATGAGGCGACGGCACGAGCGAGAAGCTGAGCGACGGCGGAGCGTTTGTACGATCGAGTTGTGCGCCCCTGCCGACTCCGCACAGGCGCGAGGTCCGGGGTCTCCAGGCTCGACGAGGTCTGAGCCGGCCCGCCGCAGGAGGACGAGGCCGATCTCTTCTCGCCCGCCCGGCGTGAGCTCGCCTTTCGCTCTCTCACCCTGCACCTCTTGCACCACTCGCCGCACGCCAGGGCGCATGAGCACCTCGCCCGTCCACACACTGCACCCACCGCCCACCCCAAGCTCTTCGTCGACCTCGCCCTGCCCCGAGCCGGCGTCCCTCCGCACCGCGTCACGCTCACGGGCAACCCTGGGCCTGTCCAACCTCACCACCCGCTCGTCGTCCGCCTCGCGCATCTACTGCCCAGAGCAGCACTACGCCCCCCTCGTCTCGCCCGTCTGGCCCGGCGCGGCGAGCGTCGCCCCGCGGCGAGACGACGACCTCGCACCGGGCGGGCCCGACTCGCACGCTTATCGAGCCTGGCGCCGCGAGGCCAGGGCCGGCGCACTGCGCTCAAAGGGCAAGCGGCGGTCCCTCGGGTCGGCCGGCGAGCTCGCGCAGCAGGGCAAGCAGGATCGAGGCGCCGAGCTCGTCGGCGGCGGCGGTAGGCGGCGGGCGAGCAAGGGCAAGGACAAGGCGGTCGCGTTCGTCGTCGGGATCTCGAGCAGCGGCGATGAGGGCGATGCCGAGTACGAGGACGAGGACGGCGAGGCGGGCACGAGCGAGGGCGCGCACGACTTGCTGCGGTTCGGGCACCTCCTCGAGGGCGACGCTCTCGTCCCTCGCGAGCCGGGCATCGACGAGCTTATCCGAGCACAGGTGCGTCCTTCTCTCCAGTCCCTGCAGCACGCACACAAGCTGACCCCGAGCTTCCTCGCACGCAGATCCGCCAGCCCGTCCGCACCGTCGACCCGCAAGACCTCGACTCGCTCCTGCACCACGGCATCGCCGACTACACCTACGTCAAGCCGTACTCGCCATCTCGCTCATCCTTTCTCGGCGGCCCGTCGTCAGAGGCGCTGCGCGAGTCGCCCAAGCCCGAGGACGACGGCGGCTCTGAGCGCGTCACGCTCGGCAAGGGCAAGTTCAGCGAGGTCCTCCTCGTTCGCAAGGGCAACACCGAGGTGCGTCCTCTCTCTCCCCTGCACTCTACAGCTCCAAAGCTCGACCGCTGACAGGGCTGCCGCGCTCGCAGTACGCGCTCAAGCACACGGCGCTCCACCCGCACCACCAGCTCATCTCGACCCGCCTCCTGCGAGAGCCCACCATCCTCGCACAGCTCCTCCCGCACCGCAACCTCGTCAAGGTCTTCGAGACGATCCGCACGCCCGGCCACTTCTACCTCGTCGAGGAGTGCCTGCGCTCGTCGGTCACGCTCGAGGAGCTCGTCGCCTCGTCGCCCGACGGCGTCCTCCCGCTCGACCAGGCCTGGAGCGTCCTCGAACAGCTCGCGAGCGTCGTCAAGAGCCTGCACGAGCCGTTACGAGTCTGCCATCGTGACATCAAGGTGCGCTCGAGCCCCCTCTCCTTCCTCGTCGGCGCGCGCTCGAGCAGGACTGACGTGCTCTTCCCCTGCTCGCAGCCCGAGAACATACTCGTCCGTGTCGACTCGTCCACCTCGCCTGCGACGCTGCACCTCAAGCTGCTCGACTTCGGCCTCGCGACGCACTTCAGCCAGAGCGAGCCCAAGCTCACGACGTGCTGCGGCTCGCCGGCGTACCACTCGCCCGAGCTGTGGCGCGGCCTGCGCGACAAGTTCGGCTCGGTGCGGTACTGGGGGCCCGAGGTCGACGCCTGGTGCGTCGGCCTGACGGTCCTGCGGTGCGTCACGCCGAGCAAGTACCCGCTCGGCATCGGGCACACGAGCCTGCAGAGCCTCGCCGACAAGGTCGTCGACGCCCTCCTCACCGTGCCCGACGCCGCCATCCGCCAGGTCCTCGCCGGCCTCCTCCACCTCGACGGCGTCAAGCGCATGCGCGCGTTCAGCCGCTTCTGCGCGTCGCTGCCCGAGCGGCAGGCCAAGCGCGCCGAGCGCGAGGGTCGCTCGGCTCTCGACGTCGACGGCGAGCGCGCGCAGTCGCAGCAGCAGCAGTCGCAGCAGCAGATGCAGCGCGAGAAAAAGGAGTTCAAGACGACGGCGTTCGTCCCGGCGCCGCTCGCGCACCGCCTCGAGCTCTTCCTCGACGAGCAGAGCTTTGCACGCTCCGAGGGCCCCAAGCTCGAGGCGACCATCGTCGACGACAGCCTCGATGCCCTCGTCGAGCACGTCGCGTCGTCGTGCACGACCGTCGCCCCTTCTCGAGCGTCGCGCTCGACGTCGTCGACCCGGACGGCGACCGCCGAGCAGCCGCAGGCCTGCGCGCCGCCTGTCGTCGCATCGGGCCTCGCACGTGCGGCGTCGGGCTCGCCCGAGACGCCGGCGTCGCTCGGTCGAGCGAGCCTGTCGTCGTCGCCCACCTCGCCGCACTCGCCGATGCTCACGACCCCGAACACGTCGACCGACTCGCTCACCTCGGCATCCTCGACTGCACCTCCCACACCGTCGTCCTATTCGATGCCCTTCCGCCACCCGTCGTACCCGCCGCCGATCGAGCTCACGCTCCTCAACCCGACCAACGAGCCCATCCGGCGCGCCATCTCGTACGTCAAGTACGCGCTGCGGTGCAAGGGCATCCTCTACCACGTCCGGGACGACTCGGGCGTCGTCTCGTCGGCGACCGCCTCGCCGTTCGGCGGCGCGACGCCGGCGTCGTTCGGGTTCGCCTCGCCCGACTCGGCGCCTCCCTCCCTCCCTCCCACGCCGTACTCGCAGCCGCCCGCACCCTTCGGCGGCTTCCCCTTCCCCTCGTCGCCCGCCAGTACCGCCAACCCGGACGAGTCGTTCGTCTGCTTCCTCCACTGCGTCGTCCCGCTCCCGCCCTCGTCATCGTCGGACGACTCGAACCTGAGCCCGGCGACGTTCCGCCTGCGCGCGACGCTCCAGCAGCAGGACGAGCGCACGCTGCAGCGTCGTCGGCCCGGCATGCCCGCGCGTGCCAACACGCACACCGGGTACAGCTTTGAGCCGCGGCGCAGCGCGTCGACCCCGCCGCAGCGGCTCAGCGACCTCGGCGGCGGCGGGAGCCCCGGCGGCAAGAAGGGTGCAGCGCCCGACAAGGTCGAGGCGCTCACCTTCTTCCTGTCGGTCCGCAAGCCCGCCGCCGCCGAGGGCGACCTCGCCGCATCTGCCCGGCGTCGGCGCCGGCGCCGCTCTCGCCGCAGCGTCGCAGGCGAGGCCGGCACGCTCGCTGGCGAGGAGGACGAGCAGCGCGAGCTCGCGTACGCGTCGCGCGTCGTCGTCACGCTCTCGGACGACCGCGCGCTGCCGTTCGTGCGCGACGCCCTCGCGCTCACGGACGGCGCCGACAGCGTCCCGACCGACGGCGCCCTCGGCGGCGACGAGGCCGACCTCGACGCTGAGCGCCGGGGCCGAGGGCGGCGCGCTGGGCAGGTGACGAGCCCGCGCCCGGGCCAGGGCGACAACTCGGGCTCGAGGGACGCGCGCACGAGGCGGCGCGAGGCGGCGGCGCAGCTCAAGCGCGGCGAGGAGCGTGCGACGGCGTCGGGCGGCGTGAGCGCAGGGCTGGGCATGGCAATGGGCCCGCCGGCGCAGGATGGGTCGCGAGGCGGAGGAGGTCCGAGCGCCCTGTGGGACTTGACCTCGCTCGTCGGTCGGCTAGTCGGGGGCGCGGGCAGGGCCAGTAGGTCGTCGAGCCGGGAGGAGCGCGCCAGCGACGAGCAGCAGCAGCAGCAGCGCCGTACGAGGGCGAGGTCGTCCCTGCGCCTTTGATCGCCTCCTCCCTCTCGTACTTATATCAGTGCCCTCGCAGTTGTAGCAGCTCTGTTCTCCCTCTCACACGCACGCAATGCCATAACGGCACCTTCTGCTGCTCGTCGACTCGATTTCGCCGAAGAAGCGAGAGAGAGAGGAAGCGCCAGGTGGACTTGCGCCGCGCCGCGCCGGTGGGACGTCGAACGACCTTTCGGCACGATCACTCGACAACGCGGCCCTCACGGCGACGAGACAGAGAGGCTCACCTCACGATCTCGGCGCTGAGAAGGACGACGAGGAGGAACGTCGCTCGCTCGCTCCTTTTTCGCTCGTCTCTGCTCCTTTCACTCTCGATTGACGCTCGCACAAGCTCAAAGTGCGGCAAAGCAGAACGCAGCTGTGCCTGCCCCGAGCCGAGGGCGCCAGGAGCCGAGGTCCGTGCGCACCTCCTCTCGCTCTCTCTCTCTCTCTCTCGCGCGGACGACGACGGCGGCGCTCGCTGCTCGGGCACGAAAGGGACATTGCACCACGAGAGAGAGAGCCAGCGAGAGAGAGAGGGACATGCCAGGTAGAGGCAGCGGAGGAGGAGGGAGGAAGAAGGAAGAGGCGAGCGGGCGGGCGAGGGCGAAAGGTAATGCGAGATTAGCGGAAGTCAACGCTCGAATTTGTATTCCGGGCCGGTGCCATGCACTGCCATCCGGTGCCATCCGGTGCCATGCACTGCCGTTTTGAGCCACCCGCCTCCCCTCGAGCCCGTCGTCGCGAGGGAGGATCTGCTGGACAGAACGCTGTGTAGGGCGTGCGAAGAGAGTGCTGTCGAGCGAGCTGCGCCTCGAGAGCGCTCCCTCGTCCCCGAGGAAGCACGCGCTCGAGCTCTCGCTCCGGCTCTCCGTTTGTACGCTAGCGGTCCGCTAGCGTACAGCTAGCGTACAGCTAGCGTACAGCGTCCGCCAGCGTACAAGACCGGCTCGAGTGCAAGTAAGTACTCGTCGACGAAGGGCTAGTTCTCGTCGAGCGCGAGTTTTGTGCGCTCGAGCCTCCTCTCTTGTGCGAGCTCTTCGCCGCTCCTTCCGCAAGCTCGTTCTCGCTGCACGCTCTCGCTCTCGCTCTTGGGCTTGTCGCACGACCGACTCGCTGCTGGCTCGACTGCATGTGTCGCCTCGAGCGACCTGCGGCGGAGGAAAGAGAGCGAGGAAGCTCGCGCGCGCTCACCTCGCTCGCAATGCTCGACGACGACGCCGTCAGCGCCGGACTCTCTGAGGGGCTCATACTTCCGGGCGCCTTCGTAGGTCGAGCCAGGCTTGACCAAACGAGCCAACCGCCCCCCTCTCACTCTCTCTTTTTCCTTCGCTTTCGTGCGCGTTCGCCTTGCTTTCTCTCTCCTTGCGTCGACGTCGCGCGCTCGCTCCTCTCTCCGAGTCGCGCGCACGAGGACCTGCAGCGCGAGCGGAGCGAGCGAAGCTGCTGATATGTGAGCTACCTGATCGCAGCGCCGCTCGAGCAGGAAAGGCCGTTCGAGAAGGTCGCGAGCAGAGTGAGCGCTAGAAACAAGATGCAGGGATGCTCGTCTACGAGGATGCTCTACGAAAGCAAGAAGTGTAATGTCTAGGTCCAACAGATAAAGATGGTACGAATGAACAGAGAGGAAAACGGCGAGGAGTGCAAGAGGAGAGGAGGGACGGCCGGTCTCAGAAGGTCGACAGGTGCGCGCCGCGCCGTCTGCCTCGGCGAGACAGGAGGTTCATGACGGCCGCGGCGAGGAAGAGGCCGACCGTCATGCCGATGACGATCGTGATGAGGCCTGCTGCCGCGTCGATGGCGGTGCCGTAGCCCTGGCCGTCGCTCGACGAGTCGGCTGCGAAGCGCAGGAGGCCGCCGTTGGCCAGGCCTGCGCGATCCGGCGTGTACAAGGGCGCGCGAGAGAGAAGGTGAGGGCGAGAGAGGAGGGTGAGAGAGGACGGTGAGAGGGCAGGAGAGAAGCGAAATCAGCGACGACCCTCTTTGGGGAGGTCGGTCGAGAGCAGGGAGAGGACGCACCGCTCGGTAGCTGCACGAAGATACCGACTATCATGACGACAAACGCAGACTCGCGCGTAAGGCGGCTCCAAGTGTTGCCGAGCATGCCGACGGCGAACGAGCCGATGAAGGAGGTGAGCGCCGGCTGATTCGTGAACTCCCGCCCGGAGAAGAAGTTGGCCGAGAAGCCTGCGTACGGAGAGAGGTGCAGACGAGGGCGAAGAGAGGTGTGGGAGCGGGTGGAGAGAGGTGGAGGAGAGTCAGCTCAAGTTCGAGGAGAGGTCCGAGCGGCTCGAGGCGAGGAGAAAGGAGAGCTTGAGCGACGCACCTGCGCTGCCGATGACGACCATGGCGAGCGTGTCGCGGCGGAACAAGGGCTGACCGTTCTTGAGCGCCATGCAGAGGAGGAACGACGGGATCGTCAAGAAGTACCACCACTGCGGGATCCTCTGCCGCCACCACGGCGCGCCGTCGCGCAGGTACGAGCACGTGTAGTCGGCGCCGTTGATGATCTCGGCCTGGGCGACGCGCACGTAGATCTCGGCGCCGAGCGAAAGGCCGAACCCGAGGAACAGGCAGTAGAGCGCGGCGTACGTGAGGCGCACCGCGCCCGACGTGATGGACCGGTTGGCGAGCTCGAGGGCGGCGCACAGCGTGATGAAGCCGGGGAGGATCAGGACGATCGACCCGCTCGCGACGGCGTAGAAGCAGAACTGGTTCGTGCGCGTCAGGGCGCCGGCGACCATTGCGTTCACGCACGCGATGACGATCCTGCGCACGAGCGGATCGAGCATCAGCACGAGCTCGACGAGAGGAAGGAGCGCGAGAGAGAAGAAGAGACGCACTCGAACAGGGACGAGTACATGTCGTTGCGGGCGAGGAGGACCTGGACGAGGACGAGAAGGCCGCCGAGCGGGATGGCGGCGAGGCAGTCGATGAAGCTGCCGTTGAACGCCGACGGCATGATGAAGGCGCCGGCGAGCCCGCCGATGATGGTGTTCTTGACGAGGCCGTACTTGGGCGGCGAGGTCATGAGGTCGTCGAGCTGGGTCGCGGCGTCGGCGACCGACACCTTGTCGCGGATGACCTTGTTGTAGACGTAGTACGCCGCCTTGAGCTTGCCGAGGTCGAGGCCTGCAGCCTGCTTGAGGAACTGCGGGCGAGGAGAGAGGAGGAGTCCGGGTCAGCGAGGGCGAGCGAGGAAGGCCAAGTCAGGCTCGCTTCGAGGAGAGCGACGCTCGACGCACCTTGATGTCCGAGGTACAGGTCGCCGGGTCGCCAAAGTTGACGAGGAGGACGCCCGGGAGGTACATGGCCGTGCAGTGCGGCAGCTCGAGCACCCTCGCCGTCGCCTGGATCTGCGCCTCGAGGCGGTGCGACGGCGCGCCAAACATCATGAACGCGCGCGCGAGCTTGAGGATGAACTGCTGCCGCTCGAGGATGGCCGCGACGTGCTCCTTGATAAAGACTCTGCGCCGCTTGAGCTCCTTCTCGCGCGCCTTGCGCCGCCGCCGCTTCTCCTTTTGCCACGCGCGCAAGTCCTGCTCGCGCTCCTTGGCCTCGCGCTCCGTGTCGTCGCGCGCCTTGCGCTGCGCGCGCTCGCGCTCGCGCTCGGCGGGCGTGAGCGTCGGCGAGAGGGCCCCGCCGCCGAAGTAGTCGCGGTGGAGCGAGCTGAACGAGCTCGGCGCCGAGCGCGGCGAGCGCGGGCCGAAGAAGCGCAGGGTGCCGCCGGCCGATGTAGGTGAGGGCGAATGCGACCGAGTCGAGCCGGGAGCGGACGTGTCGATGGTGAGGGTCGGTCGAGGCGATGCTGAGGCCGGCTCGGCGGGGTCCTCGTCGCTGGCGGCGGGCTGCAAAGGGTCACGACGACGTCAGCAACCGATGCTGCAGGGAGATGAGAGTATAAGAGGCGAGGAGGGACGCACAAGGTCGTTGACGTGCAGCGAGAAGACCGCCCTCCTCCCCTGCCGCCTCCTCTCCCGGATCGTCGGCCCGGCCGCCTCGTCCTGCCCCAGGTCCTTCTCCTCCTCCTCGCGCACCATGTCACTCAAGCTCTTGCGGCTCGGGGTCGGCGACGCCTTGAGGGCGACGCCGGGCGAGTGCGGCGGCGAGAGGCGGCTCGACGGCGGTGGGGACAGGGTTCGTCGGGAGGGGGAGGGGGCGATGGCGGGCGAGGGCGGGAGGGCGGTCGAGGGCGATTTGGGCGTCGCTCGTGTCGCCTCGGTGACGTCGGGCGCCGAGTAGCGCGAGAGGTTGTAGCCCGGGCGAGTCGGGAGGGGGGCGACCCTCGTTCCGGACGGCGAAGCTGGTCCTGCGAGCGCGGTCTGCGGAGAGCGAGCGTCAGGACCTGCTCACGACGTACGGCGAGAGAGAAGGAAAAGAAGGACGCACTGCACCGAGCATCAGCCCGCCAAAGACGCCCGCCGAGCTGCTCGCCGCATTCGGCCTCGTGCGGCTCGTCTCCCACTCGAGTCCGAGCCGGTCGCCGACCTTGCGCACGCGGCGGTTGAACTCGCTCGTGAGCTTGGGCTTGTGCGGCACGGCGACGCCGACGAGCGCGGTCGGCGACGAGGGCGAGGCCGGGCTCGCAGGCGGCGAGGCCGACGCGTGCGAGACGAGGCGCGACAGCGTGTTGTGCGAGTGCGAGCGGTGCCGCGCCGAGAGGTCGGCGGTCGGGTGCGTCGTCGTCGAGGCCGGCGCGTCGCTCTTGAGCTGGACGAGCGAGGCCGACGAGCGGCAGCGGTCGTGCGCCGAGAGGGCGGGCGACGACGGCGCGCGGCTCTCCGCGCCGCCCGACGCGCTCGACGTGACGGACGCAGGGCGGCGCGCAGGCGACAGGGCCGGCGACGAGGCCGTCGGGGACGAGCCGCGCGACTGCGACCCGGAGCGGTCCGTGTACGAGTGCGGGCGGCCCGAGGGGTTCATCGTGCGCCCGCGCTCGCCCTTGCCGCCGACGGCGAACCGCAGCGCGGCGCCCGCGGCGTGCTTGGACGTCTTGGCGACCGAGTGGGACGCGGCGTGGAGCGCGTTCTTGCTCGCGCGCTTGGCGCGCAGCTTGGCGATGAAGCGCTCGCGCTCGACCTCGTCGTCGGACGAGTCGAGGTCAAAGTCGTGCGCGAGCGGGCTCGAGGTCGTGAGCGGGTGGAGGGACGGCGACGAAGGGGTCGAGGGCGCCGGGGTCGGGACGGCCGAGGACGAGGCCGAGTCGTCGCCGCCGCGGCTCGCGAGTGCGGCCTCCTGCTGCTGGAGCGCGAAGAGGGCGCCGAGGATGCCCGGCGTGACGTCGAGCGCAGGCGCTGCGTCGTCTGTGGCGACAGGGCTGCGCAGCTCGTCGTCGGGCCGGGTCCCCTTCTCGTCCTCGTCCTCCTCGCGGTGCCGCATTGCCGAGATGGACGCCCGGCGCTGCCGCAGGCCCTCCCACAGCCCGACGGCGCCGCGCGCGTACGCGCTCACGAGGCCCTGCGCCTTGTCCTCGCTCTCGTTGGCGGCGAGCGCGCCCTCGCCGCCGTCGAGAGCTGCCGCGCTCGGGAGGCCGTCGCGCTCGAGCGGGTCGACCCACACCTGGACGGCGGGTGCGCCGCCGCCGCCGCCGTTGAGCGCGCCGTCGTCCTGCCCGCCGGCGAGCGAGAGCGGGACGTCGTCGAGGCGCCACCGGTCCGAGAACGGGTCGTCGTGGCTGCCGCCGAGCCGGGCGAGGGTGGTCGTGCCGTGCGCGGCGCCGTCGGCGACCGAGTCGTGGCCATCATCGGTCGAGGCAGCGTCGGGAGCGGCCTCGCTGTAGAAGGGGATGGTGACGTGTGCGGCGACGAGCTCGTTCCATTGCACGTTGCGGCGCGGGCGGGGCTTGGTGGTCGAGGTCGACGAGGGTGCAGGCTCGAGGGGCGAGGGCGGCGCCGTGTCCGAGGGCGTAAGGAGGGCCGCCGGGGTGTTGTACGCGGAGGTGGGGACGGACGAGAGGGGCGAGGGAGCTCTGGCGAGGGGCGCAGAGGGGCGAGGAGGGGGCGAGGCGGGTCGGGGTGGTGCGGCGAGAGGCGGCGTCGAGGGCGCCATGGCCCGGCGAGGGGCGGGGGCTCGCGCTGGTCGTGCGGCTCTGGGTGGTTGTGGTGCGTTGCTGGCAAAAGTCGGGCGGCCAAGGCTGATGCGGTGGCCGTGGGCTCGGGGCCGAGCACGAGTGCGGGCCCCCGACGGCCTTGTGGAGAGGCGAGCGAGGCCGGCCTTGCTGTGGTCGCTCACAGGCTGGCGTGAAGCCTGCGTCGAGCACCCTCGTGGGCTCAAGAGCGGCGGCCGTGTCGAGGAGGACGAGGAGGACGAGAGCCAGCCTCATCGCCTCAACTCGCCCGGTCCGGCCGTTTCCCTCTCGCCATTCACCTCGTCCGCGCTCCTGATCACTCGCAGACGCTCCTCGGTGCTCGTCCAGCTGCGCGAGCTGGCCGCGCGCCGCCCACCCCAGCCTGAGAGCCGCTTCGCCTGTCCTCCCCCTCGGCCTGCGTGCCGCGCCGCCGCTCACAGCTCTACTGCTGCGACGCTCAGCGCACTACGCGGCAGTGCGGCAGTGCGAGCGCGCAACGACGCCTTGAACGATCACGCCGAGCGGACAGGAGGCCTGTCTCCTCGCCGAACCACCCGCGGCGTGTCCGGTCCGCTCGCGACTCGACGTCCGCCTCCTGCGCCGCTCGCTCTGCTTTCAGCTGCCCGCTGGACTCTAGCTTCCTCGCACTGCGCAGTGCTGCACCTGGCTCCGAACACGGCTCGCTTCCGGCCTTGCCGGCGCGCCCTCGTCCATGCGCTCGAGCCTGCCCCGCCGCGGCGACAACGACGACGACGCCTCCTCCTCCGCCTCGACCAACCCTTCGGCACTCTTCGACCTCCCCGCCGCCCTCGCCGCCTTCACCGACAAGCTTGGCACCGCCGGCTCGCTCTCGTGCGACGCAGGCGGCGGGACCGCCGTCGACACTCGCTCGGGCGGGTACAAGACGAACGGCAGCGGCAAGGACGGCACGCGGTACTGCGCCGATGGCGAGGGCGACGAGCCGACGTACGTGTGGTGGCAGAGCAACATGGACATCGACTGCGACGGGTCGGACGGCAAGGGCGAGATCTGCAACGGCGACGGTGCGTCTCCCTTCGACTTTCTCTCTGCCTCCTCTCGCCGCGCCAACGCTGACTTGACTCTCTTCTGCAGGCTCGTACCAATCAAGCACGACATTCCAGGACGGTGCGTCCTCGTCTACCTCGGATCCCCTCGGCGAAGCCTGACACCCCTCCTCCCGCAGACGACGGCAAGCATATCGACGCGCAGGCCATCCAGTGCGTCTCCCTCTCCTTCCTTCCTCGTCCCACCAATCTACATGAATTCACCCGACTCCTGCGCGCCCGCAGGTACGTCGTCATCGACCAGGACGACGACTTTGACCCGACCAAGTTCGGCATCCAGCCCCTCTCGGTCGTCGCCGTCGTGTGCGGCGGCAAGCTCACCTTCGGCGTCTGGGCCGACACGAGTGCGTCCTCGTTCCTCCTCCTGCCGCTGCGCGAGGGTTCTGGCTGACGCCGTCGTACCCGCAGACGCGCTCGGCTCGATGGGCGAGGCGTCGGTCTACCTCGCCCGCACGTGCTTCGGCACCAAGATGACGGGCAACTACGGGCACGGCGAGCCCGACGTCAATTACATCGCCTTTCCGGGGAGCAAGGCCGACACGGTGCCGAGCGGCGCGGGCAAGGACGAGGAGGGCATGTTCGAGATGGGGAGGAAGCTCGTCGAGAAGGCTTTTGGCGGGAGCGGCGGCAAGGGTGAGGGTACAGGGTGCGTGGCATCCGCCTTCTCTCTCTTTCTCGCATCCCCCCCGGGCAAGCGCTCACGGTGGCTCGTTGTGTCGCGCAGGTCCAGCTCTTCCTCCCCCTCTTCCTCCACGTCAAGCCCGGCTCTCTCCTCGCCAGCCCGCTCTACAGCCGGCACGGCTCTCTCCTCCTCATTCTCTACTGCGACAACTGCAGCCGACGATCCAGCAGATACAGCGTGCGTCCAGCTCTCTCAGCTGACGAGGGGTCCGTGCGCGCTGACCTTCCCAAACCGCCCTCGCAGCGCTCCCCCCCCTTCCTCCTCGCCCTCCTCTTCGCCCAGCGCCTCGCGGAGCCTCCTCGACTCGCTCTCCTCCCTCTCGACAGCCTCGACCCTCCTAATCCTCGCCTGCATCGCCGTCGTCCTCGCAGCGGGCATCGCCTGGTGGTGCTCTCGCCGCCTCGCGCGCCGCCCCGGCGCGCCGCCGGCGTCGCGCAGGGCGCCCGAGCCGGACGACGAGGGGAGCAGCGAGGACGAGCGGTGGAGCGGGAGCAGCAGCCAGGGCGGGGTGAGCGGGAGCGAGAGCGAGGAGGAGGAGTACGGCGAGCGGAGGAGGCTTCACGAGGAGGGCCGGCGGCGCAGATACGGACGACGCAGGTAGCTCACAAGGCTCGAGATGTATCTATAGCGTCTGTCGATACAGTCTTAAGTCCAGGGAGCGGCTCTACAGCTCACGTCCAGCGCCCGATCCGCTCGCCGACCTGCAGGCATCGTCAAGCGCCATCAGCTTCCTCGTCCATCTGGGAGAGAGAACGGTCGCCGAGCGGCGTCAGAGTCGCACGCACCTTGACCATCGTCTCAATCTGCACGCCGTCGACGTTCCCGCCCTCCGAATTGCGCACGAGGTCTTCGTCCCACTCGACGCTCCCCCGCGGGAACACGCACACGATCGTGCTGCCGCCGTACGCTGCGCGCTCGTTCCGGTCCAAGCATCAGCTCTCGCTCGCTCTCGAGGTCGAGGATGCGTAGGAGAGCGAGGCAGCGCACCGAAGTAGCCGAGAGCGTCGCCGCGTTTTTTTTGATTACCCTCGCGCGCCGTGCGCCTGATCGAAGCGACGAGCAGCGCGCCGACCTGGACGTAGGCGACGGGGAGGGCTGCTCCTGTGAGCGGGTGCCGGGCGTGGAGGGTCGTCACTGCGCGCGAGGCCGAGGGGAAAGTCAGAGAGGGAGGACGAGGCGAGAGGGGAAGGAAGCGGCGGCGACGCACCGTCGCGCTTGTTCTCGGTGAAGACGTCGAAATGCTTGTCGCGCACGACCATCGAGTTGACCGTCTGCGAGCATCTCGAGTGGCTGTGAGCCGGTGAGCCTCGAGAGGCAGACGAGGAAGGAGCGCGACGCACAAAGTAAGCTCCCGGGACGCTCCTCGACTCGCCGACAATGGCGTCGACCGGCAGGTGGAACCGGTGGTAGTCCTCGACGGCGAGACGAAAGATGGCAACGGCGCCGTCCTGCAGCTGCGCCGCGAGCGCTGGGTTCTGCAGAAGCGCGGGGAGCGTAAAGTGCTTGCCCTGCGCTCGGGCCTCGTCAGCGGCTCGACCTCCTTTTGCTCGACGACCGTGTGAGAGAGGAACGCACCTTGATCCATAAACGCTTGGCATCGGCGACGCTTGAGAAGACGGTGAGGCGGCAGTCGGCGGCGGACGAGATGACGGTCGGGTCGTGAGGCGAGGCGAGCGGTCGGGCGCCTCGAGCGAGACGGCTGTTCACCGGTTCGAGGTCAACAGGACTCCCGACAGAGAGGGAGAGAAAGAGAGAGACGAGCGCACCGGGTGAAGAAGCTGTTCATCGTCGGGTAGTTGCGCAGGTCGGGCTCGCGCAGCTGCGTGCAGTCGACTTGGGGTCGGTCGTCAGTCCTGCTGCGCGTCGAGCTGAAGAGAGAGCGAGCGGGACGCACTGCTGTAGGTGCGGATGAAGGCCGTGATGCGCTCGTAGGCGTGGATCGGGTCGTCGAACTTGCGCCCTGCGAGGGTTGCGCTGGATCAGGAGGTGCGAGCGCAGCGTGAAGGCGCGGCGAGCTCACCTTCGCGGATTGACCACTGCTTAAACGCCTGTGTGCCGTCGAGGGGTCAGTCGAGTGCGTGCGCGCTCGGGACAGACGAGACGAGGAGGAAGAGGGACGCACCTGCTCCGTCCGCCGCGAGCTTGCGAGCCGCCCATGGTCGAGTCCGTGAAAGAGCAGCCGCATGCCGATCCTCGTTGACAAAGGCATGTGCTGTTGCGGATACTCGTCAGCTCTGCGCGACCAGAGAGGAGCAGGAGGACGAGAAGACGCACTTCGAGCACGACGTCCTCCTCGCTGAGGCTCAGGCATCGCCGAACCGCGACGAGCACACCGGCGTGAGCGCGCACTTCTTGCTGCGAGCAGAACCGCTTCATGAGCATCCTCCCCTGTCGAGAGCGAGAGGCAGAACGCAGGAAGGGATCGGCGAACGCACCTTGACGAGCGCAGGATGCTCGCTGAGGATGACGAGCTTGCCGACCTGCGCCTTGTCGTGCCCGTCGTCGCTCTCCCAGCCTGACCCACCCTCCTCATCCTCGTCCTGGAGCAGCCCCGCTCCTCGCCCGCTCCGCCGCCGCGCCGCCGAGCCAACTGACCCTCGCGACGACCTCGACGACTCGCCGCCGCCGGCCGGGACCTGTCGGGCGCTGCTGCCGAGTACGGGCGCGGTGCGCGAGCGCGCAGGTGGTGCGAGCGACGCCGGCAGGAGGTCGGCGTCGAGGAGGGCGAGCGCGTCGTGCGGCGGTGTCGGGAGAGGCGGGAGGCGCAGGAGCGCAGGCGGGCGGCTCGAGGTGCGGCGGCTCATGGTGCGGCGGCTCATGGTGCGGCGAGCTGTGCTGATGTGGAGTACAGCGAAAGAGAGAGAGAGCGAGAAGCAAGGAGCTAGCGAGCGGGCTGCGGGCTGCTCGGCGGACGGTCCGCGGACGCTCCGACGCCGAGCCTCGCCGCCTCGTCCTCGTCGCGCTCGTCCTCGAGAGAGGTCTCGCAAAATACGCACCGCGATGCACAACAGCAGCTCTACTTGCCCTCCTTGCTCTTGTCCCCGCCGCCAAAGAACTCCTTGAGCCCGCGCTGCTTGTCGTCGTGCTCTGCGCTCCCGACCCCGCCGCCCGTGCGCTTGAGCCCCTCGAGGTGCTCGACCTGGTTGACGGCGAGGACGCGGTGGCGCATGCGCGGCACGGGCGTGCGCCCGAGCGCGTCGGCGTGCGGCCAGGGCGAGGGGAGCGCGGCGTCGCGCGGCGGGATGAGCGGGAGGGAGGGGAGGAGCGAGGCGATGTGGGCGGGCATGGGCGGGCGCGAGGCGGGCGACTGGGCTCGCGCGAGGACGCCGATGCGCTCGGGGTCGGTCGCCGGCGGCGGTGCGTCGCCGTTGGTGGCGGGGCGAGACGGGGCGGGTGCTGCGGGAGGAGCAGAGGGGGCCGCCTCGGAAGGCGCAGGAGGCGAGGCGAGGAGGTCGCCCTGCGCCGCCGTCTCGCTCACCTGGTCCTTGGGCGACGTCGCCTCGCTCGGGAGCGCGTGCGCCGCGCTCGGGTCGTCAAGCTCGAGCTCGATGCGCATCCAGCCCGTGTTGGTGTAGCCCGACGACTTGACGAACCGGATGTGCGGGTCGCCGGCGCGCTTGAGCGCGAACAGCATCTCCGAGAGCCAGATACCGTGCGCGACGAGGACGATGTGGTGCTGGTCGGGGAAGGACGCGTCGGGCGGGACCTGGGCCGTCGCGAGGACGTGCGGGAGGACGAAGTGCCGCAGGACGAGGTCGGCGCGGCGGGCGACGTCGTTGAGCGACTCGGCGTTGGGCGCAATGCTGTTGACGGCCGGAGCGGGTTAAAGAGAGTCAGCTCCGGGCTCGCATCGAGCGGAACGACCCTCGAGAGGGCGACGGCGACGCACCAGAAAGCCCGGTGATCCTCCCAGGGCAAGTGCGCACTCGAGTACTTGCCGGCGTCCCACGGTGCGCCCTCTGCCTCGCCGAAGAACTGCTCGCGGAGGAGGGGCGACACGGTGAAGGGCGGTTTGGGCGACGAGCGGTTGGCGTCGTGGATGCAGCGCGCGGTCGTGTGGGCGCGCTTGAGGTCCGAGGCATAGATGGCTGCGCGCAGAGTACATCGTCAGCCATTCCACCCTCAACGACGAACGGCGCGACTCGAGACCTGATAAGATGTCGAGACCGTCGAGGTGAGGAGGAGCGAGGACTGACCGGTGATGGGGACATCGGCAAAGGCCTGGCCGAGGCGTTGCGCCTGGCTGAAGCCGTGGTTCGAGAGCGAGGCGTCACGGTGTCCTGCCCAGAGTGCTGTCGACAAGAGGCTCGATCAGCGGGTGCGTCTCGACGAGGAGGCGCTCGACCTCGACAGTGAGAGCTGGCTCGAGCCGCTGGGGTGGTGGGACGAGGACGAGGAAGGTGAGCTCACCGGTCAGGTTGTCCTTGCTCTCGCCGTGGCGGACCATGGTGAGGATGACGGGCGCCATCTTGCGCGAATGACGAAAGGCGGGGGAGGACGAGGCGAGCGACGCGATTTTGGACAGCGGCGGTCGGTAGGCGAGCTTGTCGGGTGGCTGAAGCGAATGTGAGCTGCTCTGCTGAGCGTGCGAGCCGTGTCGAGCCGAGTTGAGAGAGCGGGAGGAGCGAGAGACCGGGCCGAGGAGGAGCAGCTCGCAGCGCCCTCTCTCTCGCCATCCACCGCACCAGCCTGGCTGCCTGACTGTCTCAGTAGCTTGCGCGCCATCCTAGCCGTCGATACAGCCGCACAGCCGCGCTCCAAGCACCCTCGCGCCACGGCTCTCCCCGCACCTTCATCCTCATCACCTCGACCCGACCACGGCCCCGTCCACCTCGCCCAGGACCGCCATGAGCATCTCGACCCTCCCACTCGAGCTCCTCCAGCACGTCGTACGGAACGCCGTCGAGCCCGGGCCGCTGCGGTGGACCTACCGCACCCGCTACTCGACCCTGCGCGCCCTCGCCCTCGTCTGCCGCCAATGGCGCGCCGTCGCCCAGCCCATCCTCTACGACAAGATCATCACCCGCATCAGCGACCGGGACGACGACGACGACATTGCGCTCAAGCTCGTCGTCCGCACGCTTCGAGCCCGACCCGACCTCGCGCGGTGCGTCAAGCAGCTCGACGTCTACTCGGCCATGTCCAAGTCGTACGGCATGTGCGCCCCGCTCGAGGTCGTGCTCGATCTCGTAGACGAGGTCGAGGTTGTCTTTCTCTCGAGGCCCGGCCAGCTCGAGCTCAGGCGGTTGTGGTCGCTCCCGAGTGCGTTCCATCCCTCAGCCCCTCCGTCCGGCGGCGCCGAGGCTGACGCTGTGCTCGCTCGCTCGCAGAACTGCGCGAGCTATCCATCTACGCCGGTGCGCTCATCAGCGGCTTCGGGATCCGTTCGTCCCCGTCGCCGCCGCCGTCCTCGTACTCCTCGCGCAGCTCGCGCAGCTCGTCCTCGCCCTCGTGCCCGTACCTGGTCGCCCCTCGCCTCTCGCACCTGTCCCTCTGCGGCGTCGACATCTACACCGAAGCCGAGGCGTTCCTGTCGCCGAACGCCCTCTCCTCCCTGCGCGTCTTCGCCCACGTCTTCTCGTCCGACCTCCTGCGCCTCGCCAACTTCCCCTCGTCCCTGCGCATCGTGTGCAACGTTCCGCTCCGCAAGCATAAGCCGGGCACCGCCGAGCACACGCTGTACTGGTGCCGCTTCGAGCCCACGCCCGACCCGGCGCTGCTCGGCCTCGAGCGCGTCTCCGACGACGACGACGACAACGACGACGACGAGCCCCTGTGGCCCGACAAGGTGCGCCACCTGCGCCTCAGCGACATCTACACGCGCAACGCCGTGCCCGAGCTTATCGGCTGGGTCGAGGCCCTCCCCAAGCTCGAGACGCTGTTCGTCACGGCGTCCGACCTCGTGCGCAACGGCGACGACGCGCCGCTCGCGACCCTGCGCGCGTTCTGCGCTACGAGGGGCGTCACGTTCGTCGCCCAGGAGGAAACCGACTACGGGCACGAGTGGGGCTCGGTCGTGCCGCTCGCCTGGCGCTGAGCGCGCGAGCGGAGCGGGCGCGAGGCTCGGTTCGCGACTTTCGAGCGACGGCGGACGAGGTGCGACTGCAACTTTGAGCCCCTTCTCCTCCTTCGAATCTTCTCTATACGTCTCGGAGAGCTGGGGAGCTGCGCGAGAAGACAAAGCAAGCGCGACTCGCACGATCCCCTTGCCGGCGCCGACACCGCGAGGAGGCTCGAGGAGGAGCGGGTGAGATACCTCCAGGCCGCGCTCATGGTGCTTGGAGGAACTTGGGGTGCAGCTATCGACTGCTACAGAGCTATCTGCGACCGCCCACGAGCGAGAGCGAGAGCGAGAGCGGCCGTGGACAGCGCGCTCGTCGCTCAACGCAGCTCTCCCTCGTCCACCTCTCGCTCGACCCGCCCGCGAGCATGTCTGAGCACCGGCATAACCTGCGCAGCCGCAAGAGCGCGCAGACCCTCGACGCGTCCGCCCCCGCCGAGCCCGCCGCCGTCGCCGTCGCCAACAAGGACAAGGCCGATCCGCACGGCGACCACGACGAGGAGCTCGAGTTTGGCGGCGCCGTGGGCACGTTTGCCATGATGACGGGCTTTCCGGCCTTGTTCTACTACCTCTACGCGTGCCTGTTCTTCTTCGACGGTGAGCCTCGCTCCTCGCTCCTCGTCGCCCCCCTCTCATCGTCCGACTCGAGCGAGAGCTGACCCTGCTGCCCCCCTCTCCTCGCGCGCAGGCACGCTCGCCGCGCCCAAGCACCCGCTCGAGCTCACTGGCTCGGGCGGCTGGGTGGACTTCGTCCAGACGATCGCGAGCCTCGTGTGGGAGGTGCGCTCGGCTCCCTCTCTCCCTCGCTCCCACTCGATCGAGCTAGTGCAGAGCTGACACAGACTCGACTCGCCCGCAGAACGCCATGCCGACCAAGCGCGCGACGGCCGTCTACCTCACCTTTGTCGGCGGCCAGTTCCTCCTCGCCTTCGTCATGCCCGGCGTGTGGCAGAAGGGCCTCCCGCTCAAGCACCGCAACGGCCTCCAGCTCGACTACTTCTGCAACGCGTACGCCGCCCAGTGGGCGACGATCGCGCTCGTCGGCGCGGCGCACTACTCGGGCGTCTTCAACCTCGCCGAGGTGATCGACCTGTACGGCCCGCTCCTCACGGTCGCGAGCCTGTTTGGGTTCGCCGTCGCGGCGGCGACGTACGTCACGAGCGCCGAGAACCACCGCATGAGCGGCAACGTCGTGTACGACTACTTCATGGGCGCGACCCTGAACCCGAGGCTCGGGCGCGTCGACATCAAGATGTTCTTCGAGATCCGCGTCTCGTGGAGCATCCTGTTTGCGCTCGCCATGGGCGCCGTCGCCAAGCAGTACCAGGAGTACGGCTACGTCAGCGGCAACACGGCCCTGTTCGCGTACGGCGTCGGCATCTACTGGAACGCGTGCGGCAAGGTGCGTCTCCCTCTTCCCCCTCGAAGGCTCGTCTCGATGAGCTACACCCGAGCTGACTCTTCCTCTCTTCCTCACAAACAGGGCGAGCAGTACATCCCGCAGACCTGGGGTGCGTTCGCGCTCGCTCCTCTCCCCCTTCCTCGCAGCGGCTGACCTCCCTCTTCCGCTCGCAGACATGAACTACGAGAAGGTGCGCTCGCTCCTTCGCGCTTTCTTCTCTCACCGGCACAAATTGACGTCGCGCTCGGTCCCTCTCGCAGTTCGGCTGGCTCCTGTCGTACTGGAACGTCGCCGGCGTGCCCTTCTCGTACGCCTACGCCGCCATCTACATGGCGACGCACGACCCGGCGACGTACGCCTACCCCAAGCCCGTCCTCTCGGTCCTCTTCGTCCTCCTCACCGCCGCGCAGGTCATGTGCGTCCTCCTTGTCTAAGCTCGTTCTCCCTCGCCGACCGAGACCGCTCGCTGACCTCGCCCTTCTCGCACGCGCGCAGCATGGACATCGCGATGGCGCAGAAGTCGCACTTCAAGGCGCTCAAGACGGGCACGTACATCAAGCGGCACACGTTCCCGCAGCTGCCGTTCGCCGAGCTCGACAACCCCAAGACGTTCAAGACGCAGGCGGGCGAGCTCCTCGTCGACGGCTGCTGGGCGTTCCTGCGCAAGCCGAGTGAGTCTCGCACGCTCCACTCTCTCTTCCTGCGACGACGCTCTCGTCAAGAGCGTCTCGATGGGTTGAAGGTGCGCTCCCTCACTGACCCTCCCTCGCCGCCGCGCCGCAGACTACATCGCCGACTGGATCCAGGCGCTCATCTGGGGCGCGAGCGCCGGCACGCACTCGGTCATCCCGTACTACTACCCGCTGTTCCACTGCACGATGCTCCTGCACCGCAACTCGCGCGACGACGTCAAGTGCGCGCGCAAGTACGGCGACGACTGGCGCCGGTACAAGGAGCTCGTGCCGTACTCGTGCGTCCTCTTCCTCTCTCTCGCAGCCCTTGTACATGCTCGTGCTCGTGCTGACGTCCCTCTTCGCACGCAGGTACATCCCCTACGTGTTCTGAGCGAGCGAGCAGCCTCGTCAGCGGCGCGCGCAGCCTGCACCGCCCTCACCTCATCCTTTTCCATACCCTTAGCCAGCTAGACCTTTATCTCGTCGACGTAGTCACGAGCCCTGCAAAAAGACGTTCATCCTGTTGCGCGAGCTTGCGAGAGAGACAGAGGGGGAGCGGGCGGACCCTTGGTCGCGCGAAGGATCGACCTCTCCGCCGACCCGCTTCTCGCCTCGAGCTGTGCACAGAGCGGCACGCGCACCGGCTAGATCGACCGCATCGGCACCACTACGCGCACCGCCATCAGCTGCGCCCCTCGTCCCACGCGCGCCGACCCTCGCCCCGCGCCTCGCTCGGCCATCCATCGTCCGGCTCGTCCGACCCTCGACAACCCTCTCGCCGGCCTGCCTGACTCGGTAGAGCCACTCCAGCACTTGACACGATGAGCGTGCGTCCACTCTCCCTCGCTCGGGGTCGTCGCGGCGGGCGAGCGCGAGGGCCGTGTGCTCCACCTCAGCCCCGCCTCGACCCGCTCTCGTACCCAGCGGGCCCAGCGAGACCGTGCAGTGCAAGCTCGAGCACGACAGCTGACTCTCTGCTCACCCCCTCGCAGTCTCACGCCTCGTCGTCGTCCGCTTCGGGCGAGTACGCCCAGAAGCTCGCGTCCCTCCACGCGCGCATCGTCAAAGAGCGCAAGATCCTCGAGGGCTTCCAGGCCATGCGCGCCGCGACCGCCAACCAGGACGTCATCCGCACCTGCGACGCAAAGATCCGCGACGCGCAGCGCACGATCGGCTGGTTCGAGGACTCGATCCGCCAACTCGAGGGCCGCGGCGCGCAGCAGCAGCAGCAGCCTCGGGCCCCGGGCCAGATGCAGGGGCACGCCCCGGGCGGCCGCCAGTCGTTCGACGACCCGCGCCAGCAGCGCATGCCGCCGCCGTCGGGCCCGGCCGCCTACGCGAGCGCTCCTCCTCCCGGCGCCGCGCCGAGCTACGTTCAGCCGCAGGCGTACGGCGCGACCGGCCCGCACGGTCGCATCGAGGCGCGGGACACCGTCGCACCCGCCGGGCCGGGCGGTGCCATGGTCTTCGGCGGGCAGAAGGCGCGCGACCAGTTCACCAACCTCGGTGCGTCGCTCGTTCGCCTACCTCTTCTGCGTCCTTGCGCTCTGCTCTCGAGCGCACGAGCTGATGTGATCTCGGTCCTTGCCCGCACAGACCTGATCAAGTCGGACACGCCGCTCACGACAGCCAAGATCTCGCGCATGCTCCACCAGCTCGAGTTCAAACTGCACGTCGAGCGCCAATACAAGGAGGGCATCGACAAGATGGCCAAGCTCTACTTGGTCGACGGCGACAAAAAGGCCCGGTGCGTCCCTCTCTCTCTCTCTCTCTCTCTCTTTCGGTCGTCGCGCTCGTGCTGGACCTGTGCTGACGAGCGACGACGCTGCAGGGCCGACACCGAGAACAAGCGCGTCGAGTCCAAGCAGAAGATGGTCCTCCTCAACCAGGCGCTCAAGAAGTACAAGGCGCTCGACGTCATGGGCGAGCTCGGCGAGGAGGAGGACAGTGCGTCGCTCTTCCGCCTTCCGTCGCCGTGCAGCTCAAGCCGTTTCGAGGCTGACTCAGACCCTCCCCCTCCTTCTTCCTCGTCCCCCTCTCGCCCTCTGCAGGCATCCCCGAGGACGTCAAGTCGAACCTGCGTCGCCCGCTCTCCGGCGCGCTCCAGATCACGATCAAGCAGGCGCGCGAGCTCGCGCACGCGCCGCAGCCCAAGAAGAGCAAGCACCCGTCCGAGACGATCATCTACGTCAAGGTCGAGGACACGCCGCGCGCGCGCACGCACCCGGCGCGCCACGACCGGTGGAACGAGGACTTTGAGATCCACGTCGACAAGGCCAACGAGTGCGAGGTGACGATCTACGACAAGGTCCCGGGCGACGGCGCGCCCGTCCCGATCGGCATGCTGTGGCTGCGCCTGAGCGACATCGTCGAGGAGCTGCGCCGCAAGAAGATGGGCGCCGAGGCGGGCCCGGGCTGGGTCACGGCGGCGCGCGTCGCCCAGGGGCAGGGCAGCGGCGGCAGCGGGACCCTCCTCCCCGGCGGTGCCGTCGTCGCGGGCGCAGGGGCGGGCGCAGATGGGTTGGCGGCCGGGCTCAACCGCGAGCAGAGCCTCGCAGGGACGTTCGGCGTCGGCGGCGCGGCGGGCCCGGGCGAGGGCATCGACGCCTGGTTCGCCGTCGAGCCCGAGGGCGCCATCCAGCTCCACCTCAACTTCGGTGCGTGCTCTCCCTCTCTCCCTCTCTCTCACTCGCGCACGAGTCGCAGGAGCTGACTCGCTCGTGCACGACCCGCTCGCAGTCAAGTCGAACGTCCGCAAGCGCCCGTACGACGCCGGCGGCCTCGGTCGTCAGGGCGCCGTGCGCAAGCGCAAGGACTCGATCCACGAGCAGAACGGCCACAAGTTCGTCACCAAGCAGTTCTACACGGTCGTCCTGTGCGCCCTGTGCGGCGAGTTCCTCCTCAAGGGCGCCGGCATGCAGTGCGAGGACTGCAAGTACGCCTGCCACGGCAAGTGCTACCAGAAGGTCGTCACCAAGTGCATCTCGAAGAGCAACACCGATTCGGTGCGTCCTCGTCCTCGTCGTCGTCCGTCTCGCTCGTCGAGCTGAACTGACTCGCCGCCGCCGTCTCGCAGGACAAGGACGAGGAGACGATCAACCACCGCATCCCTCACCGCTTCGAGCCGATCACCAACATCTCGCCCAACTGGTGCTGCCACTGTGGCCTCGTTCTGCCGCTCGGCCGGAAACAGGCGCGCAAGTGCACCGGTGCGTCCCCCTCCCTCGTCGCCTCCTCCTTCTCCTCGCCGACGCCGAGGCTGACTCTCTCTCTCTCTCTCTCTTGCGCTCGCAGAATGCGGCGTGACGGCGCACACCGACTGCATGCACCTCGTGCCCGACTTCTGCGGCATGTCGATGGAGACGGCCAACAAGCTCCTCGCCGACATCAAGTCGATCAACAGCAGCCGGCGCGCCGGCGCGACCCGCCAGACGGCCCGCGCGCTCCCGCCGTCGCAGTCGCAGACGCAGCTCCAGTCGCCGCAGGACGCGTACGCTGCGCGCCCGCACCCGGGCCAGCCGCCCAAGCAGGACCAGCTCACGAGCGAGGTCGGCCGGCTCAACCTCGTCGGCGCGCAGTCGACGTCCGCCCCTGTCCAGCGCGTGCCTGTGCCGCAGCTCGACGCGTACGGGCAGCAGCAGCCGCAGCCGCAGCCGCAGCAGGGCGCGCCGCAGATCCCGCCGCCGCCGCGTCACTCGTCGGCGTCGACCGTCTCGTCGTTCGGCAACGACGCTCGCGACTCGATCGGGTCCCTGATCGGCGGCTACACGAGCGACGGCACCGGCCGGCAGGTGCCGACGACGTCGCAGCAGCCGCCGACGTTCCAGCCGTACAAGCAGCAGCAGCAGCAGCCGGCGTACCAGCAGGGCCCGCCTCCCGCCCTCCAGCACCCGGCTCAGCCGCAGCAGCAGCAGCAGCAGCTCTCCTCGACGCCCTCGAGCCACGCGCCGTACCCTCAGCAGCCGGTCGCACCCGTCCCTCCCCGCTTCCAGCCGCAACAGCCTGCTCCGCCGCCCGCCCACCAGCAGTACGCCTCGCCCGCACCCTCTCGTCTCCCGCCTCAGCAGCAGCCGTACCCGCCGCAGGGCTACGCGCAGCCGCAAGCACCGCCGCCCGCGCAGCAGGTCGCGCACGCGCCCCTTCCGCCTCAGCAGCCGCCGCAGCTCGCCCCGCCGGTCGGCCACGCCCCGCCGCCCGCCGTTCAGCAGCAGCAGCAGCAGCAGGTCGTCGCGTCGCCGCAGAAGCAGCAGCAGCAGCAGCAGCAGGTCGCCGTTCCGCCACCGTCGGCGGCGGCGCCGGCGCCGGCGCGGCAGCGCAAGGTCGGGCTCGACGACTTCAACTTCCTCGCCGTTTTGGGCAAGGGCAACTTCGGCAAGGTCATGCTCGCCGAGGAGAAGACGACGGCGCAGCTGTACGCGATCAAGGTGCTCAAAAAGGAGTTCATCGTCGAGAACGACGAGGTGGAGTCCACCAAGTCGGAGAAGCGGGTCTTCCTCGCCGCCGCGCGCGAGCGGCACCCGTTCCTCCTCGGACTCCACTCGTGCTTCCAGACCGAGACGCGCATCTACTTTGTCATGGAGTACGTCTCGGGCGGCGACCTCATGCTGCACATCCAGCGCGAGCAGTTCACGCCCCGGCGCGCCAAGTTCT
>Ga0308169_10001555_pt1 | contig 26371 bp, 41 predicted proteins | sample PhyBR1_2_FD_202139 | JGI IMG/M metagenome (GOLD analysis project Ga0308169, IMG submission 202139) | Phyllosphere microbial communities from UC Gill Tract Community Farm, Albany, California, United States - DLSLSB.R1 | ecosystem: Host-associated > Plants > Phyllosphere > Unclassified | place...
AATAGCTATGGAGGTATCCTCGAAGCGGGAGATCGGGAGTACACTCTAGACGATTTTTTCACTCTCGACTTGACGAAACTTGATCGATATCACTGCTTGAAAGAGTGTATCATGTACGTCTCACCTCTCTTCCGACTTCGGTCGACATCCGCTGATTGGCCTCTTCCGTGCAGTGAAACGGCTGAATGGCATGGTTCTGATTCGGAAAATGATTCTGAAGGTTCAGACGACGAAGATGGCTCGGATGGACGACGTGACGATGAGGACGACGAAGATATGGAGGGAGACGATGGACGAGCACCTTCAGCGGAACCTATCGAGATTGAGCAAGAGTTAGAAGTGCTCAAACTGACAGACGCTGAACTCGCTGCGATCGAAGCGGAGAAAACAAGAGTAGAGGTGAGCAGTCTCGGACTCTGATCTGCTCTATGGATGAGATCTATCTGACGTTTCTGACGGAGCACAGCGGGAAGAACTCGACAAGAAAGCGCGAAACTTCATGGGAGTTTCTTCCTCGACCGAACGATCAGCAGAAGACCTACTCTCTACACCGCAGCCTGGAGAATCGCTCGCCGTGTTCTACGCTCGTACAAAGACTTATTGGGCTCAGAAAGCGCACGAGACGGTTGGAGCTGGTGAGAGAGGGAAAGAGTTACGGAAATCTGGATTCGAACTCGCAGAGAAAAGATATGGTGCGTTTTCATTGCACTCTCAATCTATTCAGCTTCAAGCAGACTAATTAAACTTCTTGTGAGCACGCAGAGGAATATCGACCAATGTTGGAAAGGATCATTGCGATTCAAGAGCAAGCGGGACTCGATGCGGCAGAAGCGAAAGCTACTGCTCGTGCTGGATTGGGCAGCGAGTCGAGGAACAGACGATAGAATGTAGGATATTAATGTATGTAGATGTTCTCGTCGTTATAGCATCGCAGGTTGCCTTCTTCTCTCTTCTCGAGATTGCGAGAGAAACCGAAACTCGAGGAGCAGAACTTTTGCAACTCTCTTCTTCTCACTTTCTTCCTTTACTCTCATTCTTGTAGTTTACAGCATCCGACACCTCTCATAGGTGAACTCGCATCGTCTGTCATTACACGCAACTGGAGGGGAACACCTCAGACCCTTCATCACTTCTTGATCTTTCTCCTCGACTTTTCACCTTTCTTCCATCTCTTGATTGTCCAGACTGCTCACAAACTCGCTCTTATCACCTTCCCAGACCCATGGCAGGCTCCCCTCGCATCCCTTCGCCTCGTCAACTTCCGACTCCGGCAGACTCACCGATTTCGCTTCAATCCGATTCTACAGCCTTTCGACTATCGCCTCCAGCATCATTTTCAACGAATCAACTCAGTCGAAGCTCCTCAAGGGTCGTAGTCGAGAATCCGGAAGGAACCGGGGCCGAAACAGGATCAGGTCGATTCGACTCTCGTCGTTCAAGCACGAGCTATTCGAGCTGGTCTACAGCTGATCGGTGCGTCGCTCGTCCTTCCACTGCTCAACTCGAGCTATACTTAACAACCCATGTATCGTACAGCTTCATACCTCGGAGAAGAGCATCTTCGCAAACCTCCTTCAACCTTCTACCTTCTCCTGTTCCACAAGCTCTTCCCCGATCTCAATCTGCTCCGAGCCAGCTTCGAAGCTTCACTGCATACTCTGCACACGAAGGTGAATTAGAATTCGATGCACCAGGAGAGTGAAGCTGAAGTCGTGTTTGCGATTCCCCAGCTGCGACGGATCGAGAATACTGTCAGATCCTTCGGAGCGAGCTCTTCGATTCAGCTTTTTCTCCTTCGACTCGACTGACAGCAATGGAGGCCAAGCCACGCTCGTCGAGTCGTCAGTCTCGCCGTCAAACGTCTGCGGAATATCCGTTCACTCCCTTTCAGCGACATGCGGACGCGCAGTCCACTGTACTCTCTTTCACTCAGGATCAATCTCCGTCGACAGGTCTAGCTACTCCTCATTCTTCGCCTTTCTGTAACCTCTATCGACTCAGCCCGTTCAACCCTACAACCGATCAGCTCCTCTCTGCTCCTCCCAAACTTCCTCGCAAGATAGGCCTCACTCCATGTCGAGTTCTTGACGCCCCAAACCTCAGCGAGAACTTCTACGATAGCGCAATTGATTGGTCAACTTCGAATGGATTACTCGCCGTTGCTCTCGGTGCTCAAGCTTATACGTGGAAGTCGACGGGAGAGGTCATCAAGATCGTCGACGTCGATACAGAAGATTTGCTGAGTGCACCGACAGTGACGAGCGTGAAATGGATTGAAAAGGTGAGCTTTCTTCTCCTCACGTTCCCTCTCCTTTCTTCTTCACTTGCCTGACACCCTCAATGCGTGCAGATTGATCACCTCGCAGTCGGAGAGTCAAACGGAGAAGTCTCAATCTATGATGCCCGCACAAGTCAGCAAATTCGAGGACTCACACCTCATTCAGGTCGAGTTGGAATCCTCACGTCTCTCCCTCAAACCCTCACTTCCGGCTCAGCAGATCAAACGATCGTACATCGGGATCTGAGAGCGAGGGACGAAGTGGTGAGAGTGATCATAGGGTATAAAGAAGAAGTCACGGCTTTGGAATGGAACTCGGATGGAGAGTTGGCGAGTGGCGGAAACGATAACAGTGTCAGGATCTTCAAGGGGTTCGACGAGGTGAGTGAGACTACTTAATCAGCCTGGACCGAAGAGTCGAGAGCTGATTGATACGAGCTGACTCGTAGAAACCATTCTTGAAACTTCGGAAAGCTCATTCTGCAGCGATCAAAGCACTCGCTTGGAGTCCCCATCAAGCTGGACGACTCGCTACTGGAGGAGGGACCAATGATCACCTCATCAAGATCTGGAGTACTCGCACGGGCAAGATGACGAGAGAAATCGATACTGGGAGTCAGGTGAGCCTCGTCGTTCGCCGATTCTCCTTAGATTCGAGCATTATTTGACGACTCGATGGCTCTACAGGTGTGTCAACTCGTATGGTCGAAGTCAACGAACGAATTCGTTTCGAGCCACGGCTACTCCTCGAATGGCGAAAACGAGAATTGTCGTGCGTTCTCTTCGTACCTCAGCACTTGTCCACGATTGCTGATTATATTGAAGAATCGTACAGTCCATGTGTGGAAGTATAGCTCCACGTCATCCCAACCACCGTATAATCCGATCGCGACTCTTGGACCCGTTGCGGGTCGAGTGCTTCATCTTGCTTTATCTCCTGATGTATGTCTACCTCCTCTCGTCAGCTTACCATGAACAGCCCGAAGCTGATGTAGGAAGGTGGATCCAGGGTCGATATGTCGCTTGCGGATCATCAGACGAAATCTTGAGGTTTGTTCCTTGTTCCCTCTCTCAATTCTAGTGTTCGAGAATTGACGGCGCAGATGACTCACAGGTTCTGGGATATCTTTCCTCCCATTATGAAGGACGGTTCGAGGCCGGGCGGTGAATCGATGCTTGATGCCTTTGGTGGGATTCGATGAGAAGGATCGATGGTTCTTGCGTTCGAAACAAGCTCGCGTGTGGTGGAAGGAGTCGCTGAACACGAAGTCGAACGAGCATGATGTAATATTGACAACAAAGGTTTGCGATGCTAAAAAGTGAGATTGAGAGGTAACGAAGAGAAACCGAGAAAAGCGAGAAGTGGGTCGCGGAATTGAGGGATCGATACAAGGTGGTAGAGATGAGAGACAGAGGTCGAAGAGAAGGGCGGTGCGAGAAGTGTGGGGAGGGAGGAGTGCGAGCTAAGGTGACGAAGAGAGGAGGGCAGCTAGTCGTTGAGTCTTGCGTAGACATCCCAATACGCCTATCAATCGAGGGATGACGAGTGTCAGTATACTAGTACAGGATGAGATGGAGAAAGAGAGAGTGTACGCTGTATTCATCGGCAGTCTGTTTCGAGCGGAAAACGAAGAAAATCAGGTTTCCTAAGAATACAGAGAGAGCGAGAGGGAAAGACGCACCATTTCACTCGTCATATCTTCCGTCACTTCTGAATACGGAATCATCTTAGAGTTGACGCTGATCAATTGAGCAGGATCGTTGTTCTCTCCTTCTCCCTCGACCTCATCGAATTCCTCCTCATCCTCCTCATCCTCAACGACGACTGGTGGAGTCTCGTTCGAAACAACTGCCTGTGGTGAAGCTTGTGACTCCTTGAATCGTTTGTTGTCCTCCTCCTGATCACCTCCTCCCGCTGAATCTTCCCTCGATCGTTTGCCATTTCCTCCCGTAATAGCTCGCTCGATCTCCTCCTCCTCTTCCTCCAACATTCCCCCATCCGTCCCACTCGCGCCACTCCCGACAGCAGGTGAATCGAAAGGAGTTCCGAAAGTAGCTGGAGAGTTGAGCGTGCTCGATCCAACTTCATGATTCGCAGCTTCCAAACTCGCGTAATACGCGTCGAGATCGTCTCCTCCCGTTTCTTCCTCCTCTGTTGGTTCTTCAATTTTCTGTTCTTCGTAGAAGCCCATCGCCGCACCAATCCCTCCCAGATCAACCGATCCCAGTCCACTCGCGTCTTTCCCTCCCTCCTCCCCTTCTCCGATTTTCTCAGTAGACCCGACAATTCCTTGTTCGTCCTCCTCTTCTCCTCGTTCTCTTAATCTCTCCTCTTCTTCGTTCACCCCATTCTTCTCAATCGTACTCTTACTAATCCAACTCGGCAACAAGTTCTGTGCTCGCTTGTCCAACAACTCTTGTTCCCTCCTAGCCATCTCGATCGCTTCGTCGTCATCCCCCGCTAAGTGTACTTTAACTTCCGGTGCCAAGTTGATCGTTTGACCCGAGGCTGCAGCAGCTGCTGCTGCAGTCGCACCTAATGCTGGTCCATGAATGGCCAAATAACGTTCAATATCGAATCTACTCGTCTCTCACTCACTCATCAGTTTCCGCTTTTGATCGACACAAGGCAGTAGAAAGAGACGTACCTAGGTAATTCTACCCTCTCCAACCTCTTCAACAAATCTACGATCCCTTTAGTCTGTCTGTTCAATCTCTGCATCCTATCCTTGTTCCCTTTCACTTCTTCCTCGTTCTCATTGTTGGTCACTTCAGTTTGACAGATTGAACAAGCTAAGAGGTTCCTCGAAGGGTCGTAAAGGTTCGCTGCGTCTAATGGAGTGTAATGCGCTTTACATAATGGACAGACGTAACCTTGTGCGTCGAGTTCCTAACAATCCCTACTGAGGTGAGTATATGTTCCTCACGAACAGGCCATGAAGTGTAGGAGAGTATAGGTGGGTGCGTACATTTCTCAATTTAACATCGATAGTTTGTTGAACTTTCCACATCCTCCATTTGATAACATCGACACTCTTACTAAAATCCAAATAGAAATAAGTTCTCAAACTAGCTTTCGGTGCACCAGGTTTCAATTCCGACCTCCTATGAACCTGTACCAATTCATCTTGAACCAACCTGTGTGCAATTTTAGACACATCCCTACTAGGCATTCCTAACCTTTTACCCAATTCTTCATCTCTGTAAGCTTCTTTTTGAATTAATTGGTCGATTAGGATGGAACCTTTTGAGCCGTAGAAAGAACGAGAAACTTTTTGGACGAGTAATCGGGCAGTGTCGAGTCCGGAAGAAGAGGGGGAAGCTGGGGTAGGGACTGCTGAGGAGTTAGAGGACATTGACTGAGTACAAGTGAATGACTCGTCCTTTTTGGGTGAAAGTGGAGGTGAAGGGAGAGAGAGAGAGAGGGAGAAGTGGGTTTCATCCTTTGAACTATTCACCTCAATACTACGATATAGTGAGTTGGCGACATCTTGATCACTCTCTAGATACAACACATGAAACAGAAACTAGCCAGATCATTCGCGAGATCCTCCACCTTTCCCCTCTTCGATTTCCCTCGTCATTCATCTTGAATCGTTCAAACATCAGCCAACACCTAATTTAGAACGTGGGCAGGGCAATCGAATGATTATAAACGACGATAAGAACCACTATAGCCAAATTCGACTGGAATCAGTGCTCGATTTACGTTACTTGTCGCCCACTTTCGAACCCGAATCAACACCTCCTTAATTTCACGCCGACTAGAGAGACGATTGACTCATGACCTTGGTTGTTTGAGACAGTTAAAATCATGACTACTTTACCTTATGCCGATTCACCTTTTATCGTATTCTCCGATTTCGACGGAACCATCAGTACGCACCTGATCACTTCCTCTCCTACTTCCTGCTCTCGAGCTGACGTAGTGCGAGTTGTCCTTGTGTAGCTACTCGTGATTCGAACGATTGCGCTACCGACGAGGTACACTTCTCCCCTTTCTCTCATCTCTTTCTCACCGAGAACTGACGAGACGCGTGAACGTGTTTACAGTTGGGTTTCGGAGTAGAAAAACGAAGAGCTTTGAACGTCGACATTTTGAACGGTACAAAGACTTTCAGGGATGCGTTCAAAGAAATGTTGGATTCAGTTTGTCAAAATGGACATTCATTCCCCGACGTCGTCGAATACTTACGAAAAGGTTCCCTCTCTCTCTCTCTCCACTCGCTTCAAATAGCTACTGACGAATAAAAGAAGAAGGGAAACAGAGATCAAGCTTGACCCCGGTTTTAAAACCTTTTTCGACTATGCGAAATCGGCCAATATTCCAGTAGTAATCGTTTCATCCGGAATGGTTCCCATCATTCGAGCGATCTTGACCAACCTAATCGGTCAAGAAGACGCTTCAAAAATTTCAATCATCGCAAACGACGTCGAGTACTTGTCGGAGGATGGGAAACAATGGACTATAAAATATTTACATCCTGAATCTGGGTTCGGACATGATAAGAGTAGGGCAACTGCACCTTATAGGGATCTCGAACATCAGCCGAAACTCTTCTTCTGTGGTGATGGAGTCAGTGATTTGAGTGCGGCTAGAGCGGCAGATTGTTTGTTCGTGAAAGTTATCGAAGGTGTACGTTTCAACGTCTCTTTCACTGCATCAATCGGGGTGAATGATGGCTGATGGAGGAGGAGATCGTCGAGTACAGCACACGAATGATCTTCAAGTTCACTGCGATCGTGAAGATATTCCTTACGTTCCATTCTCTCAAGTGCGTCGATTATGGATTTCCGCTACTTCTCCTGTCCTTGCAGGATACTGATGTAGCGCCATCTTTGTCGCACAGTTTGAACAAGTTGGAGCGGTTGTCAAGTCGGTTGTAGACGGAAAGAAAACCATTGTAGATCACCTCCTCAACTAGAACTTCAGTCCCCACTCTAGAACAGCTCAACCTCTCTCTAGAATCAAGCCTTGTCAATATCATTCTCTATCCTTGTTCTATCGGAATTGATCTCCTTGCGACTGAAACGAATTCAAAAACAGATTCTGTACATAAATTTGTCGAATCGTCTCTCCCAACTATATTCACTGTTTCTCCGTTTCCAAAGCGGGCATACTCCTCACCTCCTTCTGTTCGTTTGCCGAGTGATGTAACAACTCCTTGAGTACCTCACTACTCTTCCAAGGTTCCGGAGCCTCTGCTTTTCCCGTAACATAATAAAAGATAGTCCAATCCGGTAAAGTCAAGAACTGTTTTCCCCCCTCCCCTCTCATCAGTATACTCATCTCTCCATATCTAGTGAGGGAAGAAGAAGAAGAAACGTACTCGATCATACTCCCTCAATTGACGGTCATTTAATTGACTCAAACGAGATTGTGCGAAAGTACTCAGAATCAAATCCATTTCCAAGATCCCTCTCTTCCTACTCTCGTATACCAACCTCTTTCTCAAGATTTCTGTAGGTTCGTTGTCCCTCCCTTCTGGATGAGGCATCGAGAGTAAATCATCCATCGTTTTAATGTGAGGGGGGAGAGTTGGTGCTGGGGGTAAAGGAGGAGGTTTGAGAGGCCATGGATCGGATGCGGTTGAAGGATTGGCGACTGGAGGATCGGATACGAGGGAAGGGTGAGTGAGGGGAGTATCTTTCTTGCTGAGGACGAGTCGAGTGGAATGTAGGGATCGAGTAGAGTTTCGAAGGGTTTGACGGGCTATACTTGTTTTCAACATGTTGAGATGGTTCATGTGAGGGTAAGTGAAAGAGTTAAGGGGAGACAGAGAAGGAGAGTTCAGAGATCTTGAGAGAGAGAATTTGAGAAACCCGATTCGCTCATCGGTTAATCCTTCTCTTCTCCTGATCACTCCGACTCCTCCAAAATGCAACGTACACAACGAGTGACTCGTCAACTCCTCAGAGCAGCTTGTACATCTCGCCCAACCTTCCTCCTCGCCACATCCCATCTCATCTCTTCATCTTCATCTCCCCTGGGTTCTCCTCGCTCTATTTCAACCTCTCGTCCTCTCTCCTACCCTTTGAAATCCACTCAAACCTCCCATACTTCTTGTCCTTCCTGTTCGACTCCCCTTCCTTCCCCACTCGTCTCACCCTCTTGTTCAAATTGTTCTTCTCTCCTCCCTCCCTCCCCTGCTCCTCCAACCGCATTCCAATTATTCTCCCTCCCTCAACAATACTCGATCGATCCGAAAGAGCTCAAAAAGAGTTTCTTGAAATTACAACAAGCGGTTCATCCAGATCGGTTTGGGGGAGAAGGAGATTTGAAAGAAGAATGGGCGAAAACTTGGAGTAGTAGAGTTAATGACGCTTACAAACTATTACTGAACCCTTTAGAGAGGGGTGAATACCTCGTGAGTCCCCCCTCCCAACCTCTCAACCTTTCAAGAGGGAGGAGGAATTGGAGCTGATTGAAAAGAGTTGAAATATAGTTGGAGTTGAATGGAGTTATCATTGGTGAATCTGATCCAGTGACGGATCCCGAATTGTTGATGGAGATTATGGAAGTTAGGGAAGCATTAGAAGAGGCAACTACAACGGAAGAAGTCGAGGCATTGCGTCAAACTAATTCTCGTACGCTTTCCTCTTCCCTCTCTCCTTCAGTAATTCGCTGATTGCGTTTGATCGAGTAGGAGCGACTGAAGAAGCTATTGAGAGTTTGAGAGAGAAATTAGATGGAACAGAGAAAGATTTCGAGGGAGCTAGGAATCTCGTCATTCAGTTGAAGTATCTAGGGAACGTGGAACAGGTTTGTAGGGAGTGGAGTCCCGGAAAGAGACTCGAAATACAACACTAAGAAGCTTTCCAACGAGATTGGGTACGGGAGAATGAGAGATTAAATGAATGGTATTCGTTACAACAACCAGAGTGATACAACAGGGAATGTGGATGAGAACAATGGGATGGGGTTTATGCTACTATAACAGTATGACCAAGATGGAGATATGGTATGATATGCGAGAGCAGCAATAGAAACAAGCGAGATTGAAGACTAGGCAAACAACACACAATCTCTATATTCCCTCTTCCCTGACTGAGAGTGCTTCTTCATCGCGTATCAGTCGCGGTCAAGCTATCGGAAACTCGCGAGAAGGATCACTCACCAATGAGAGTGATTCAAACCCTCGATCCCCTCCTTGACATATCTGGACCGATCCTCGCCTCCTGACAACCTTCCAACGCGTCCCAATTCATTCCGTACCCAACTTCATCAATCTGTACACTCGCACCTCGGTTCCTCGCTTCCCTATCGACGCTGCGACGAGGTACATGTGAGGGAGGGAATGGAATCGATCCCGAGGTGAAAATCTCGGTGTCGTCGAAAGGTTCGGAGGAGAAGGGGAGAGAGGTGAGTTGCGTCGGTCCAAGAGGAGGTGAGGGAGGAGGTGTGGAATCGGAATCGGAATCTGATGAAGAGTAGGAAGGATCGAAATTGTCCAGGTTTGCTATGACTGGAGGCGGGAGAGAAGTTGACGAGGAAGGGGAGATGGTGTTTGAAGGGTTGGCAAGGAATGCAGGGATCCCATTCTCCAAATCCCCCTCTTCTTCTTCCAATTCAGTTCGTTTCCCTCCTCCTCCTCTCGAGGGACCCCCAAACCCACAAGCGCTCAATCCAACAACCGGATCAAACACTCCCAACCCGTCCCTCGCTGCTCCACTAACGCTCCCCGTCCTCGAAGTAGGTAAATGATCACCTCTCCAATTACTCGGATCGTCTTCGGGCGCCGTGCATCCCGTTCCAATTTCTTCACCTTCCCTCTCTTTCTCCCTCATGACCATTTCTCTCTTCCCTTTCTTCTCGTCTCTCTGATTCAAACTACACCGACGTTTCCCCGACCGAGCATATTTCTTCTTCTTTACTAATTCGAGAGATCGTTGGTTCAAAGTGTAGATGATGGAGAATACCGAGAGTCCCGGGAAGAGGTTGAAGAAGAAGAATGCGACGCATGCTGCAGTTGCGTTAGAGGAGGTCGAGAGCGAAGAGGTGAACCCGATTGCAGAGGCGATTTGGTTCAGCGTTAGGAGGAGAAAGGTTTGGATCGAGAGCGATAGGAGTTGGAAGAGCCGTGAAGAGAGTGGCAGGATACTGAAGAACGCCGCTCGTTAATGGTGAGAGGTGGGAGGAGAAACTAGACAGGAGAACGCACGGCGTGGATTTCGAAGAGCGTAATCGACGTTGATGAGCATAATGAATGAGACAAATCGAGACGAAACTTGATGCTAGTGCGAGTGCCTGAGGGAAGTGCGGGACGAAGGATGAGTGAGCATCATGTCGAGCGTCACGTAGAGAGAGACGAAGCGCTCACCCAGAGAGAAGCAGCTCCCAAATTATACTGTCGGACGACATCGAGACAAGGATCAGTCACCTCTCTTCCAGAAAGAGCGTCAAATCGATTCAGACGTACCTTTCTATCCCCATTGAGATGCGGACCGTTGTGCAACAGGTATTTGACGTTCCATGCGATGAAGAGTGAAATTGCGAGCATCCAAAAGAAGATTGCTAAAGACCTGACGATCACGTTTCGACTCGTCTGTATCTCGCGCGGTATCCTATCAGCTACAATCTCATACAAGATAGAAGGGTCGAAGACCTACAGCGAATAACCTCTCCGTATAAAAACCTTGACACAATAAAGCCGTTGCAGTCGTCGACACTTGTGTACACGCATTGATGATTCTCTGAGCCTGCAGGTCTTCTTTCCCATTGATTACGGTCGTAAGGATGTACCAAGTCTCTGCTGTAATGCACGCAACTTGACCTGAAACGAGGACGAGGAGGATGCCAACAAGAAGGCGAAAGAGGAATGGATCGAGTCGATGGAATAGTTGATGGTAGGATAGAGCTTGTCTCAAACATGCGCCCTGGAGAGAATTAGAGGGATTAGTTAGAGTAGAAAAGGAGAGAGACGGAGAGAAAAGAGAGAGAGAAAGAGAGCAGGGGAATTTACATAGAGCGCAGACATCAACGGGACGCTGAGAGCTAACATGTGAAGAGCTGGAGTTACTTGTGAAGGTGTTGGCGCCACCCTATCTGGATCTATTGATTCGTCTGACATGATTGGAATCGAAGTTGGGTTTCTTGATGAGACTGATTAAATAGAGGGAGGGAGAGAGAGAGAGGGAAGCGAAGGGAGCCTCGAGAGCCCCCTTGAAAGGTTATGATATGTTCAGTAGAGTCGTATCGAGGTCTTAAAGCTGAGCGGGAGTAGAGAGATGCATGGCAGCAACTTTTGCAGGAAGAAGGAGGAAGAGGAAAGAGGAACGCTTCCCTCAACTGGCTCTTCTTAGTACTTTCAATTTACAGTGATCGATATCTATCTCTCACATGGCGTTACATATACAGTAGCGCGGTTGCAAAGAAAAAAAGTAGAGGAAATTTCAATGCATCATCATCAATTTCGGAAATCTAGGAAGACAAGGAATCACACTTGACAGTTTTACAAGTCTGTCCATCGATAGTCAAGTCAGTCTCGAGTTCAAAGTTACGAGAAAGGGGAGACTCACATAATCCTTCTGGACCCGTATCCTTCTTCGCAAACATGGTCTTTTCTCGAGCAGCTCTCAAATCCGCCATCGTTACCCTCATCCTCCTCTCCCTCAACGCCAACAATCCTGCCTCGGTACAAACCGCCTTGATATCGGCACCAGAGAGTTCGTCTTTCGCATGTACGAACTCTTCGAGGTCGACATCCTCTGCGAGGTTCATTCGGGAAGTGTGAATCTTGAAAATGAATCGTTTCGTCTTGATATCGGGGAGACTGTGCGTCAACCGAATCGCTCTTTCAGTATATCGCTCGAGCACGGTATCTGAAGAGGACTGCGAACGTACGGGAATTCAATCTTTCGATCAATACGACCAGGGCGAATCAAAGCTGGATCGAGAGATTCAATCTTGTTCGTCGCCATGATGACCTTGATATCACCACGATCATCGAACCCATCCAACTGATTCAACAACTCGAGCATAGTTCTCTGAATTTCTCGTTCTCCACCAGAATTCGAATCGTAACTATGACTCTCATCATCCTTTTATCAGCCCTCAAATCTAGCGATACAGAATAGAAAAGAGAGAGAGAGAAAGCGTACCGTTTAGTTCCGACTGCGTCAATCTCATCAATGAAAACGATACTAGGCGCCATATCTCCCGCAGCTTTGAACAATTCTCGAACGAGTTTAGGACCATCTCCCAAGTACTTCTGAATGAGTTCGGATCCGACGATACGGAGGAAAGTCGCAGATGTTTGGTTCGCGACTGCTTTCGCTAGTAAAGTCTTTCCAGTTCCCGGAACTCCATAAAGAATGACACCTGTGAGTGATTGGAAGGATTAGCGAGAAATCGAAAGGATCGATAAGCACGTCGGTTGCACTCACCTTTTGGAGGTTTGATTCCCATCTCTTCATAGAGTTCAGGATGCGTGAGAGGCAATTCAACTGCTTCTTTGATCTCTTGAATTTGTTGTTCGAGACCTGTGGAGACACCCGCCAACCTATCAGCTGTGAGATACAGAGCAGATACGATTGGAGAATGTGAACTCACCTCCGATGTCAGCATAACTTTCAGTAGGAGCCTTGTCAACCTTCATCATGTTTACCATAGGATCCGTATCATCCGCCAACACTCCGACAATAGCATTCGTCTTGTGATGCAGCAACACGGCACATCCAGGTTCGAGTTGATCCTTGTCGACGAAACTCATGATTGAAACGTAATACTCTGGTCCAGAAGTCGAAGAAACCAATGCATGATCGTCGTCGATGATTTCTTCGAGAGTTCCGACGGACATGGGAGATCCTCGGAGGTCGTCGACTCGAGTACGTTCTTCAACATTCTTGTCTTCGGTCAAGGTGGGTTTGAGGGCTTCTTGGTTGAGAACGAACTCTTCTTCGAGAAGGAGATGATCTTTGATTCGATCCATCTTTAGTAGCTTGAGCTTGCATCGAGTAGTAGGGAAGACAGCGGGGACTGCAAGAACTCTTCCTTTGTTGGCTCCACTCGATGAGAGAGTGCGAACGAAGAGAGGGAACTTACGTTTCTGAGTTGGATCAGGACCACGCTTCTTTTTCTTTCCGACTCGAGTAGGTAGAGGTGGTTCCCATTTCTTCTGGATATATGCCAAGAATGAGAGCAGGGAAGTGAGAGGGGTTGATGAGATGAGAGTGCGTCAGTGGCTGCTTCTAGCTCTCTACAACTCGCTAGCAAGCAGTGAAGCATACCTTTTCGGGTTTCTGTGAGAAACCAACGTTACGAGATCAGCCTCGGTCAGCCAGAGAGATCTAATGAAGAGTTGTTAACTCACCTTGTCTTTCTGATTGTTCGGAGGTCCTCCAGGTAAACTAGCTCCTTGACCCTGCGAGTCAAGGTATCTGGTGAGCGTGTGCTATCAGCTCAACCAGGAGATCTGCTTACCATGTTGTTTGAAGTGAGAAGTAAAGATGAGGAAATCGAAAGTTACGCGGTCCCTTTCATCGAAAATTTGGCTAAGTCCAAAGTATGAAATCTCTGAATTCGCTATGGAAACTCGATACTCGACGTCGAGATCCAAATGAACGTGACTCTGAGCGAGCGGTCAAAGCGAAAAAGGAGACAAGGCAAGAGTAAGAGAATTCGAAAAGTTGGAATCTATTTCGCAACGAGACTGATCTATGTTCATCACAATCTGTACAGTGACACATCATCGCAGCACAGCCACTCCTTCACCATCCAGAACTCATCAATTGATCGGCCATGACTTCCGCCGCTCTCCTGTTCTCTCCGACAGCTCCTCCTTGTCCCGTCGTATTCGACCAATCATAAACTCCTCCCCCTCCCTGACTCATCATATAATCCTGTTGTTGCTGCTGCTGTTGCTGCTGTCGCTGAACTCCCTGTGCTCCCGGAGTCCCCAAATCCCAAAAATCAAACGCACCAACTCCATTCTGACTCCCTCCTCCGATCTCTCCCAATCCACCTCCGACTCCAAACCCGAGTCCGAGTCCATCCTTCCAGAAATCAGAAGAGATCGATTCGTTACCTACCATTCCTGGAAGTGCTGCGTTACTCGCACTAGTCGAGATCGGGAATTGGTTGAAATCGAATGAGGCTGCTCCGAATTGCGAGGCGTCGAGGGGTAGGTATTGCGGAACGGAAGAGGGAGTCGAGGCGTAGTGCATAGAAGGAGGTTGAGAAGAAGCGGTCGAAGGATGGAGAGAGGAGTTGTTGTGGTATTCGGTGGGAAGTGAGGGAGGAGCAAGAGGGCGAGAAGCAACGGGAGCGGGTGATGGTAGAATAGGTCGAGGGATATCGAGTTCGAGCGTCAAACGTTGTAGAACCTGAAGAAATCATCGTCAGTCATCGTTTCTGAGGAGATTGTAGAAGCTAGACTCACTTGTGCGAATGACTCTGAAGGAGAAGTCGTCTTGTTGGAATTGGATCTGGATCCTCCTCCAACGAGCGCACTTGCGGCTCTCGTGACTCGCCTCTTCTCCTCAGCCATGAAGAGTCCACTGTGGAAAGATGAAACAAGATCAGTACGATACTCGCAAAGTCTGATTGAAGCATCACGCTCACCTCAAGATCCTCGATCCAGTCTGAACGACATGACGAAGTGAAGGCGACGCGATATCGTCGTGTTTGCTGAAGATTTCGAATGCGAGAACGAGAATCTCCTTCTTTGCCTCGATTTGTCGTTCAGGCAAGTCGTGATCGATGGCACTGTTCACTCGAATTCATCAGCGAGGTCCGGGGAGATGGAGAGGAAAATGGCCTCACTCGAAGAGGTCTGCGAAGAGGGCCGTTGCAGCTGCTAGCGAATGGTTGTAAATAAACCAGATCTGCAAGCCGATGGCGACGCTCGATCAGCAAGTTCACCAACAAGGCATCTTATCTAAACTGAACTCACGTTATTCGTCCACTTCTGGAGTTCGACTTGATTTCTGATCACGATTTCCGCGCTTTCCAAGCAAGTTTTCCTCGAGAAATCTTTCTTGAGCAAGAATGGACGATGCAACCGTACGATCCTAGAGTGAACACCTTCTAGGCATACTAGTCGCTTCCATTGTTGTGATCGAAGGCGAGCGCCTTCGGCTGGTAAAGCGGTAGAGATTTCGCGTAGAACTTCTCGGAATTTCGAGTCGAGTTCGAGAACGGTTTCGTAGGAAAAGGTTGATGGTTGAAGGACTAGTCGCGAGAAAGCTTCGCGAGAGCTGTGAGGAGATTCATGGGTTCAGCAAAGCTCTCGGTCGTAAGTGGCTGAGGTTAGATCGAACTCACGCTTGAGCAACTCTCCATTTCGCCCATTCGAAAGAACCATCCGTGTAGACGTTCCTCGGTCGCTGAGTGAATCGCCAATCCGTCGATGATAGTTGATCAAAGTTGATGTTGCTAACGGCCGGAGTCGTGCCTGCGACCGTAACTTCATCGTTAGTCCCGTCTTTCTCAAAGGAGAACGAGAGCAAAAACTCACATTGCAGAGGATCGAGTAGGTAAGATTTGAATCGAGTAGTCGCCGACATGTAGTCGAGGAAGACGAGGAAACCGAACAGACGGATAGCTCCTTCTCGTTTGATGCTGTTCGCTCCAGGAGGATAAGCGGGATCAGGAGGAGGCATTTGCGAGTGATCGCTCGACATTTGATGGAGACCAAGGATCTTTACAAGTGAGGCGCGTCAGACCAGACATTGTTTTGAATGGGAGAAGGTGACTTACCTGAGCAGTTCTCATAGCTTGACCGAGTAACGACAAGCAGCGACTCGCGTGACCTCCCGTCGTAGAGAACGCCAACCATTGTCCAATCAATACGACGGCTCTGTGAATGATCAAGGACGAGTCAGCAATGTCTCAATTCGACGACAAAAGCGAAAGGTGGGCGTACTGTATGAAACGAATTTGAGGTCTTCCCGCTGAGTCTCCGAGCTGAATCAATCTCAAAGCGCAACCGTACCACCAGGTAGGTCGGTACATTTTTCTCTCCTCGAACGTCGGCTGATCGCTCGGTGTTTCGCATCTTAATCCATCGACTCCCAAAGCGAGAACCTGGGAACAACTTCGCCTCTTAGTCAAATCGAGGAGAGGATTGAGAGGAGATGCTGCTCACCATGCAATAGCAAGCTAACCACATCGTATCGATCTCGTCCCCTCTTCCAGATTCTCGCATTTCCCAGTATCGCTCATGTTCCGCTTGAAAGATTGGTGGGTAAAAGATGTTGAGTAGCCAGTCGACCTGCAAGGCAAAGAGTCCGAACTATCAGCATGATCACGAGTGCAGAATAAAAGAGAGAGCTTCGACCTTACCTCGACGAAGTATCGATTGACTAATCTATGACTGAGTTCTTTGTCCGGACAAAGCTTGAAGATTCCCTCCAACTCTCTCGCTTTCGCAGCCTTGAGATCTTCGACGGAGCTGACAAGCGGTAATCCAAGTGAAGGACCCGAGAACGGACCTTCGAAAGAAAGTGGGAAAGCGAGGATCGAAGTTCGTTCACGGGTCAATTCGAGTGCCGAGTAGTCCGCTTCGTTCGAGGCTGTGACTGACGCTTCTCTTCTATGCGAAGAAGAATGAGAGGAGGAGGGGATTCGACTATTGGGGATGTTGTCGAAGAAAGGGAGGGAATCGACTGGTCGATATCGAGATCCGGGTAAGCGTTGATCGAAAGCGACGGATTCGAGCTTGATGACTGCATCTTCCGTCTGTGATACCATCAGGCCCGACGAACAGTCAGTATGAGCGGCCAGAGTTTGACGAGAGATGACACTCACATCTCCGAGAGGTAAACTTTTCCTTTCGTCCCTTTCAACGCTCACCGCTCTCATCGGGCTCTCCGTCCCTTCCCTCGTAATCGTACCAGTAGCTGAACCAGGGCCTTCATGATGTTCCCCTCCTCCTCCTGTAATTCCTCTTGCTTTCTTGGTCTTGTTTCCGTAGAAAGTAGGAGTGAACCCTTTCACCTCTGGAGCAGTACTTCCCATCTCGTCTGGCAGAGAGCGGGCCCATTTCTCCAGCGCTTGCACTCTGTCTGCGAGGAGGAGCAAATCGGAAGAGATGGCGAAAGGTTGAGGATCTGCTTTGGGAATTATAGCTTCTTGATCCCAACGACACGCTTCGGGTTCTCCTCGTTTGCAGCAGGCGAGACAGGGATGTGTACGAGAGCACTGTCGACTTGTAACTTTGTCAGCATCAGCAAATGTGCAGCTGAGGAGCGAAAAGCGAAACTGACTTTGATTTTCCTTCTCTGCGAGGTCAACAAACGAAACCTCTGATCAGCACTCTTCCAAACAAAGGCTGCCCAGTGCTCGAGAGGACAATGTAGACTCACCTTACATTCTCCACAACTCACGACCTGACGTTTTTTAGCTGCCGCATCTTTCTCGTCCTCCTTGTTTTCTCCTGCTCCAGTTCCATGAGAAGCTTTCCGTTTCCTTCCCTTCTTTGTCTCTGAGACAGAACGAGGACTATCGATCGAGTCTGGGGAATGGACTATTCCTCCCTGTCCTGACGAACCGATTTGGTTTGACGCTGCTCCTCCTCCTGATGCTGCATGATTGGGGTGATTGTAGTAATGACTAGCAGCTTGCTGATGACTCCCGGTTGTTTGTTGTTGATGTTGAGCGGGAGATGAAGTTCGAGATGGAACGGGAAGAGCGGCGGCCGCTGCAGCAGAGAGCGAAGCCAAAGGATGTTGATACGACATCCACTCCTCGTGCGTGTGCGTGCGAGTCGAGGGAAGAGGAGTGATTTGAGAAGCGAGGAAGAGAAATGCCGAACTCAGAAATCCGAAAATTTCGCAACTTTTCATCTGTGACAAATTCGCTCTCGACGACCCGAGTACCCGAAACAACACTCTAGCGAGAAGAGAGTGAGCATAACTGATCTTTCCTTTTTGCACTAACAGAGAGAGAGAGAAAGAGTAACGGCAGGGATTATAACCAAAAAGAGAGAGAGGGAAGATTTTCAAGTTTCGTTTTCGTTCATTCTTCTTTTCCATCTATTGCTCAGCAGGCATAGGGGCATCTCCTCCACCAGGTGCTCCTCCTCCAGCTCCAGCAGAAGCGTTGAAATCGCGGAATCGAGCGTTGAATTCGATACCGAGAGGACGACCTGTGAACAAGACGACTCTCCCTCAACTTCTGCAGAAACGGAGATTGTAGAAAGCGTTCTAACTCACCTCCGTAAGAGTAACCAGAGAACTTGGCGATAGCAGTCTCGGCTTCTTCAGTAGTCGCGAATTGCACAACTCCTGCACCTTTCGATCGACCTTGTTCGTAGATAACCTCGGCTTGTTCGACAGTTCCGGTAGTTTGGAACAACTCGACCAAATCCTCGTTCGAAGTAGACCAGGGAAGCTATTTGCGACAAATCGAGAACGTCAACTCTGTAAGCGGGAAGAGTCAGAAAGGGAGGGTTCAACTCACGTTCTTGACGTAGATTTGGGTCGAAGGTTGAATGACCCTAGGTTCGTGGTGACCGAATCCACCAGGACCAGTAGGGTAACCTCCAGCGGCGGCAGCACCGGGGAACCCTGCGGCGCCCCCAAATCCGCCTCCAAATCCACCTTGTTGACCTCCGAATCCTCCCCCTCCGAACCCTCCTCCATATCCTCCTCCTCCAAATCCTCCTCCAAAGCCACCACGTCCACCGAAACCTCCTCGACCACCGAAACCACCTCGACCCATGAAACCTCCTCCTCCCATGTGACCGTTGGGGAATCGATCTTCTCGAACGTCGAGCAAGTTACCTTGGAACTCGAATCCGTTGTACATGGCTGTGAAGTTGGGAATCATTACTAATCAGTCTCGGTTGCAGAGAAATGAGTAGATCGAGAAAGCCAAACTCACCAATAGCGTTTTGAGCATCTTGAGAAGTTTCGTAAACGACAGTACCAGTTCCCGAGTGACTTCCATCAGGTCCAATCTTGACATCGGCACGGATAATGTTTCCGGCAGCCCTGAAAAGATCCTTCAAATCTTGCCATCCGACAGTGAAAGGAAGCTAAATCCACACTCCGACTCTCAGTTCAGAGCACTCTGCGGTTCGAACTGAGTAGAGCAGATTGTCGACTTACACCTTGAATGTAAAGACTCTTTCCTTGACCAGCTTGAACGGGGGCTCCGAATCCAGCTCCACCGTGATGTCCTCCTGCAAATCCACCTCGACCTCCGAAGCCTCCTCCGAATCCACCTCGGGGAACAAAACCTCCTCCACCAGGACCGGGGAAAGCTCCAGGTCCCATGTAACCTGCTCGGCCAGAGATGGCAGCGGATCCGTAACGAGCATCGTCTTCGCGATCCTTGCAGAAACGGGAATCGAGCGAAAGTCAGTCAAGAGAAGACGAGATTGAAGTACAGAGAGATGGAAAACGTACTTCACGAATAAAGACGGGTCGACCGAGAAGTTGTTGATCACTCAAATCACGAATAGCTTTTTGAGCTTCTTCAGGTTGAGAGAATTCGACGACACTGCAAAATTGATAACAACGATCGAGAGTCAGCTTCGACAATTTGTGTGAGTGGATGGAAGAGTCACTAACCCGCATCCTTTCGACATTCCGTTGGGAAGCATCATGATTTCGGAGAAGACGACATTTCCAGCTGATGATGATGAAAGGAAGGGGGGAGGGAGAGGCGAAGACGACGGAAGAGGGCAAGCAGAGGTAGTGAAGGCGAAGAACGGAGGAAAGGGAAGAAGGAAGAGGAGGCGAATGAGAGTCGAATTGAAGTTGAGGACCACCCGATAAAATTTAACGATAAAATCCATGCACAAAGAGAAAGAAACAACCGAAACCGTCAATAAACCATTCCTTTGTAATCATCATTCTATAGCTTGACCAGCCTTGTGAGTAAGTAAAATCACGCCTCTCGCCAAATACTCGATTAAGTAAAATCGCCTCAACTCCTCGAATCAACTCATCTTACTCCTTCGTCCTACCATCAACATTGAGGAGTAGCTTGAAGGAAGTGATGGAAGTGAAGAAACCCCGAACTCGACGAATCCGCTCGCCGCCGCGACGCTGAATCCTCGAACCATTTTCGTACACCATGAGTGCCTAGATCCAATCAATCTCTGTATCTTTTCTTCTCACTCTGTGCACCACCTGAAACCCCAACTCTCTGACGAATCAATAATGGAATAGTAAGACCCACCCTCCCTCATGAAATCCTTGAGATCGTTCCATTTGACTCCGAACGCCAAATTTCCAACGTAAACCCTGCACTCTTTCCTCGATTTCTTGGCGGCTTCGGTAGCGGCGTATTCACGGTTCATGGCTTTACGAGCAGGGTCGAAAGGTTTGCGATCACGGTCGTCTCCTCCATCTCGGCGGGAGTCTCGAGAGTCTCGAGGATCACGGTCTCGGTCGGAACGGTCGCGACGAGAGGAAGAGGGGTCGGCAGAGTCGGTATCCATTCGACGAACTGGGGAACGGGAACGACGGGGAGAGCGAGAGCGGGAACGGGAACGTTCTCGATGGTGGTGAGAACGACGAGGGGGACTACGGGATCTGGAACGTTGACGAGTTCGCGACTGAAGTATGATGATGGAAGTCAGCCTTTTTTGTTGCGCAGATGAAAGGAGGGTCGCAAAGGAAGAGAGAACCGCTTCGAGTAAAGGAGGAAGAGAAGTCCTCAAATTCGGTAATGAGGAAATCTTCGCCCTGTACTATGCGGTACTCTCTTTCCTTTTGTAATAGGGAATTTAGGGCTTACAGGAGGTTCATCGTAATCTTTTTGTGAGTTGATGAAGGTGGCACGCATACAATAATCAGCTCTCCATTTCCTTCACTCGAGGTCAGTCAGGTATAGCATACCTCTATCCCTTGAACTTCTTGAAGGTTCTTCGTATCTGTTTCATGCAAGCTAGATGAGTGTCTGTTGTTGAATAAATCGAGTGGGAGCGAGCAAGACTAACCTGTCTGAATCAGCTGTAAGGAGAACGAGGATTGGATCAGTCGCGCTTCTAGCATATGAGAGATCATTCCTCAGTCTGCTTACCCATCTTTCAAGTAGTTTGTGTGATTGAAAGTTGTTGGCGGAAAGAGAGTTTCGAAACTTCGCCCTCCGACCTTTCATCCCGACTTCAGGAACTTGCTTGGGCTCTTTCATTCCTTGTACGAAGGACTCGCCGCTTCTGAGCTGGAATCTACTGCTACTGCTTTGTGTTCTGTCTCTCACCGTCCGCATTTCGATTCTCGAATTCAAGACCTCGCTTTACTTTTCTCAAGTAAATCTGCACGAGCAAGGTCGACAGGCGTACTCGTCGAGCTCGAATCCGTCGGGCCTCGTACGACCTAGAGCGGAAGCAGCCCAAAAACTCGCCAGCATCGAAGTTCTCCTTAACATCGTGATTCCGCACCTTTGCACTCCACGAAGCCCATGCTGATCCCTTATCAATCCCCACAGGCTATCATCACAGCTCTACGTTGTGGCTACAAAGGTAAGCTGCCTTCGTTCATCTCGACTGTGTAGCAGTAACCTAAGTTTCGTTTCCCTCTTCGCAGACTGTCTCCATCAATCCCTTCTCTCCACAACACTCGCTCAATCCGCTCATTGTCTAGGCGAGACGGGTCATAACATAACGTCTTGTGTGTGGGAGAGTGCGTCAGAGCTGAAGCTGACAAAGCTGGAATCGAGTTTGAACTGAGGTCGAAAATTCTTGCCGCTCTTGCTGAGGCTGGAAGAGGACTTATTCGTCCATATAGGGCTGAATCCGTCGTTTTGTGATGCTACAATACGTCAAACTGTGCCTTCAGAGCGATCTCGCAGAGCCGAAGCAAGAAACCTAAAGCGACGAAAGAAAGCGAAAGACGGAAATTACGTTTCGTCTTCGCTTCCTTTCGCCTTCTCGCGCCTCTCTGTATATGCACTCTCCTTACTATGAGCCACTCCTCGGCGACACAGAATCAGAAAGATTCGCATGTTTCTGAAGTCTCCCTTTGTGCGAAGTCCCTTTTGTTTTCCCCCCTTTCCCCCTTCTCTTCCTTCCTCCTTGCTCTCCTGTCGTCCATATCTATCCAGATCCACTACGCACTCCGACTGCCCTTCTACGCTCAACTTCGAGCTCCCCTCAGAACTTGCACTGCCTCTTGAATCTTTTGATCAATCCGAATGTCTCCCGACTCTGAACCTTACGTCCTATGGTCCGCTCGACCAGGGTGGGAAGACCTCGAACCGATCCCTCAGAACGACGCACCAAACTGTTTAGTCCCTATAGCATACCACGAACAATGTCAGTTCAGACCCTCCCCCTCTCAGTCTTTCTCTCTCACCTCTCGATGAGCTGACGAGCGAGAATTGTAGATCGAGATGCTATGGATACTTTCAGAGCGATCGTCAAGAAAGGGGAAAAGAGTAAGAGGACTTTGGAATTGACTGAATTGATCATTCAGTTTAATCCTGGTCACTACTCTGTCTGGTTCGCTTCCTCTTTCCTGTTGCATCGATATTACCATGGTAGACTGATGTGAAGGCGCAAGAGGCGTCAACAGGAAATATCGAGCCGACACTTTGATCGAATTGAAAACTGAATTGGTAGAGGAATTGGAACTGTTGGATGCGATGGTCAAGCATCATCTCAAGTCTTATCAAGTCTGGTGCGTCTCGTTCAACTTTTGACTCTCCCCGTTCGCAGCTGAGTGAAAGCTAGCGATTCGACAGGCAACATCGACGAACGATCGTACTCGCTTTAAACGACCCCTCACGAGAGCTCGAATTCACCGCGAAAGCTCTCTCATTCGACTCGAAGAACTACCACACCTGGGCCTACCGACAATTCATCCTCTGCCACTTCTATTCGAATGCAGAGAAGAACCCTTTACCCGAAGAAATCACTGCCGAAGTGAAAGAACGAGTTTGGAGGGAAGAGTTGCAGTATGTCGAGAAGTTATTGAGGGAGGATATCAGGAACAACTCGGCTTGGAATCAGAGGTTCTTCGTGGCGTTTGAGAGTAAGATGGGAGGTGAAGATGTAGGGGAAAGAGAAGTTGGGTGAGTCGCATACTCGTATTCGACCCTTGCTCACCTACTACAGCTAAGCGTCATCTGAGCATCTTTCTCACAGATACGCCAAAACACAACTTGCCATCTCGCCCAACAATCCTTCAGCATGGAACTACCTTCGAGGGTACGTCAACTCCTCATCTCCCTCTTTCCCCCCATCCTTTCCCCGTCGCCTCTGCTCTCCTGTTCCATCACTAATATCTCTTTGTGCCTCGCTCTTAGTGTTCTCACCCGACTCTCAATCCCACTCTCGACCGTCGTTCCCTTCGTAACTCCCCTCGCACTCAACACTCCCTCCTCAATGCCACCCAACGAACCTTCCGTCTCCCCAAAAGCTCAACTCCCAGCCTGGCTAGCGATCGAGTTCTTAGCAGACTCGAAGAATCAAGAAGCGGAGAAAGAGAAATCTAGAGAATTAGGTCAAGAAGCAGCAGTCGTACGTTCTCTCATTTCCCTCTCTCGACTGTTTTGATTTGAGATTGATAACTGATGAGAGAAAGAGACGGATTGTGAAAACTAGTTGTTCCGAAGTCTGACAGAGTTTGATCCGATTCGAAGGTTTTATTGGGAGTTCAGAGCGAAAGAATCCGAAAGTCTAGCAGTAGCATGATCGTTTCTTCCTGCATTCCTGAAACTCGGGCGAAATCCTATCTCGTCGTTGTCGTTGTCGTTATCGCGTGAATGAGTGGAGCCGACGGGATCTCAATGCGAAATCCGCTCCATCCGGAATTTGTTCCCTTTTCTCCGCTTAACTTTCTTATCTCTCATCTTCTCTGACTCAGAAGCCGCTTCGGCTCCACTCGAGGATAAAAGAGCAATGCTTCTATCTCTTTCACCTCGCTCTGCTCTCCGTCTTCCTCGATTTGTCCCCTCTTCATCTTCATCTTCATCTTCATCTCAATTCACCTCGATCTCTCGACTGCGAATACCAAGAGCTATGCCTTCTATCTTAGCGTATTCTACTTCTCGACCAAAAGTGCTAGTGATGGACCCGATCAAATTGGCAACGTCGGAACAAGAGAGATTGGAGAAGAAGTTTGACTTCGTCGTACGCTGCTCTCTCTCTCTCCCTTACCATCCCTTTGATTCGGTCAGCTGATGGGCAGTGCTGGTGTTGAACGTACAGTCACTAGATAGCAAGACTAGAGAAGAGTTCTTGCAGGATTGCAAAGACGGAAAGTATGCAGGTGCGGGGGCGATTTATAGGCACTTCAAAGGGGCTAGCACCAAGGTGAGTCAGCACTCTACAAACTGTACACTACGGCAGCGTGGGACAGCGGCAATTATTGACGAACCTCTTTCGAATATTTTCGCAATCTTTTTCGCAGGTTACTGGATTGTTCGATGAGCAACTCGTCAATGGTTTACCAGACACCCTCAAATTCATCTGTCATAACGGAGCAGGGTACGATCAAAGTACGTCTTACTTTCCCTTCCCTCTCTCGCTCACCGATGAATCGCGAGCTCACCCTCTCGCTTGTGTAACTTCAGTCGACATCCCATCCTGCACAACTCGTCGTATTCAAGTCTCGAACGTTCCCGTAGCAGTGGATGACGCAACAGCCGACACGGCTCTCTTCCTCCTCCTCGGTTCAATCCGACAATTCGGACCCTCACAACGTTCTCTCTACTCTGGCAATTTCAACTCTTCCCTCCCACTCTCAAACGATCCGAAAGGCAAGTTACTAGGGATCGTAGGAATGGGTGGGATCGGTAGAGCGTTTGCGAAACGAGCGAGAAGTATGGGAATGAAGGTTCAGTATCATAATCGAAACCGACTCTCGCCTGAATTGGAGGATGGAGCAGAGTATGTCGATACTCTTGAGGGATTGTTGGAATCGAGCGATGTCGTCTCGCTCAATCTCCCGTTGAATGAGAAGACGAAGGGGCTCATGGGCAAGGAAGAATTTGGAAGGATGAAGAAGAGTGCGATTTTGATCAATACGGCGAGGGGAGGCGTGGTGATTGAACAAGCCCTTGTCGATGCGTTGGAGAAGGGAGAGATTGCGGGATGTGGGCTCGATGTTTACGAGGAGGAACCAAAGATTCATGAAGGTCTACTGAAATCTGCGAAAGCTTTCTTGCTACCTCATGTTGGGTGAGAGATAATCTCTCGCACTCCTCACTGGTCGATATTAGGCTGACATCAAGCTCTCCCCAGCACTCTGACGGTCGAGACGCAAACCGAGATGGAGGCAGTGTGTTTGCGAAACATAGAGAAAGGGTTGGATACGGGCAAGCTAGGATTCACGGTGCCAGAGCAGAAGGGACAGTTCTGAGAGAGAGTAGGGCGATAGACGGACTCAGATTGTTGTACTAAAGTTTTTCCATTGTGCAAAAGCAAAGCTATCAACATTGTTTATCAAGCGGGTTCTATTCTGAAGATGCGATTCCATTCCTTTTCCCTTTCGTCTTTGCCCTCATCAAGCACTGCTGTAACGTTGCTCGGAAGAAGCCAGTTCTCCCTGGATCTGTTCAAGTGACGACTCGAGAGTTTTGTGCGAGCTGTAAAACCCAAGTCGAGGACTGAGTCAAGATCTAGATTGGCGGAGTCGAAAACGAGACCTACAGATTTGCTTCGTTGAGATCACTCTCAGTAGCGTGTAGACGACCTTGAAGCTCGACGATAACAGTATTCTTCGCGATGAGCGCATCCTTGATATCGACGATAGCTTTCGGAAGTTCAGCTAGACCCGTCGGAGTTTCGGCGCCTCCTCCCGCGACAACGAGGTCCCCGATCAGCCTGATGAGATCACCATCGTTCGAGATCGTCGGGAGTTGACGAGCTTTGTGAACTTGAGTAACGATGTCTCCAACTTTGTTCGTCAAGAGTCGAAGGAGTTCGTCCAAGCTGATTCCGTCGACGTTCTCCCCTGGAGAGAGCACCTTGAGTAAACTGCTGGCGAGGTCGAATGCGTGAGAGTAGGAGGTTTCTTTCTTGGCGAGGTCTTGGGTGAGGGCGAGGTGAGTAGTTTTGATGTCGTTAACGATCGATCTGACGGCTTCAGGAGAAGAAGCGTCTTCTACCTTGAAGTTGCAAGATACTGCAAGATTGATGACATCGAATTGAAGAGAGTCGTAGGCTCTGCAGTCGCGCAGGCAGAGTCAGCTGG
>Ga0308169_10001557_pt1 | contig 26368 bp, 21 predicted proteins | sample PhyBR1_2_FD_202139 | JGI IMG/M metagenome (GOLD analysis project Ga0308169, IMG submission 202139) | Phyllosphere microbial communities from UC Gill Tract Community Farm, Albany, California, United States - DLSLSB.R1 | ecosystem: Host-associated > Plants > Phyllosphere > Unclassified | place...
CAGCACCAAGGCGCCGTCGCCTCCCACCGTCTCGGCCGGGATCCCCGGCTGCTGCCTGGCCAGAAGCGGCGCGAGCGCCAGGTCCGGCTGGGCGGCTTCCTCACCGGCAACCACGACGACGGCCCCGGTTTCCTGGATCTTCGCCCGCTGGTCAGCGTCGGTGATCACCGCCTTGGCGCCGGAGGCGGTGAGGCGAAGTTCGATGGCAGGCCAGGCGAACGCCGTGAACAGCGGCACGTGCACGGCGCCGCGCCGCCAGATGGCCAGGAGCATGACCACCAGGTCCGCAGATTTTCCCATCAGGGTGGCCACGGTGTCTCCAGGCCCGATCCCCAGTTCCGCCAAGGCCGCGGCTCCCCGTTCCGACCGCTCCCGCAACTGGCCATAGGTGATGTCTTCCGCGGACAGGTCGGCCGCGACCACCGTGAAGGCAACGCCCCTTGGATCGTGGTTGTCGCACAGGAGCTCGGCCGCGCAGGCATCGGCCGCACCGTATGTGGCAAGAAGGGCATCAACGGGTGGAACCGGACGGGACATTCGTTCTCCTTTGAACAACAGCACCTTGAAGCGCCGGAAGGTGTAAGACGGTGGAATCAACCTACTCCACTGAGATCGCCGTCACATGCTGTGCCCTGCTGTCATGCGCCGACAGGTCAGCCCCTGGCGCCGGGCGGCCGGATGATCCGCCGCTGGGTGGCAACAGCGATTGCGGCGGTGCGGTTATCCACGCCGAGCTTGCCGTAGATGTGCACCAGGTGCGTCTTCACCGTGGCCTCCGAGATGAAGACCTGCCTGGCGATGGCACGGTTGGACAGGCCGGTGGCCAACAGTTCCAGCAACTGGACCTCCCGCTGTGTCAGTGACGTTCCCGGGTTGCTGATCCGGTCCATCAGCAGAGCGGCCGCCCGCGGTGCCAGGGCAGTGCCGCCCGCCGCGGCCTGCAGGACCGCCTGGCGCAGCTGTTCCGGCGGCGCGTCCTTCAACATGTAGCCGCTGGCGCCGGCTTCGACGGCTGCCAGGATGTCCGCATCGGTGTCGTACGTGGTGAGGATGAGCACCGGCGGAGCCGGTTGAAGCTTCCGGATCTCGGCGGTGGCCGTGACGCCGTCCATCCCCTCCCCCATTTGCAGGTCCATGAGCACCACATCCGGCGCCTCGCCCAGCGCCGTCAGCCGTGCGAGTTCGTGCAGCGCCGCCCTGCCGTCGGAGGCTTCGGCGGCAATGGCGATGCCCTCAAAGCCGGTCAGCATGGCCCGCAGGCCGGCGCGCACCACCGGGTGGTCATCCACCAGCAGGACCCGTACTTCGCTCACTTTTCCTCCAGGGGAAGCCGGATGGCCACCACTGTCCCCTCACCCGGGGCGGACTCCACCGCCAGGGAGCCGTTCAACGCCGCAACGCGCTCCCGCAGCGAGCGCAGCCCGAACCCGCTGCCGTCCGCTGAGTCCGCCGCACCTGCCGCAACCGCCGGGTCAAAGCCCGTCCCGTCGTCGTACACGTCCATGGTTACCTCGGTGTCCAGGAAGGCAAGGGTGACGACGACGTTCGCGGCCCGGGCGTGGTCGCGGACGTTGGCGAGGCTCGCCTGCGCCGCCCGCAGCAGGGCCACGCGCACGGGCTGGGGCAGATCCTGCGGCCCGCCGTCCACCTCCAGCCGGCACCGCAGCGCAAGCCCCGCGGCGGCGGCGCCTGTCTCCGTGGTCCCGCACAGCCGGCGCAAGGCCTCCACCAGCGTGGTCCCCTCAAGGTGGGGCGAGGACAATCCGCGCACAAAGCTGCGGGCCTCGGCGAGGTTGTCCGCCGCGGTCTGCTGCACCAGCGCCAGCCGGGCGGCTGCCGTCGGTGCGTCACCGTCCGCCAGCGACTGCTCGGCGGCCCGCCCCAGGAGCACAATGCTGGAGAGCCCCTGCGCCAAGGTGTCGTGGATTTCCCGGGCCAGCCGCTCCCGCTCCGCCAGCACCCCGGACTGGTGCTGGGAGCGGGAGAGTTCCTCCCGGGTGCGGCGCAGCTCATCCGCCGCGCGCCGCTGGTTTTCGGCTTCCCGGTAGAGGGCCGCATAGGCGAGGCCGGTGATCACCGCGAAGATGGCACCCAGGACGGGTCCGACGACGGCGGCCGCATGCGGGACGGGCGCACCGCTCGCGGCCCACTGGGAGGCGATCACCGCCACGGTCATCAGGCTGATGGTCAGCAGCGCCGCGCGCCGCGGCAGCAGGTGCAGGTGCAGGAAGAAGATGGGGAAGGCCAGCCAGGCGAAGTCGGCGCTGGCTGCCAGCAGTGCCGCCCACAGGGCCGTGACCAGGCCCAGCCACAGCAGGCCGTAGCGGCGGGGGTTGAAGCCGATCCGGGCTTCCGCGTGCCGCTTTTCCAGGACGGTCCCCGCCAGGTAGATGGCGGCGAGGACGACGGCGGCGCCCGCCCAGACCCAGCGCAGCGGCCCACCGGCCGTCAGCATCCGCAGCAGGCCGACGGCCAGCAGCACGGCAAACCCTGCGTGCAGGGTGACGCGCAGGACCGTCAGGATGGCGGCCGAGGATGCATTTTCCAAAGCTTCCAGTGGCCCCCTGGCCGGTGCGGCGCCGGTTTTCTCCGGGGACGGCGGCAGGGGCGTGGCAGGCATTTCATCAGCTTATGCCGGGACCGCAGGCAGCGGATCAACCGAAAGGTTGACTGCCGCCTCAACCGTTCCATTCCTGCCAATCAACCGTCCCCGCGATGCCGCCGCGCACTGCCGCCGGGAGAGTGGAAGGACCAAGAGAATCCACCCCTGCTGAGAGAAGAAACAACGTGTTCCTGGCAATCCGCGATATCCGCTTCGCCAAAGGCCGGTTCGCCATGATGGGCGGCGTCGTAGCCCTGATCACCCTGCTGCTGGTCATGCTGTCCGGCCTGACGGCGGGCCTCGCCGAGCAATCCACATCTGCCATCGGCAAGCTCGGTGCCTCCGCCGCAAAGCCGGTGGATGCCATCGCCTTCGGCGCCCCCGGAGCCGGCACGCCCAAGGCGTCCTACACGGAAAGCTCCGTGACGGCCGGCCAGGTGGACCGGTGGAAGAACCAACCCGGCGTCCAGTCCGCCGAACCGCTGGGGATCACCCAGACCCGGGCGCTGGCTGCCGGCGGCGCAGGCACGGCGAACGTCTCCGTTTTCGGCGTCCCGGCGGGCAGCCCGCTGGCGCCGGTTGAGGTCTCCGCCGGGACGGCGGTGCTTGGCTCTTCGACTGCGGAAGCGCTGTCCGTTGGCCAAGGGGACAAAGTGTCTGTGGGCGGCGTGGAACTGGGCGTCGCCGCCGTGGTGCCGGACCAGTGGTACGCGCACACCAGCGTGGTGTGGACGGCACTGCCGGCGTGGTCCAAAGTGGCGCACGTGTCTGACCGGGACCAGCTGGCCACCGTCGTAGCCGTCACCTACGCGGACGGGGCCACGGTGGACGGGGCCGCGGCCAACGCGGCGTCCCGGACGGTCAGCGAATCCCGGACCGGATCATTCCAGGCACTGGGCTCCTTCAAGAGCGAAAACGGGTCCCTGACCCTGATGCAGGCCTTCCTGTACGGGATCTCCTCGCTGGTGATCGTGGCCTTCCTGACGGTCTGGACCATCCAGCGGACCCGCGACATCGCCGTGCTGAAAGCCATGGGCGCCCCGGGCTCCTATATCCTCCGCGATGCCATGACCCAGGCGGCCATCGTCCTCGTGACAGGGGCCGCCGCCGGCGGAGCAGTGGGCGTTGCCGCCGGGTTCTTCGCCGCCAAGGTGGCCCCGTTCCAGCTGAATGCGGCCACCACGGTGCTTCCCGTCGTCGGGATCATTGCCCTGGGCCTGGCCGGCGCCGCACTCGCCGTCCGCCGCGTCACCAAGGTCGATGCGCTCCTGGCGCTCGGCGGCAACTAACCCATCCCCCTCCTGAAAGGAACCCCCAATGTCCCCCTCCGCTCCGCTGAGCCTGGTCAACGTCACCCTCGAATACCCCGACGGCGGCGGAACCACCACCGCCCTGGACCAGGTCAACCTGACCGCCACGGCCAGGCAGCTGGTCTCGCTGGTGGGCCCCTCCGGCTCCGGCAAGTCCAGCCTCCTGGCCACCGCTGCCACGCTGGTCCGCCCCACCCGGGGGCAGGTCATCATTGACGGCACGGACACGGCCGGCCTCAAGGACCGGGAACTCACCGCCCTGCGCCGGGAGAAGGTGGGCATCATCTTCCAGCAGCCCAACCTGCTCCCCTCGCTGACCGCCGCCGAGCAACTCATCATCAGCGACCACCTGCGGGGCAGGCCCGCCAAGGCAGCCAGGGCGAGGGCAGCCGGGCTTCTGGACGTCGTCGGCCTTGGAGCCAACGCCGGAAAGCTGCCGCACCAGCTCTCCGGCGGCCAGCGCCAGCGGGTGAACATCGCCCGCGCGCTGATGGGAAGTCCCAAGGTACTGCTGGTGGACGAGCCAACCGCCGCGCTGGACCACGAACGCAGCGCCTCGATCATCGGGCTGCTGCGGCAGGTCACCAGCGAATTCGGGGTGGCCACCGTGATGGTCACCCACGACACCGAGTTCGTGCCGCTGACGGACGTGGTGGCCACCATGCGCGACGGCAGGCTCACGGCGCCGGTAGTGGCCGCGGGGGCTGACGAACGGACGTGCCCGGTAACTTAAAAATATAAAAACAATTTTTATTGCATATCGGTCCCGTTCTTTCTACTATCGAGTGACACGGATCACGATCCCCACGGGTCGCTGAATCACTTCCCAAGTAGAAAGTTGCACCTCGCCATGACTGTTGCCGAGACCGCTACGTTCTCTGTCCGCCGGTCCTCGGCGGGCGTCGATGTCTCCCGGGACCTTCCACCGGCAGGCCATTTCATCAACGGCCGCTTCGCCCTCAGCACCTCCTCGGCGGTGTTCGAGGTGGAAGACCCGTCCACCGGCCAGGTCATTGCCACGGTCCCGGCCGGCACAGTGGAGGATGCGGACGCGGCCGTGGCAGCAGCGCTGGCCGCAAAGCATGACTGGGCGGCTGCCACCCCCAAGGACCGGTCGGATGCGCTGCACCGGATAGCCGCGATTATCGAGGAGAACAGGGAACTTCTCGAACGCCTTGAATCAGCCAACACGGGCAAGCCGGAAGCCGTGGCCAGCGACGATGTATCCAGTGCGGTGGACACCTTTCGCTTCACGGCCGGGGCGGGCCGCACCCTGACGTCCTTGGCGGCCGGGGACTACGCCCCAGGCCACACCTCCGTCATCCTGCGTGAACCCGTTGGTGTTGTGGGCGTCATTACCCCGTGGAACTATCCGCTGCTGATGGCGGCCTGGAAGATCGCTCCGGTGATCGTCGCCGGCAACACACTTGTACTCAAACCCTCCGAACAAACCCCGCTGTCAACGCTCAAGCTGGCGGAGCTGATCGCCGCAGAACTCCCTGACGGAGTCCTTAACGTCGTGACAGGTGCCGGGAATGTAGTGGGGCAGCGCCTGGCGGAACACCCGGACGTGGACCTCGTGGCGGTCACCGGCAGCGTCGGCAGCGGGCAGAAAGTGGCGGGCACCGCGGCAGGGACCGTCAAGCGGGTCCACCTGGAGTTGGGCGGCAAGGCTCCCGTCGTCGTTTTCGATGACGCCGATCTGCAGGCAGCTGCGGAAGGTATCCGGACAGCGGGCTTCTGGAACGCCGGGCAGGAGTGCGGCGCAGCCTGCCGGGTCCTGGTCCACGAATCCGTCGCCGACAAGTTCACTGAGCTGCTGGTCCGCCAAGTGGCCTCGATCGTCGTCGGCGGACCGGGTACCGGCCCCGACACGGAGGTGGGGCCCATGATCTCCCGAGCCCACTTTGAACGGGTTCGAAAGGCTCTGCAGGAAGCCACCGCGAATGGCCTGGACATCGCCATCGGAGGTTCGGCCATTGAGGGGACCGGCTACTTCATCGAGCCCACCGTCGTCACCGGCGTCACGCCCGGAGCGGACATCATCAACAACGAGATCTTTGGGCCCGTGGTTTCGGTGGAGACGTTCACCACCGACGACGAAGCCGTGGCCCGCGCCAACGAGACGCCCTACGGACTGGCTGCCTCGGTATGGACCACGAATGCAGCCAGATCACTGAATATCCCGCGTCGCCTGGACTTCGGCACCGTATGGGTCAATTCGCATTTGGTCCTGGCCTGCGAGGTCCCCTGGGGCGGTTTCAAGGGTTCGGGCTACGGCAGGGATCTGTCCCTCTACGCCATCGAGGACTTCTCCCGCACCAAGCACGTCATGATCAACCACAGCGCCTGACGCTCATCACCTACGGAGAACCACATTGACCACCACCTTCGACACCTCCTCATCGACACGGCAAAGCCGGCCGCAGCTGACAATGCCCTATGAGACCCACAAACAATGGAGCAACTGGGGCGGTAACCAGAGCGCCACACCAGCCTTCACCGTAAGGCCCCGAGACGAAAGCGAAGCCGTAGAAGCCGTACGGTTTGCCATCAGGGAAGGCCTGCCCGTCCGGGCCGTTGGCGCCGGCCACTCATTCACCCCATTGGTGCAGACCGGCGGCGTACTGCTCGATCTCTCAGCCCTCACGGGGATCACCGGCGTCGACACCGCCAGGCGACGCGCTCGAGCCAAGGGAGGCACGCCGATCAGCGCCTTCGGTGATGCCCTCTGGGAATACGGCCTGGGCCTGGCCAACCAGGGAGACATCGACAAGCAGTCCATTTCCGGTGCGATAGCAACAGGGACGCACGGTTCAGGCATAGAGCTTGGCTCCTTCTCCTCAAGCCTTCGTTGGGTCAAGCTCATCAACGGGCACGGCGAAATCGTGGAGATCGGCGAAGGCCAACTGAACGAACTCCGGGCGGCACAGGTTGCCCTTGGCACCCTGGGCATCTTCCTTGAGGTCGAACTGCAGGTGGTGGATGCCTACCACCTGCAGGAACGGATCTCCTACCCGAGCTGGAGTGAGACCTGCTCAACCCTCCAGGACGACATCGCCAACAACCGCCACTACTCATTCCTGTGGTGCCAGACTGAAGAGTCCGCCGGGCTGTACGAGTTGCCCACCCCTTCGGGGTTGTCCATGGTCAACCGCAGCTATACCAAGCGCTACAACGCCGTCAGCATTGATGAGTCAGCTGGAGGCCTTAGCCAGGCTGAGGGCTCCCGCAGGGACCGGTCCTACCGCATCTACCCCGGCGGCTTCATGATCCCTTTCCACGAGTTGGAGTACTACGTCCCCGCCGAGCGTGGCCTGGAGGCCATCGAAACGGTGCAGGATTTGATCCGCACTGTTCACCCTGACCAGAAATATCCAATGGAAGTCCGCTGGGTAAAACAAGACGACGGCTACCTCTCCCCTTTCTACAAGCGTGACACCACCGTCATTTCGGTCTCCGGCGCACCGGGCACCAACTATTGGCCGTACCTGCGCGACGTCGATTCCGCCCTTCAGCCGTTCAACGCCCGCGCACACTGGGGAAAGATCCATTTCCTGACCAAAGACCGCGTCAGCGACCTCTACCCGGAATACGAATCCTTCGTTAAGGTACGCCGCGAGTTCGATCCCAACGGCGTTTTCCTCAACGACCACACCCGCGCACTCCTGGCCTGAGCACTCCTACCCGAAAGAATCCAATGCGCAACAACATTCCCCCCTCAGGTCCCGCCGCTGGACCCAGCGATGACGGAATCGCAGAATTCGGCTACACCCAGACGCTTGAACGCAGCCTCGGCAGTTTCGCCACCTTCGCGGCGGGCGTCAGCTTCATCTCCATCCTCACCGGATGCTTCCAACTCTTCTATTTCGGTTTCGGCTTCGGCGGCCCGGCGTACTGGTGGACCTGGCCCATGGTCTTCGTCGGGCAGCTCATGGTTGCACTCTGCTTCGCCGAATTGGCGGCACGGTACCCCGTGGCAGGATCCATCTACAACTGGGCCAAGCGCCTCGGAAACCCCCACATCTCCTGGCTTGGCGGCTGGCTGCTGATCTTTGCCAGCATCTTCACCCTCACCGGCGCCGCCCTGGCCCTCCAAATAACGCTTCCGCAGATCTGGAGCGGCTTCCAGATCATTGGCGACGGGACCGGACAATATGATTTCGCGCTCAACGGCGTCCTGCTGGGCGGCCTTCTCATCGTCTTCACCACATTGGTCAATGCCTTCGGGGTCAAGCTCATGGCCAAGATCAACAGCGCCGGCGTCTTCATTGAACTGATCGCATCGGTCGCACTCATTGTCGTCCTGCTCTTCCACATCAAACAGCCGGTCACCGTCATCTTCGACACCAACAACGCACCTGCCCAGCACGACATGGGGTTCCTTGGCGCCTTCCTCATCGCCTCCCTTGCCTCGGGCTTCGTGATGTTCGGTTTCGACACCGCATCCTCGCTCGGGGAGGAAGCCAAGGATCCGAAGAAGAGCTCCCCGCGTTCCATCCTGCGGGCCGTAAATGCATCGTTCTTCCTCGGCGGCGCCATCCTGCTGCTCGGCATCCTTGCTACCAGTGACCTGAATGACCCGAAGCTCACCAGCGGGGATGGCGGCCTGCAGTATGTTGTCCTGTCAGCCCTGGGCAACGACCTTGGACGGGTGTTCCTGGGGTGTGTTGGAATCGCCATCATCGTCTGCGTCCTGGCTATCCACACGGCGTCCATTCGCGCGGTATTCGCCATGTCCCGCGACAACAACCTTCCCTTCGCCCGGCAACTCTCGAAGGTCCACCCCGTATCGAAGACTCCGGTCCTCCCGGCCATCGTGGTCGGCATTATCGGCTTGGTCATCCTGCTGATCAACGTCGGCCAGCCACAGATCTTCACCGTGGTGACCAGTGTGGCCGTTGTCTTCATCTACGCCGCTTACCTCACGGTGACCGTCCCGATGCTCATCCGCCGACTCAAGGGCCAATGGCCTGGCGAGGGTGCCGGAAAGGGATACTTCAGCCTCGGGCGATGGGGCCTGCCGGTCAACGTCATCGCCGTCGTATGGGGCACCCTCATGGCCATAAACCTGCTGTGGCCCCGCGAGGAATTGTACGGAGCGTACCCGTGGGGCGGCGTCATCGCCGTTGGGCTCGTCGGAGTCGGCGGATTCGCCTACTACTGGTTGCGGCTGCGCGGCAAGAGCATGATTCTCGGTGAACACGCGATTTCCACCGGAGATGGTGCGGACGCGCACGAGATCCGCGAGGCAGTTGAACCAATCAGCTGAACCCGGCCGCTGTCGGGGACACTGTCCATGGGGGCAGGGGTGGAAGCGATACTCCCACCCCTGCCCCCATATCTTTGCCCCATCGAATGAGGCACCTGAATCAGAGGTGAATGAGCCGCCAGGGATCCTGCCCGGTCGCGTCCGCTTTCACCGGAACCTGAACCCAGTTACCGGCTTTGCTGCTCGATAGAAGGTCGCCCGGAAGATAGTCGGCGCTGTTGGAGGAGATCACCCTCAGCGCCGCGTTGGTCAGCACCACCGGCCGCAGACGATGCCCCGGCCCAACCAGGAACTGCTCAAAACGGGCAGCGGCAATATCGGCCCCGGCGACGCCGGCAAACCCTTCCCTGGTGAAAAGCGGAAGCGAGAGGGTCACCGTATATGTGTTTGTTCCGCCGACGTCTACATACGGTCCCGTCACCGTGGTCTTCCTTGAGGCTGCCGGAGCGGTAAACCAAGGCCTGGACGAGTAGTCGTAAAAGGCATCCCGGTGCGGGTTCAGACTGTGGGCGACGAATTCGAGGTTGTCGCCCCGACCTCTGCGCCACCATTCAAGCCAATAGGCACTGTCCTCAAGGTAGCCCGCCGCAGTGGCAATCCCCACGCCGTCAACGGCAGGTTCCGGCCGCCGCAGGCACTCCTGCAGGCTCGCCCGTATGGCCGCGAGATCTCCCCGGCCCGGCCGCCTGCCTTGGCTCTCGGCCTCATCCAACAACGAGCATGCTGCAGCAGCGATTGCAGACAAGTCGCTCCATGCCGCAGCCAGGTGGTCTTGGACACTGGCCGCGATGGAACCCAGCCCTGTGAGTTGCTCTGCCACGATGTCTTCCGCTCCATTCATGCCGCAGCCAACTTCAGATGGCGGTCGATAAGTACCCGGGTTTCACGCTCGCAATGCTCTGTCGCAAGAGTCTGGGCCCGTTGTGGGTCCCTGGCTTCGATAGCTTCCAAGATCTGCAGATGTTCGTGCGCGGACTGGCCCGTTGATCCGGTATCCGGAAGCCACAGGAGGGGAGCAGTTTCGCCCTGGAGCTGCACGATCATCATGGTCAGGCGCGGCGACTGGGCGGCAACCCCCACCTCGATATGGAACCTGCTGTCCGAACGGCGGAAGGCGGCGGCTGTCCCGGCAGTGGCGAACTCCTCAGCGAATTTCCGCAATCGGTCAACATCTTCAGGCAGGGCCCGCAGTGCGGCGAGCCGGGCAGCAGAACCAGCTGAGGAGGCCCGGGCGTCACCAAGATCCCGCAACTCATGAATACTCTTTGACCGCAACTGGTCCTCCACCTGGTCGCGGCTGTACGCGCTGGAATCCCGGACGTAGCTTCCACCGCCCCGTCCCCGCCGGGTTTCAATCATTCGCTTGGATCGAAGAATCGAGAGCGCCTGGCGCAAGGTGACGGTTGAGACACCCAGCTCGGCCGCCAGGTCTATCTCGGTGGGGAGCTTGTCGCCGTCGTTGAGCAAACCGACCGCCAGCGCCATCTCCAGCTGTTGGGCCACACTGCCGGCCAGCGCAGACTCGGCATCGTCACTTGTCCTCGCTACTGAGAACGGAAAAAGTTCGCTCGCCAATCACTCCACCCCAGAAAACTAAAAGCTAGTTTTTTTAGTTTAGGGGCTTGGGGCAGAGTGCGGGGCGACGCGGGCAGGGGCCGTGCCTGCGGCCGCGGATTCTCTCCCGGACTGCGCCCCCGCCACAACAGCCGCAGGGGCGCGGACCGGAAGCAACTCCTTAACCTTTCGGCGTCACCTGCAACCGGCCGAATGAGACCTGTTTGCCGTCCTTGTCGAGGACTACAACGTCGTCGCGGCCGTTCTGGACACTGGCCGGCAGGATGAATTCCACCGTGTTGGCGAGGGTGGGGAAGATCCAGCCGATGCGGTAACTGCGTTTATTCAGGTACACGTAATACCACTGACCGTAGTCAAGCCCGTTGAGGACCACCTTTTGGCCGTTACGGTACTTATCCGAGGTGCCAAGGTCGAAGGGTGCAACCTGGCCGTCCAGGTCCTGCACGGCAAGTGCGGGAACCAGGTCCGGCTGCGCCGGCTGCACGTCCAGCTGGATGCCACCCCCGGTCACCGTGGCGGAGACGCCCTTGGTTCCGTTACTGGCGGTGGCAGCGAACGTGACGGGGTCAAGCTTGCCGGCGGCGACATCCAAGGATGTCAGGATGTACTTCCGGATCGTTGTGAGGGTGTCTCCCGCCGCCAGGTGCGGTGCCGCGATGCCGGCATCCGGCGCATCCACAGCGTCCAGCGATACGTTTCCTGCGTTGCCCAGGGTGTAGGCGTAGGTGACGGTGTCGCCGACAGAGGCGTATCGGTCACCATCCACGTCCGTCCATTCTGCCGCGACGGTACCGTCAAGCCGGGCATCCCGGACTTTGAGGTCCACTTCCCCGCCGTTCACGGCATAGGTCCGCGTGGTCTGGCCGGCCGCGCTGACGTCCCATGCGGTATCCGGGACAAAGAACCCTTGGTCCGCTTCGGCTGCCGTCACAGTGTGCCGGGGCGTCGCACAGGTGTAGGCCTGTCCCGCAGGGAGGACGCTGTAGCGGCAGTTGCCCGGCCCGTCGGGCAGGAACGGGCTGAAGTTACCGGCTGTGGGGAGCACCTTTTCCACCAGCGGGCTGCTGTTGGTGATATCGAATCTGTAGGGCACTGCCTCGCCTGCGGTGTACGGCTGGGCGGCGAGGTCGCGGCCGGCGTCGTTGCGGCTGCCCACGATGTCGGCGGCCACCAGGCCGTCCCGCAGCGGAACCGCTGCTCCGCTGAAGGCAATGGTCCTGGTTAGCGTCGGCGTCGCGCTGGCCGTGACGTTGAAGGTTGCCTCGGGGATGAAGTAGCCGCGTTCGATGTCCTGGGCGGTGAGCGCGTGCTTGGCAGTGGTGCAGTTGTAGGAGGCGCCGGCGGCCAGGTTGTTGTACCGGCAGTTGGGGGCCGACGGCGGCAGGAAGCCGGCGTCGAAGTTCCCCGAGGCCGGCACCGAGTTCGCCGTCACGTTCGCTGTGCTCTTGACGGTGAAGGTGTAGCCCAGCATGTCACCGGCCTGGTAGGGGTTGGCGGCCACGTCGCGGGCGGGGGCGGTTCCCGTGATCGCGAGGCCCACCTGCGGCGCCACGGGGATGGTGGCGGTGAACGTGAATTGCGAGACCCGGCCGTCGGACGTCGTCAATGCGGCGTTGAGGTTTTGCGGTCCGCTGGCCGTGGCCGCCGCAGTCAGGGCAACGTTGACGGTTGTTGAGGCACCGGGGGCGACGTCGGGCACGGGCACCGTGGTGGCTGTCCAGCCCGTGGGGGTATAGACGGTGGCGGTGGCCCCCGACAGGGTGGCGGCCTCCTGGTTGGTGACCGTGACCGCCACTTGCCGGGTGGCACCGGGCGCCGTGGTGACGGCGGGTACTGAGAGAGGCGCGCAGGCGTAGTTGAGCCAGGCGTCGTCGAAGGTGGAGAACTGCATGTTGTCCGTGTAGTTCCCCTCGTAGAGGACGCCGAACGTTCCATCCCCCAGCCGGGTCACAGTGGAGTATGCAGAAAAACCGGGACGGATGGTGCGCGCCCCGGGCCAGGTGACGCCGTCGTCGCAGGACACGCGGGCGGAGACGTTTTCGCGGGCGGTCTTGGAGTTGGCGTTGGTGAAGACCAGTTTCCTGGCATCCGCCGAGCCTTGGGCTGCACTGGGGAACATGCGGGCGATGGAACCGTTGTTGGCCGGGTCGGGCAACTCCGTGTCCTGGGTGACCGGCCCGTAGGTGACCCCGCCGTCGGAAGAGACCGCCACCTTCCGGTATCCCTGGTTGGCGTTGTCCCGGGAGTTCAGCAGGACCCTTCCGTCGGATAGCTCGACGGTCTTGTTCTCATCCATCCGGTCGCCCACGTTGGCACCCTTGTGCCAAGTGGCCCCGTGGTCGTCCGAGTAGACGCTGTACGCCTGGATTTTGTTCGTGCCATCGGCCTGCCGGACGTCACCGGCATACTGCTGGATCAGCCGGCCCTTGTACGGGCCGTACTTGAGCTGGATGCCTTCGCCGGAGGACGCAAAGTTTGACCTGACGTCCCCCGCAGCGGGGTTGGTCTTGCTGGTTCCCGGCTTGGTCACATCCGTGATGAGTCTCGGCTTGGTCCAGCTGAGGCCTCCGTCGGAGGACTCGATCACGGCGGAGGAGATGACGTTGCGGTCCGCGTCATCGTTGCCGAACTGGCTTCCGCCGAAGCCTTGGTCCTTGGAGTAGACGAAGAACGCGAAGACCTTGCTTGTTTCGGCGTCGTAGACATAGGAGGGGTCGCTGTAGCCGTACTTCGGCGTACTGGCATCAGCCTCGTGGCCCGCAGCAATCACCTGCACGGGGCTCCAAGTGCGCCCGCCGTCCGTGCTGCGCCGCTGGACGATGGAGTTGGGGTTGGGTGCGTCGGCGGAGCTTCCCGGCCTGCCGTCCCAGGCTGCCAGGACAACCCCATTGCCGAGGTAGGTCAACGCCGGGATGCGGTAGAAGAAGTTGTCGGCGGTGCGGTCTGCCCCCAGATTGACCTCCTGAAAGTTTCCAGGCGGAATGGTGGGGCTGTTTGACGGAATGGGCGCGGCCTGCGCCGCAACGCCGCCGGCAAGCAATGCCAGTGCAAGGGCAGCTGCCCCGGCGGATCTGCACAGTGTCAAGGGCGTGCCGTGTCTTTGGGAATGTGGCAAAGGGATTGACCTTTCTGGATGCCGCGTCAGTGCGGCTCTCGGCAGGGCGTCGACGTCGGGGGAACGATAAATCAAACCTTCTACGTACGACGTCCTACCAATGTAATGTGCCTGCGATCACAAAGCCAGAGGTGGATATGCTGTAGATGTGACATCCCATCTCCTGACTGAAATCCGGGCCGCCCGGCCCGTCGTCGAGCACGTCCTGGCCACGCGCGGCCATGGCGGCTACCGGCAATACCGGATCCCCGCCCTCGCCGTGACCACCAAAGGGACACTGCTCGCGGCCTACGACGGCCGGCCCAACCTGGATGACCTCCCAAGCCCCATTGACCTGCTGATCCGGCGCAGCACGGACAGCGGCAGGACCTGGGGCCGCCAGGAGGTGGTGCGGAGCGGCACGGGGCTGGAGGGCTTCGGGGATCCCAGCCTGCTGGTGGACGCCGAGACCGGACGGATCTTCCTCTTCCACGCCGCCGGGACCCTCGCCGGCTTCTTCGAGGCCACCACCGGCATGGATCACGACGATCACCAGGTCCAGCATTGCGATATCAGCATGTCCGACGACGACGGCCTCACCTGGCAGCATCGGCGCATCACGTCAGCACTCAAAGCAAGCAGCGGCCGGCCAGTCACGGGTATCTTCGCCGCCGCCGGGCAGGGTATCCAGATCCACTGCGGGCCATACCGCGGGCGGCTGGTGCAGCAGTACGTGGTGTTGGCCGAGGGCAAAATCATGGCTGCCTCGGCGTACAGCGACGACCACGGGGACACCTGGCAGCTGGGAGAGCTGATTGAAGGAACCGCCGGCGCCGCCCCCAACGAGAACAAGGTGGCTGCCCTCAGCGACGGACGGCTGCTCCTGCACAGCCGGGCCACACCGCGCCGCCTTGCCGCTTTCTCCGAGGACGGCGGCCACAGCTGGAGTACGCCGGTTCCGGTCCCGGACCTCCCCGACCCCAGCGATAACGGCTCACTGGCCCGCTTCGACGGGGTGCCGTCCGTCATGGGCATGGCCGCACCGGGCACGGATTCCTGGCTGTTGGCCACCAACAACCACGATCCAAACCTGCGACGGAACACGGTCCTGAGCCTTTCAGTGGACAACGGCGCCACTTGGCCCGCCAAGCTGGTGCTCTGCCGGGGCAGCTCGGCGTACTCCACGGCCACCCGCCTGCCCGACGGCAACATCGGCGTACTGTACGAGCGCCAGGGCTACCGGGAAATCGTGTTCGCCTCGGTCCCGCCGGGCCAGCTCACCGGCCAACTTTCAGCACGAAGCGCGGCCGCGTCCGACGACGGCCTGCCGCCGTCGGCTCCGGGCCTTTCCTTCGACATGGAGTTGCGGTCCGTCACACCAGGACTCCCAGCCGTGTGGCAGAACGCCGGCGAATTTCACGTGATGGCCCCCGGCGGGGAGGGCTGGGGCGCCGAGTCCTGGAAGGAGATCGGCCAGGCCTACTCCCCCGGTCAGCTTCAGGTCCTGGGCACCCGTGAAGCACAGGACTTGAACTACGGTCCGGTCGCTCCGGGCTACAAGCCGGGAGACATCCTGGCCTTCACCGGCAGGGCCCGGAATGAGGGCACTCACACGGTCCGGGCCGTACGCCTGCACGGGCCCGGGGCTGGGAAGTTTCCGGCAACCGACCTGCTGCCGGGCCAGGAGGTCCTCTACTTCACTCCCACCTGGACAGTGACGGCGGAGGACACGAAACAAGCAGTCTTCGAGATTGCCTTCTCGGTGGAAGCCGAGGCTGGTTCCGGCCGGCAGCGGTTAAGCCGGACCTTCCGCTGTGATATGGCGACGGGAGCCATCACCGCGGCCGACAGCACCGGGCCCTGAGCCGCTACTCCCCTACCAGGACCGACATCTGCCGAATGCGCTCCACACGTTCGGACGGCGACAGCTCCTGCGGCCCAAGCCCGATCTTGAATCCAATGATGGGGAGCGGCCCTGCCGTCGCCAGGCACCGGTCGATTTCGCGGCGGTTCAGCACGGAACTGGGTGGCGCCCCTTCCACTTCCACGGCAGGGAGGTGCGCATCGATCCATGCATAGCCAAAGCCGGTTTCCTCCGGCGAGCAGCCGGAAAAGACCAAACCCTCAAGGACGCCTGCGTCACGGCCGAGGGCCAGATGCTCAACGGCGGTATTTGGATTGCCCGATTCAATGACCGAGCGCGCCCAGTTGACCGTCACGCCCACCCGCTCCCAGCCCTGGGCCCTGAGCGAAACAGCGATGTCCACCTCCTCCGCGAACGCCAGGAAGCCCTTCTCCGGGCTGGCGCCCGGACGTGGGGCGTCGCAGTGTTCGATCAGCACCCGGGTTGAGCCCCATTCCCACTCCAGGAGCTCCTTCAAAGATTCCTCGAACCAGTGGGCGGAGGCGCCACCGGTGGGCGCGGAGTGCAGTTCAACGGCTTCCACCACATGGCCGGCATCCCGCAGCCGGAGGACATAGTCCCGGACACCCGACGTGAAGTCGAGGGCTTCGCGGCGCCCCGCCGCGTCGGCGGAGGCCAGCCCAAAGGCCTTATTGGTGACAAGCCGCTGGGTGGTCCCGGGAATGGCGGTGACTACGGCGGACCAGCCCTCCGGCGCTCCTGCCGGCCAGCCGGTACCGCCGTAAGGGCCAAAGGGAAGCTCGAGTCCGCGGATCGGGGATATGGCGGAAAGGCCCCGATAGAACTGCTCCTGCAGCTCGACGGGCTGGGCGGGATAGGCACCGACTATCAGTGACAAGGAAGCTCCATTCGCGAAGGGTCTGGCAGCACGCCAGAAGGAAATGCAGAAAACATTAGTCCACTTGACGCTGGCTGTGATGGGACTTACAGTTTTCCATACGAGCTAGGACATCCTACATCCGATAAACATCTCCTGAACGGTGAGGCCAATGAACAACATCAAGAACCTGCCGCTGGTCAATGACGCCAGCCGCCGGAACTTCCTCAAACTCGGCGGGGCCATGGGCCTGGCCGCAGCCTTCGCCAGCTCCCTGGCCGCGTGCGGTGGACCCGCGGCCACCACCAGCAGCTCCACCACCAACACCTCGCCGATCAACAAGGACCTCACCATCGAGGCCGGCATCTCCTACGCCCTCTCCACCGGCTTCGATCCCATTTCCTCCTCCGGCGCCACTCCAATGGCCGCCAACCTCCACGTCTTCGAGGGCCTGGTAGAGCTCCACCCGGCAACCCGGGAGCCCTACAACGCGCTGGCTGCTTCCGATCCAAAGATGGTCAACCCCACCACCTACCAGGTGGCCATCCGCGAGGGCGCAACGTTCCACGACGGCACCCCGGTCACCGCGGAGGACGTGGTGTTCTCCTTCACCCGGGTCATGGATCCCGCGAACAAGTCCCTGTTCTCGCAGTTCATCCCGTTCATCCAGGACGTCAAGGCGCTCGATGCCAAGACCGTGGAATTCAGCCTGAAGTACGCGTTCCCCGGTTTCGGGCCGCGCATCTCCGTGGTGAAGGTGGTGCCCAAGGCCCTCACCAACTTCCCGGCCGGTTCAGACCAGCTGAAGTCCTTCGATGCAAAGCCCGTCGGCACCGGTCCATACAAGCTGATCTCCGCCGTCAAGGACGACAAGATCATCTTCGAGGCCAACCAGGTGTACAACGGACCCATGCCCGCCCTCGCCAAGGGCATGACCTGGCTGCTGCTCTCCGACGCCGCCGCGCGCGTCACCGCCATGCAGTCCGGCCGCGTGCAGGCCATCGAGGACGTCCCCTACCTGGACATGGAAGGCCTTAAGTCCGCCGCCACCGTTGAATCGGTGCAGTCTTTCGGCCTGCTGTTCCTGATGTTCAACTGCTCCGCCGCGCCGTTCGACAACAAGCTGGTCCGGCAGGCCCTGCACTACGGCCTGGACAAGGACTCCATCATTAAGAAGGCACTGTTCGGCAACGCCAAGCCGGCCAGTTCCTACTTCCAGGAAGGCCACCCGGACTACGTCAAGGCCAAGAACGTCTACACCTACGATCCCAACAAGGCCGCAGACCTCCTCAAGCAGGCCGGGGTCTCCAGCCTCGAGTTCGAGCTCCTCACCACGGACACGGCGTGGGTCAAGGATGTGGCGCCCTTGATGCTGGAGTCCTGGAACAAGATTCCAGGAGTCAAGGTGACCCTCAAGAACCTGCAGTCCGGTGCCTTGTATACGGACCGCGTGGGCAAGGGCGACTACAAGGTGGTCGCCGCACCCGGCGATCCCTCCGTCTTCGGCAACGACGCGGACCTCCTGCTGAGCTGGTTCTACGCCGGCGATACCTGGATGAAGAACCGCGCCTTCTGGGGTTCCACCCCCGAACGCGCCCAACTGGTGGACCTCATGGCCAAGGCCGGCCAGTCGTCCAAGGATGACGCCAGGAAGCTCACCGGGCAGATCGTGGACCTGGTCTCCGAAGAGGTTCCCCTCTACCCGCTGTTCCACCGCCAGCTTCCCAGCGCCTGGGATGCCAAAAAGCTCAGCGGCTTCAAGCCCCTCCCCACCACCGGAGTTTCCTTCGTTGGTGTGGGCCGCACCGCCTAGCCCAAACCGGAGACTACATTGACCACGATATTGCGCCTTCTGGGCCGGAGGCTGGCAGCCCTGCCGCTGATGGTCCTGGGCATCACCCTTCTGGTGTTCCTCGTCCTGCAGGCAGCCCCCGGCGACCAGGCGAGCAGCGCACTGGGCGAAGGGGCCAGCGAGGAAGCGAAAGAGCAGTACCGCCAGGCCAACGGCCTGAACGATCCGCTGCTGCTGCAGTACTTCCGCTTCCTCGGCAAGCTCCTTCAGTTCGACCTGGGGGTCACTACTCCCCCGGCGAAATCCGTGGCAAGCATGATCGGCTCAGCCTTCCCCCTGACGCTGCAGCTGACGTTCCTGGGCGTCATCATCGCCGTCGTGGTCTCGCTGGTCTTCGGCATCATCGGCGCCCTGTACCGGGACAAATGGCAGGACCAGCTGGTCCGTGTCTTCTCCATCGCCGCGGTGGCAACGCCGTCGTTCTGGCTGGGCATCCTGCTGATCCAGTGGTTCGCCCTGGGCCCGGCGCCGCTGTTCCCCTCCGGCGGCATTGCCACCCCGGAATCCGGCTTTGGCGGGTGGCTCAACTCCATGGCCCTGCCCGCCCTTGCCTTGGGCGTCCCGGTCTCAGCGTCCCTCATCCGGGTGGTCCGTACCTCCATGGTGGAGGAACTGGACCGCGATTATGTCCGCACCGCCATCGGTAACGGCGTCCCCTACCGGGAAGTGGTCTCCCGGAACGTGCTCCGGAACGCCCTGGTCACCCCGGTGACCGTGCTGGGACTGCGGATCGGCTACCTGCTGGGCGGCGCCGTCGTCATTGAAATGATTTTCGCCCTGCCCGGAATGGGCCAGCTGATCCTCAATGGCATCACCAACCTGGACGTGAACCTGGTGCAGGGCGTGGTGCTGACCATCTCGGTCACCTTCGTCCTGGTGAATATCGCCGTGGACCTCCTTTACCTGCTCATCAACCCCCGAATCAGGACCGTGTGACCCATGCGCAGCAAACTCGCTGAACGTCTGAGCGCCCCCGGACTCCGCTTCAAAGCCCTCCCCTGGGGCTCCCGGCTGGCCCTCGCCTTCCTGGTGGTGATCTCCGCCGCGGCCGTCTTCGCGCCTGTCTTGGCACCGCATGACCCCTTGGAAACCTTCACGCCGGCCACTCCCCCCGGCGCCGAGCACTTCTTCGGCACCGACCGGCTGGGCCGCGACATCTTCTCCCGCCTGCTTTACGGTTCCCAATCCTCGCTGATGATCGGCCTGGGCGCCGTAGCGCTGGCAGTCCTGGCCGGCGCCCTGCTGGGCTCCCTCGCCGCGACGTCCAGCAAGGCCGTGAACGAGCTGCTCATGCGCCTCATGGACATCCTGATGGCCTTCCCGGGCATCGCCCTCGCAGCGGTGCTGCTGGCGGCCTTCGGCAACTCGGTTCCCACCATCATCATTGCCATCGCCATCATCTACACCCCGCAACTGGCGCGGGTCGTCCGCGCCAACGTGCTCTCCCAATATGGCGAGGACTATGTCCGAGCGGAACGGGTCATCGGAGCGGGCCGGTTCTACATCCTGGCCAAGCACATCGTGCGCAACACCGCCGCCCCCGTCCTGGTGTTCGCAACGGTGATGGTGGCCGATGCCATCATCCTGGAAGCCTCGCTGTCTTTCCTGGGCGCCGGCGTACAGGATCCCGCCCCGTCCTGGGGCAACGTCATCTCCTACGGCCGCAACCTCGTTTTGTCCGGCGGTTGGTGGGCCACCACCTTCGCCGGGCTCACCATCCTCCTCACCGTCCTGGCGCTGAACATCCTCGCCGAGGGGCTCACCGACGCCATGGTCAACCCCAAGCTGCGGCGCGCGCCGGCGGTGCAGGACGACGACGGCGCTGCGGCGTCGGTGGCAGGCGCGGCTGTCGCCGTGGTGGACACGGAGGTGGCCACCTCGGTTGCCCAGCCGTCAGTCGTGGAACAGCACGAACTCGACGGCGTCCGCGCCGCGCCTGCCGCGAATGCCGGCGAGCGCGACCTGGCCTCTTCCGCCCTGCTGACCGATCACCGGGTGGCTGCGGCCAACCCGCACGCCCTGCTGGACCGCGAACTGGAACTACTCGCCGCCGTCGAGGCCACCCGCACCGACCGGCTCCCGCAGGTCCCGTCGGCCGCCCGCACCGTCCTGGAGGTCAGTAACCTGTCCATCCGTTTTCCCGGCCGGTTCGGTGACACGGCCATCGTGGATAGCGTCTCCTTCACCGTCCGCGAAGGCGAAACCATGGGCCTGGTGGGCGAATCGGGCTGCGGCAAGTCCATCACCTCGCTGGCCATCATGGGTTTGCTTCCCAAAACCGCCAAGATCACCGGTTCCATCCGGTTCGACGGCAAGGAACTCCTGGACCCGGCTGCCAGCCACAGCAACGCCAGGGCGTACCAGGGCCTGCGCGGCGAGCAGATCGCCATGGTCTACCAGGATGCGCTCAGCTCGTTGAACCCGTCCATGAAGATCAAGGACCAGATGACGCAGTTGACGCGCCGCGGCGGACGGAAGACGCCAACCGAGCTGCTGGAAATGGTGAAGCTGGACCCGGTCCGCACCCTCGCCAGCTACCCCCACGAGCTCTCCGGCGGCCAGCGCCAGCGCGTCCTGATCGCCATGGCGCTCTCCCGCTCACCCAAGATCGTGGTGGCTGACGAGCCGACCACCGCCCTGGACGTCACTGTCCAGAAGCAGGTGGTGGACCTGCTCAACGAACTGCGGGAACAACTGGGCTTCGCCATGGTCTTCGTCAGCCACGATCTCGCCCTGGTGGCATCCCTGGCGCACCGGATCACGGTGATGTACGCGGGCCAGGTGGTTGAATCCGCCCAGGCCTCCGAGCTGCTGCAGAACCCGAAGCACGAATACACCCGCGGCCTCCTGGGCGCCGTGCTCTCCATCGAAGCCGACGCCGTCCGGCTCCACCAGATCCCGGGGACCGTACCGTCTCCGCAGGATTTCGCCCCCGGTGACCGGTTCGCGCCGCGGTCCCTGCGCGCTGACGCCGATCCCAACCAGCGGCTGGTCCTTACCGCAGTGGGCGGCGGGACGGACCACTACTGGGCCAGCCACCTTAAGGAGGACGCCAAGTGAGCGAATCCACCGGCAAGCCGGTCATCGAACTCAAGGACGTGAAAGTCCACCACCGGGCCAGGAGCGGCGGCCTGTTCCGGCCAAACATCGTCAAGGCGGTCAACGGCGTGGACTTCAGCATCAGCCGCGGCGAAACCGTGGGTATCGTGGGTGAATCCGGCTGCGGCAAATCCACCCTCGCCTCGGTCCTGGTGGGCCTGCAGGCACCCACCTCCGGCCAGGTGCTGTTCCACGGCAGGCCCGCCATCAAGCGCAACGCTGCCATGCGCAAGGAGTTCGGCCGCGCCGTATCGGTGGTCTTCCAGGACCCAGCCACGGCACTGAACCCGCGCATGACCATCCAGGACATCCTCACGGACCCGCTCCAGATCCACGGCATCGGAAACGCAACATCCCGCGCCGCCAAGGTCAGGGAACTCCTGGCGCTTGTAGGCCTGCCCGCCTCCGCAGCGGAAGTCACGCCGTCGCAGGTTTCCGGCGGACAACGCCAGCGTGTTGCCATCGCCAGGGCCCTGGCCCTGGATCCGGACATCATCGTTGCCGATGAACCCACCTCGGCGCTGGACGTGTCCGTCCGCGCCCAGGTCCTGAACCTGCTCTCGGACCTGAAAACCCAACTGAACCTGGGCATGGTGTTCATCTCCCACGACATCCAGACCGTCCGCTACGTTTCCGACCGCATCTGCGTCATGTACTTCGGCGAAATCGTGGAGGAAGGACCGGCGGCCCAGGTGTTCGACACTCCCCGGAACGACTACACCCGCAAACTCCTCGGTGCCGCACCCAGTTTGCTGCACACCTGACATTTTTATCCCCACCTCTTACAACCACGCATTGGAGTTTTCCGTGTCTTCCCAGTTCTCGGGCGTCATCCCCCCTGTCGTCACCCCCCGCCACACAGATGGCAGCATCGATACTGCCTCGCTGCAGAACCTCACCAAGCACCTGCTCGAGGGCGGGGTGTCCGGGCTTTTCGTCCTGGGCTCCTCAGCGGAGGTGCCCTACATGACCAACGCCGAGCGTGCACAGGTGGTCAGCACCATCGCCGAGGCCAACGCCGGCTCCGTGCCGCTGATCGTGGGCGCCAACGAACAGACCACCAACCGCGTCATCGAGGAAGCCAAGCGGGTGGTGGACCTGGGCGCGGACGCCATCGTGGTCACCTCCATGTACTACGCCATCGGCAACGCTGACGAAACCGAAACGCACTTCCGGAGCATCCATTCAGCCGTTGACGCCCCGGTCTTCGCCTACGACGTCCCCGTCCGGACCCACTTCAAGCTGCCCACCGAACTGCTGGTCCGGCTGGGCCGCGACGGCGTCATCGCCGGCGTCAAGGACTCCTCCGGGGACGATGTCGCCTTCCGCCAACTCCTGCTCGCCGCACGGGACATCGACAACTTCGACATCTTCACCGGCCACGAAGTGGTGGTGGACGGTGCGCTCCTTGGCGGTGCCCAGGGTGTTGTTCCGGGCCTGGGCAACGTTGACCCCCGCGGCTACCGCAACCTGGTGGACGCTGCCGCCGCCGGTGACTGGGCGAAGGCTGCCGCCGAACAAGACCGCCTGGCCGACCTCTTCGAGATCGTCTATACCCCCAATGGACGCGTTTCCGGCGGGGCGGCCGGGTTGGGTGCCTTCAAGACAGCGCTCCAGATCATGGGCGTCATCGAATCCAACACCATGAGCGCGCCCATGCAGGCGCTGAACGAAGAAGAGACCACCGCGATCAAGGTCATCCTCGAACGCAACGGCCTGGTGTAGAGCCCCGGTGATGTACTCCGTCGGTGTTGATCTTGGGGGCACCAAGACTGCTGCGGGAATTGTTTCCGCCGCTGGCGAGGTCTTGTTCTCGGAGACCATCCCCACGCTGAACCGCGACGGCGGCCCCGCCATCCTCAACGCCACTGCCGGCCTGGTCTGGCGGCTGATCGGACGGGCCGCCGCGGCCGGAATTGCCGTCGGACACGTCGGTATCGGCTCCGCCGGGGTCATTGACGCCGCGCGCGGCGTGGTGGTTGCCGCCACGGACGCCATCCGCGGCTGGGCCGGAACGGAACTGACCGCAGGCCTGGCCGCCCGGCTGGACCTCCCGGCGTCGTCCATCCGGGCGGTCAACGACGTGCACGCCCACGCTCTCGGCGAAGCCTGGACCGGTGCCGCCGCGGGAACCACCAGTTCGCTGCTGGTGGCGTTCGGCACCGGCGTGGGCGGTAGCTTCGTGGTGGACGGCCACCCGGTCCTCGGACACCGCCACGCCGGAGGCCACGTGGGCCACTTCGCCTCACCGCACGCCTACCACGGGGGCACCGCCCTCGCATGCGTCTGCGGCGGTGCCGGGCATGTGGAGGCCATCGCGTCCGGCCCGGCACTCCTGGAGGCATACCTCCGCCTGGGTGGAACGGCTCCAGCCAGCGATGCCCGCGCGGTATTCGCCTTAGCTGCGGCCGGCGATGCCGCCGCGGCCAAGGCAATCCTCGCCGCCGCCACCGCTGCCGGCCAGGCGGTGGGCGGGCTGGCCAACATCCTGGACCCCGAAATCGTGGTGGTCTCTGGTGGTTTGTCCGATGCCGGGCCGTCATGGTGGGAGCCCATGCGGGTGGCACTCGAAGCCGAATTGCTGCCCGCCCTGGCAGGCCTTCCGGTGGTCCCCGCTGCCCTGGGCAACGCCGCCGCCATGGTGGGCGCCGCCCGCCTGGCCATCACGCCCCTCCACACCAGCCAAGGAAGCACACCATGATCCTCTCCCCCGACGCCCTCAAATCCCTGCGCGGCCGGCTCATCGTGTCCTGCCAGGCGTATCCGGGCGAACCCATGCGGGACCCCCGGACCACCGCGCAGGTAGCTGCCTCGGCCGTGATCGGCGGAGCGGCGGCGGTCCGCGTGCAGGGCGTGGCTGATATCCAGCACACCCGCTCCGCCGTCGAGGTTCCGGTCATTGGGCTCTGGAAGGACGGGCATGACGGTGTGTTCATCACCCCCACGCTCCGCCACGCCCTGGCAGTGGCGAACGCCGGCGCCCACGTGGTGGCGATCGACGGGACGCGCCGCGAGCGCCCGGACGGGCTTTCCCTGGCGCAGACCGTGGCGGGAATCCACGCCGAATCACACGCCCTGGTGATGGCGGACTGCGGCTCCCTGCAGGACGCTGCTGCGGCGGTGGAAGCCGGGGCGGACCTGGTGGGAACCACCCTTGCCGGCTACAGCGGCGAGCGCCCCAAAACGTCCGGCCCGGACCTGGACCTGCTGGCAGAGATTGCGGCGGCCGGGTTTGGTGTTCCGCTGATTGCCGAGGGCCGGATCCACACCCCTTCCCAGGCCCGCCAGGCCCTCGACGCCGGTGCCTTCGCGGTGGTGGTGGGCACGGCAATAACCCATCCCGCCACCATCACCGGCTGGTTCGCCGACGCGCTGACCCAGCCCGGCCAACAGGACTCACCCGAGGTTCTGCGCGCAGCCCTGTGATCTGCCAGGACGTCGATTCAAGCTTCTTTCATTGAACTTCGAACGTGGAGGTCAGCCTGGCCCGTCCGATCGCGTGGGTGAAAAGCTGGAAACCGAGGTAGGCGGGGCTTGCATCCGCAGGAATGTCGAGTTGTTCCACATCCACTGCATGAACCACAACGTGGTAGTGGTGGGGTCCGTGTCCTTCCGGAGGGGCCGCACCCACGAAGCCCCGGAAGCCGGCATCGTTCAACAGTTGCACCGCACCGTCAGGCAAGCCGTCATCGGCGGCGCCTGAAGGAAGCGAGGTAGTGGACGCGGGCAGGTTGAAGGCCGCCCAATGCCAGAATCCACTGCCGGTGGGAGCGTCCGGGTCAAGGACAGTCACGGCGAAGCTCTTGGTCTCCGGCGGGAACCCTTCCCAGGAAAGTTGCGGAGACCTGTCTTCTCCGCCGTCGATTCCCATTTTCCCGCTCGCCTGGGCCGCGGGAAACGGCTGCCCGTCCTGGATGTCGGTGCTGTGCAGGGAAAATTCGGGAAGCTGGGGAAGGGCGGCGTATGGATCGTGGGACATCTGTGAAGGACCTTTCCTTACGACTGGATTGGACGTGCCGGCACAACGCGGTGGGAAAGGGTTGTGCCTGGTGCACACTCTAACGCCGGGTGCCGCGGATAAGTTCGATGGCGCCGGACTGATTGGTTCGGGCCGCAGAAGCGCCGGTGAAGTGCGGCGGCGTGGCCGGCAACGGGGCCCCGCCCTGCGGATGGACCAGCAGGTTCCGGTGCAGCGTCACCCAGCCCTCCTGTTCCATCCGGCGGTGGTCGAACTGGTCGGGCACGAACAGGACGTCACTGCCGTCCACATCGGGAATGTCCACCAGCGGGTCCCTGCCATCCCCGACCGCATTGCACGCTTCCCCGTAGGACAACCTGTCATCCCACGCAGCCTTGAGTACCAGGCAGGCCACTCCGGACGTCTTGCCTGGTGCGGCGTAGTAGGTCACCGATTCATAAGAGGCAAGGAACCGCGATTCGCCAATCCTCGCCTCGCCTTCCTCGTCCTGGATGGCCAGGACGGCATCCTGCTTGGTCAGCTGCCGCGCCAGAACGTCCACGGTGCCGGGAACCGGCATGAAGAACTGGACGTACACGAACCCGAGGACCGCGCATGTGCCCACGCCGACGGCGGCGGACAAAGCGATGATGAGCTTCCAGAACAGTGTGAGGGGCCGCCCCGGCACCCGGCCTGCCCTACCGTGCGCCGATCCCCCGTCAGGTTGGCGCTGATGGCCGGTCCCGGACGCGTCCGGGTAGTCAATGGTATTCAAGCGCTGCCCCCTCAGGCTGGTGATCTCCCTGCACGCTACACCGTGCCGGCGGAGTCACCCGCGCTTTGCCGGGCCATGTCAGTTCAGACA